>MDSW01173270.1_pt1 | contig 11370 bp, 10 predicted proteins | sample 811171 | NCBI WGS metagenome assembly MDSW01 (sample SAMN05326641, study PRJNA326480) | marine metagenome | isolation source: seawater | place: Atlantic Ocean: North West | collected 2012
TCTGTTAAAATCATCTTGCAATCTTATTATATCGTTTTCATCTGATGGGTTATTTTTATCAGTATGAATCCAAATTTCTGCTACTAAAGCATAATCTTCAGTTCCTATAATTCTATGTCTTATTTTACTAGCAATTTTAATTTGCTCTCCTTTTTTAAGTTGAATTAAACTTCCTTCATTATCATTTTGACTCATTGAGACTAAAATATCACCCTTAATAACTGACCAAATTTCAGATCGTCTATTATGATACTGCCATGAAAGTCTTATTTTCGGTTTAATAATAAGTATTTTAGGAGATAATTTGTCATTTAATGATACTTTATCAATAAATTTTTTATCAAAAAAAAAATTTAAAAATTTATTTGATTGATTTTCTTTAATGAGTAAATAAGCACCCCAAGGTTTAGATATAGCTTTTGAAGAAATATTAAAATTATAATGCAACAAAAAAGATTCAATATATTGAATGATTTTCATTAATTTATGAAACAGCTCTACCTTTTAATTCCTTCCAATCCTCTTCGGGCCTTACTTCAAGATTTGTTTTCCATGCGGCTTCCAAAACATTCATTTTTATATTTTTCTTATTAGCAAAACTTATCATTGCATTAATGTCTTTAGGAAAACAGGATCCTCCAAAGCCAAATTTCCCATCTGGACCTGGAACATTTAGATGAGAATCACCAATTCTTTGATCTGAAACAAAACCATTTAAAGCATCATCCCAATCAACACCTAAAACTTTTGATAATCTAAAATACTCATTCATCAAACTAACTTTTGTAGCAAAAAAATTATTATTCATATACTTAATAAATTCAGCAGTAATAGAATCTGTCTTAATTACATTCCTATTTTTAAATCTCTTATTAAATAATTTTTCAACTGAATTAGAGTGTTCTTTATTATCGGAACCAATAATCACCCTAGATTGTGTCAGAATATCCAACTTTGCAGTCCTTTCAGTTAAAAATTCTGGAGAAAAAACAATTTTTAAATTTGGATATTCATTAGAAAGATTTTTGGTTGTACCAGGCAATATTGTTGATTTTATTATATATATAGGTCTGTGATTGATTTTATTATTTTTAAAAAAATCAATGATAAAAGATAAGTCTTGATTTCCATCTTTTTTCATGGGAGTTGGTAAACAAATAAAAACAAAATTAGAATCTAAAGTTTCTTCTAATGAGTTAGTCGATTTTAATGGATCTAAGTCATAGACTTTAGTTTCTACAGATGGACTGAAAGCAAATGCCATTGCTTCACCTACAAAACCGTTACCAATTATACCTATATTCATAATAATCAAATTTAAATTTAGAGCAAAAATATACTATAATATTAATTTATAGATCATCTAGTCAAAAATATATGATTCATCTAAAGAAGGAAAACCTTTGTCCTTTTTTGAAATTTTAATTTTATTTAAATTAACACCCCAATCAATTTTTAAATTGCTTTTAAAAGGATTAACACCAGATTCAGAGTTAGAATTATATATATTATCACATTTATAATTAACAATTGTGTTATCAGAAAGGGATAAAAAACCATGAGCAATACCTTTTGGAACAAATAAAAATACATTAGTACTCTTAATATTTATTGTTATTAATTTTTTAAACGTTTTAGAGTCATTTCTTAAATCAACCATTACATCTAAAATCTCTCCATTTGAAACCCTTATTAATTTAGATTGAGAATGGGAACCTTTTTGAAAATGGAGCCCTCTAAATACAAATTTCTTTGATATTGATTCATTATCTTGTACCCATTCAATATCTGAATCAAACAATTTATTTAAATTTTGATTATATATTTCAGAAAAAGAACCTCTATTATCTCTATAAACAGGGACTTTAATAGTAAAAACACCATCTAAACCTAATAATTCTTTTGTTAATATTCCCATAAATATTAATCTAACCACTTAGAATTTGAAATGTACCATTTAATTGTTTTTTTTAAAGATTCATCAAAATTATTTTTTGGATTCCAACCAAGAGAATTTATCTTTTTAGAATTTATTGAATATCTTAAATCATGACCTGGTCTATCTTTTACATATTTAACTAGATTAAAACTTGAAGGTTTTTTATTTAATATTTTATCAGAAATATTACATATATTTTTAATTAATTCAATATTTGATAATTCATTACCTGAACCTATACAATATGATTCTCCAACTTCACCATATTTCAATAAAAATTCAATAGCAGAAATATGATCATCGACATAAATCCAGTCCCTCACATTAGATCCATTACCATAAACTGGTATTGGTTTGTTTTGAATGATTGACTTAATTACAACAGGAATCAATTTTTCTTTGTATTGCCAAGGACCAAAATTATTCGAACAATTAGAAATTATTATAGGAGTACCATAAGTCTTATGGTAAGCATATACAAAGTGATCAGATGAGGCTTTTGAAGCAGAATATGGAGAACTAGGATCGTATTTAGAGTTTTCAGAAAATCTATCATTTAATGTTGAACCATATACTTCATCAGTTGATATATGATAAAAAAGTTTGTTTTTTAAATTTTTATATGAATTAAACGATTCCAGAAGATTTAAAGTACCTAAAATATTTGTTTTTGCAAAAACTAGAGGGTCTTCAATTGAATTGTCAACATGAGATTCAGCCGCAAAATGTAAAATATTTTTGAATTCATAAGAATTAAATAAATTTTTAACGTCACTATAGTTAGATATATCTATTTTATAATATTTATAATTTGAATAATTAACGACATTAGTGATTGAAAGCTTAGATGACGCATAAGTTTCTGAATCAATATTAACTATAACTGCATCTTTATTTTTTGGTACAAATTGGTTTAGAAAATTAGAACCAATGAAGCCCAAACCTCCTGTAACTAATATACAATTCATAATTTATAACTATTATTCTTTATGTAACCATTTTTTTTTGATTAAGAGTTCATCTTGTGTTTCGACATTATCTTCATCCAAAATACAACAATCAACAGGACAAACAGCAGCACATTGAGGTTCATCATAAAAACCATTACATTCAGTGCACTTATCAGTTACTATATAAAAAAACTCATCTTCTTTAGGTGGATTTTCTTTATTTGGATCAATTTTAATTCCATTTAAATTTTCATCGGAATTTAATGAAGTTCCATCAGAAAATTTCCAACCCACGCCACTCTCATATATAGCATTATTTGGACATTCAGGTTCACATGCACCACAGTTAATACATTCATCCGTTATTTTAATAGCCATTATTAATTTTTTTTCAAAATTATTAATAATACGTGATTAATCAATGATTAATAAGATATTATTTAAATCATAATTTATAGTTATTAAATTAAATAAATTATGTAAACTAATTAATTGAAATAAAGTAATGATAACTTAAATTTGTATAAAAAAACTAAATGAGAAGATTTAGTAAATATTTAGATGAAATTAAAGAAAGAGAAATATTAGGTTTAAGCCCTAAGCCAATTGATAATGGATACCTTTTAAAAGAAATTATTACTAATATATTAGATAGTAAAAGAAAATATCATTCAAAATCTCTTAATTTTTTTATTTATAATGTTTTACCAGGAACCACTAGTGCTTCTAAAGTTAAATCAACTTTTTTAAAAGAAATTATTTTAGGTGATCATAATATAGATGACATATCTGTTGATTTTGCTTTTGAATTATTATCTCATATGAAAGGTGGCCCCTCAATTGAAGTATTAATTGATCTAGCTTTAGGTAAAGAATCAGTTCTTGCAAATCAAGCACTTGATGTATTAAAAACTCAAGTTTTTCTATACGAAGCTGACATGAAAAGAATTAAGAGAGCTTATAAAAAAGGAAATTCAATAGCCAAAGATCTTCTTATAAGTTACTCTAAAGCTGAATTCTTCACTAAACTTCCAAAGATTCCTGAAAAAATAGAAGTTGTTACTTATGTTGCTGGTGTTGGAGATATTTCAACTGATCTACTTTCACCAGGAGCTGACGCACATTCTAGAGCAGATAGAGAACTTCATGGACAGTCAATATTTGATCATAATAAAGGGATGCAAAAAGATTTGTTTGAATTACAAAGTAAATACCCAAATAAAAAAATTTTATTAGTTGCTGATAAAGGAACTATGGGAGTTGGTTCTTCAAGAATGTCAGGAGTAAATAATGTAGCTTTATGGATTGGCCAAAAAGCGAGTAAATATGTGCCATTTATTAATATTGCTCCAATAGTTGGGGGAACAAAAGGAATATCTCCTATTTTTATGACTACTGTTGATGTGACAGGTGGCATTGGCTTAAATCTTAAAAACTGGAAAAAAACATATGATGAAAAAGGAGACTTGATATGTAATGAAAATGGAGAACCTATTCTTAAACAAAAATTTTCAGTGGATACAGGTACTTTATTTACTATTAACACAAAAAGCAAAAAATTATATTTTAATGATAATATAATCATGGATTTATCTTCCTCATTTACTCCTCAAAAATTAGAGTTTATGAGAGCAGGTGGGTCATATTCAATTGTATTTGGTAAAAAACTTCAAACATTTGCAGCAGATACACTTAATGTAGATATTCCAAAAGTATTTGCTCCCTTCAAGGAAATATCTAATAAAAACCAGGGACTTACTGCAGTTGAGAAAATTTTTAATCAAAACGCTCTTAGAACATCAACAAAGACATTTCATGCTGGATCCTACTCTAGAGTAAAAGTAAATATTGTTGGATCTCAAGATACTACTGGTTTAATGACTTCTCAAGAATTAGAAATGATGGCAGCTAAAATTATATCTCCAACTATTGATGCTGCATATCAATCTGGTTGTCATACAGCATCAGTTTGGGATATTGCTTCTCAAGAAAACATCCCTAAACTTATGAAGTTCATGAATGATTTTGGTCTTATAACAGGAAGAGATCCAAATAATAAATATCCTCCTCTTACCGATGTTATTCATAAAGTATTGAATGATTTAACTATTGATGATTGGTCAATAATTATTGGTGGTGATTCTCATACAAGAATGTCAAAAGGAGTTGCTTTCGGTGCAGACTCTGGAACAGTTGCTTTAGCATTAGCAACAGGGGAAGTTTCTATGCCAATTCCAGAATCAGTAAAAGTAACATTTAAAGGAAAAATGCATGATCATTTGGACTTTAGAGATGTTGTACATGCAACTCAATCTCAAATGTTAAAAGAATTTAATGGAGAAAATATTTTTCAAGGAAGGGTTATTGAAGTTCATATAGGTACCCTACCTTCAGATCAAGCATTTACTTTTACAGATTGGACTGCAGAAATGAAAGCAAAAGCATCAATATGTATTTCTCAAAAAGATACCCTTATTAAATCTCTTGAAATAGCTAAAGGAAGAATACAAACAATGATTGACAAAGGGATGGATAATTCAAAAAATGTTCTTCAAAATCTACATGATAAAGCAAATGAAAGAATAAATCAAATTAAATCAAATGAAAAACCTCCTATAACTCCAGATTTAAATGCAAATTACTATGCAGAATTTAGCGTTGATTTAAATATAATTGATGAACCTATGATTGCAGATCCTGATGTAAATAATGAAGATTCATCTAAAAGATATACACATGATACAATAAGAGAACTTTCATATTTTAAAGGAACAAAGAAAATTGACCTTGGTTTTGTAGGGTCTTGTATGGTTCATAAAGGAGATATAAAAATTGTATCGAATATGTTAAAAAATCTAGAAGAAATACATGGTAAAGTTGAGTTTAAAGCTCCTCTTGTTTTGACTGCACCAACCTATAATATTATTGAAGAGTTAAAAGAGGAAGGTGACTGGGAAATTCTTCAAAAATATTCTGGATTTGAGTTTGATGATTCATTACCAAAAAATATTGCTCGAACTAAATATGAAAATATATTATATTTAGAACGCCCAGGTTGCAATCTTTGTATGGGAAATCAAGAAAAAGCAGAAAATGGAGATGTGGTTATGTCTACTTCTACTCGATTATTCAAAGGTAGAGTCGTTAAAGATTCAAATAGAAAAAAAGGAGAATCATTGCTAAGTTCTACTCCAGTTGTAGTTTTATCTGCTATTCTTGGAAGAACACCTACAATTAATGAATATAAAAAAGCAATTAATGGTATTAAATTAACAAAATTTTCACCACCAATTAAGAATATGTCAACAAAACCAAGCCATCTAATATCTTTTTGATTATTCAAATATGATGAATATATTGCTATTTAAAATTAGATTATGAATAAATTAAAAAAAAAAATAAAAGAAAAAGATTATAAAGATTTAATTGAATTACTATCTACTTTATTGAAAAGTAAAAGTGAAATTACTAAAATTACTTTAATTTTCTTCATTTTTAGTCTTATTTATAGTATCTCTATTAAAAATGTTTACACTGCTTCATCAACATTTTATCCACATTACGAAAAAAATAGCATTTCACAATCCTCAGGGTTAAGAAGTCTTGCTGGCCTTGCTGGAATAGATTTAGGAAGTGAGACATCACAAAATATACCACCAACACTTTACCCTAATATTATTAGCTCTCCAATATTTAAAATTGAAATACTTAATTCGAAAATAAGTCTAAATAATAATGAATTAACATATAGAGATTATCTTCTCAGTTTAAAAGATCATTTTAATATTAAGAAAATAATTTTATTTCCAATATCTGCATTTTCAAAGTTATTAAAAAATGAAAAAAAATCAGAAATTCAAAATTATGAAATCCTAGAATTATCTGAAGAAGAATATAATCTTCATGATTGTTTATCAGATAAAATTTTACTAAAGTTAAATGATAAGGAAGGTTTCATAGAGTTAAGTGTTAAAGATAATAATCCTATGATAGCATCTCAAATTGCAAAAATCGCAAATAATTTACTACAAAAAAACATAATAGAATTTAAACTTAAAAATTTAAATGATACATATAAATTTGTGAACTCACAATTAGAAATAGCAAAAAAAAATTTTTATAAACTTCAAGATAGCTTAGCAGTTTTTAATGATAGAAATTTAAATATTAAAACTGATATCTATTTAAATCAATCTGCAAGGATTGAATCAGAATATCTAATTTCAAAAAATATTTATAATGAATTGGCTTTAAATAAAGAAAAAACAGCAATTGAAGTAAAAAAAAACACACCAATATTTACAATTATTAAACCAGTTGTTATGCCTAATGAAAAATCTGAACCAAAAAGAGCTATAATAATAATAGTTTTTACATTTATTGGTTTAATAATATCCTGTTTATATGTATTATTAAAATCTAGTTTAATAGAAATTTGGATAGAATTAAAAAAATAAAATACTAAGCGAAAGATTAATCTATCAATTAAATAAAATATTGACGATAAAATTTATTAATTAGTTTTTAAAATAAAATTTCTTTTTGGAAGACTTTTAAATAACTTAAAATAAATTTTACTGTTAGGAAAAAAAATTATCCATGCAGTAATAAATATAATCTTAAAATCTACAAAAAAAGATCTATTTTCTTGATACCATAATTCTAATTCACCTTTATATGGTGCAATTACGTTTTTATAAAACTCATGAGGATCTTCTTTTTCAACAGTTGAAATAAGAGATTCTTCGTCTCTAAATATAATGGAGCCTATACCAGTAAGCCCAGGCTTAATTTTATAAATTTTTGATTGAATATCTTTGCTATATGCGAAGAATGTTTCTTCAACCATGGGACGTGGACCAACAATACTTATATCTCCCATTAAAATATTTATAATTTGAGGAAGCTCATTTATTTTAGTTTTACGAAGAAATTTTCCAACATATGTAACTCTAAAATCATTTTGAAGGGTTATACTTCTTGTACCTATATTCATTGAATTTTTTAACATAGTAGCAAATTTCCATATTTTGAATTTTGAATTATTAATGCCAATTCGTTCTTGGAAATAAAAAACCTCACCTTCTGCAGTTAATTTTAATAAAATTATAATTGGAATAAAAAAAGGAATTAAAATAATAAGAGAAAAAAAGCTTGCAACAATATCAAATAAGCGTTTAAAAATATTATACATAACTACATTTTTTGATCGAGATTCTTTCCTTTTTCGATATGATTAAAATCAGGAATATAATTTTTAATAACTTTTATAATATCTTCTTTAGATGACTTAGGATTTTCAAAAACCTTATCAAAATCATTTTTAATAGTATCGAATGATATATCTAAAAACTTATTTTTTATAATACCTAATGAGTTATATTTATCAATATCATAATTATCTTTATCAGTATAAAACTCTTCATATGTTTTTTCACCTGAAGTATCTGTTTTAAATAGGTAGACAGGATACTTTTTATTCATTCCTGATATATCGAATGACTTTGCTTCCTTTTCAGAAGATATAAAAACTGGTTCTAAATTGTTTCCTTTTAAAAAGTCAACAACTATATCCTTAAAATAAATTTGATCTTCATGAAAATCTAGTTTAGGAAAAAAAATGTTTCCAGATTCTCCTAAAAATGAAGCTAATAAACATATTTGACCTGATTGTTTTGGAGTAACAAAAAAGCGTTTGATATCAGAAGGACAAGATAATGGTTGTTTTTTACTTAAACGATATAAAAAGCCATCCAAAAGGCTTCCATTTGAGAAAGCAACATTAGCAAATCGAGCTGTTGAAACTCTAAAATTATTCTGCTTAGACAAAATAAGTTTTTCCATAAGAGACTTAGATGCACCCATAATGTTAACAGGATTAGCTGCCTTATCAGTTGAGACACTAAATAAATATTTTGGAGGTCTCTGAGAACAAAGTTGAAGCAATTTAATTGCACCATAAACATTATTCTTAATTAAAGCTTCAATAGAAATCTTATCTTTTTCAGATCTAACATGTTTGTGGGCAGAAAAGTTTGCTATAATATCAAAAGTATTAGACCAGAAAATCTTATCAAAAGTTTTACTTAAAAGGTTTACAGGATAAGTAACATATTCTGGATTATAATCTAGAAGATTAGAGCTTCTTAAATCTCTTGTTATTTCAGTTAGGCCGTTTTCGTTTATATCAACAATAATTATCCTTTTAGGTCTAAAATTTAAAATCTGTTTAATATAATTAAACCCAATGGTTCCAGCTCCTCCAATAACTAAAATACTTGAACCAAATATTTCGAGTTTAAAAGTTGAATTATATTTATTCAAATCAATTTCGAGCAAGTTTTTTTTTCTAAAAAGAAAATGTTTATTTATAAAATCTTCTGTAATAATATTATTCAATTTATGATTAATTTAAATTAAGATAAGCTTCTTCAACCATTTCACATACTTGGAATATATCTTCTTTACTTAAACCATTATAAATTGGCAATGATATTTCATTGGAGTATAATTTATAAGTATTAGGATAATCTTTGATATTATAACCTTTATTCTTAAATAATGTTAACATTGGCATAGGTATATAATGAACGTTAACTCCAATTTTTTTATCTGATAAATAATTTATCATTAAATCTCTTTGTTTTTCATCTATATTATTAATTCTTAACATATATAGATGGTAAGAAGATTCTCGTTTAGTATCTGAACCTATTGGAATCAAAGCCCATGGTTTATCTTTAAAAAAATCACTATAGGTATTAAAAATTTTTTTTCTTTCAGGTAACAAATCTTTCAAATAAACTTTAATTTGAGCTAATCCTACTGCAGCACAAATATCTGGCATATTAATTTTCATCCCTTGATCAATAATATCATATCTCCATGAACCTGCCTTATTTTTTTCAAAAGCAGATTTAGTTTGACCATTTAGAGAAAGTGCTTTTAAAAATTTAAATTCAAAATTATGATCAAATTGAAGTGGTAAATTTAGAGAAATTGCACCACCCTCACCTGTAGTTATGTTTTTTACAGAATGAAAAGAAAAAATCGAAAGATCTGTTGCTTTTCCAATAGGCTTATTTTTATAAATAGCACCTAATGAATGTGCACAATCTCCAATTATTAATATTCTGCCTAATTTTTTTTGATTTTTACCGTTAGGAACAAAAAATTTTTTTACTTTTTGTTCTTTTACTATATTATTAATAGAGTCATAATCGCATGGAAGACCTGCAATATCTACAGGAATTATAACTTTGGTTTTATAGTTAATTTTGTTAATTAAATCTCTAGTATCTATTGTAAAATCATCCTTAACATCAACCATTACAGGTATTGCTCCTAAATTCATAACACAAAGAGCAGTAGCAGAATATGTATAAGATGGAATAATTACTTCATCCCCATAACTAACATTAAACCACCTTAACATTAGCATTGCACCTGAAGTCCAAGAATTTACACAAATTACAGATTTTGTACTATTAATCTTTTTTATTTTATTTTCTAATTCAAAAACTTTAGGACCAGATGTTAACCAGCCTGTATTAGAAAAAACATCATTAACCTCTTTAATAACATCATTATTTATAAAAGGCCTCGAAAAATTAACTTTTCTTTTTTCCATAACCGTAGCACATATAATTTAAATTTTTAAAGATTAATAAATTATCTAATAAGTTAAAAATTTTCTTGATAATGAACTTATCAGAAATAAAAACTGAAAAAAAACCAAATGTTCTTATTTCATAAGATTCAAAATAATTATTTAAAGTACTATTTAATTTATAAAAGGATAGGTAATTCCATCTTTTTCCCCAAGGTCTAAAAATTTTTCTTAATAAAGAATGAAAAATTGATCCTCTTAAATTTTCCATAAAAAGAAGCTCTCCTTCATCTTTTAAAACTCTATTTATTTCTTTAAAAACTATATCAAGCTTATAAGTTTTATCATATTCAAGTATTCCTCCAAGAACTGATTTGAAACATACAGCATCAAAAGTTTGATCGGAAAAATCAATTTTTAAAGCATCAATTTTTTTATAAAATATTTTATTTTTAAATTTCTTGAAATTATGAAAATGTTTAAAATCTGAATTAATATCTGAAGCACAAACTTTCTTAATATTAGTATATTTAACAAGATAAAAGCAAATTCCTCCTTTTCCACAACCAATTTCAAGAATATTCTTAAATTTATTTTTTGATATTCTTCGATCCCAAAAATATAAACCTTTTGACCATGTAAAAACATCCCAGTCTAATATTTTATTTAAATCTTTTTTGAAACGATTCATAGTTATTCTCTTGAGGATTCAGGAAGTTTATTCTCTACTTTTATATTTATAATATTTTTCATAAAAGAAAATAAAAAGCCTAAACCATAACTAAAATGAATTATCGTAATAGCTTTAGTCAAATTAATATTAAAAATTAGTTTTTTAGAATCTTTCATTGAAATAATTATTAAAATCAAAA
>MDSW01194038.1_pt1 | contig 11370 bp, 11 predicted proteins | sample 811171 | NCBI WGS metagenome assembly MDSW01 (sample SAMN05326641, study PRJNA326480) | marine metagenome | isolation source: seawater | place: Atlantic Ocean: North West | collected 2012
AAAAGCTGGTGTTGATTTGGTAAGAAGAGCATTAGAGGCTCCTATAAGACAAATTACAAAAAATGCTGGTGTGGATGGATCAGTAGTTGTTGGCAAACTTTTAGAACAAAATAAAAAAACACATGGCTATGATGCACAAAATGAGGAATATTGTGACATGTTTGCTAAAGGAATTATCGATCCGGTAAAAGTTGTTAGAACAGCTCTTCAAGATGCTGCTTCTATTTCTGGGTTGCTAGTAACGACTGAGGCTATGATAGCTGACAAACCAGAGGAAAAAGATGCTGCTCCTGCCGGAATGCCTGGTGGAATGGGTGGCATGGGTGGTATGGGAGGCATGGGTGGCATGGGAATGTAAACCCGCTATTCCTTTCTAAGAATTAATAAACGCCAGAGAAATCAACCTCTCTGGCGTTTTTTTTTGTTTTTAAAGGTAAATTAAAGAAAATGAGCTATATATTTTAATTAATTTAAAAACATGAGTATAAAATTTAACTTTTTTAAAATTTTTTCTAAAAAATTTAAGACATTATTTAAATCTCTTTACAAACATAAGTTAGATTACAATTTAAACGAGCTCATAAAGAAAGGATTAAATTTAGAAATAATATATGACATTGGAGCATATAAAGGTGAATGGAGCAAAGGTATAAGTAAAAAATCTTTAAAAAATAAAAAATTTTATTTGTTTGAGGCAAATGTGAGTAATGAAAAATATTTAATCGATACAAAATTTGACTATTTTCTTGGAGTTCTCTCGGACACAAAAAAAGAATTAAAATTTTATTCAAGAGGGCTTACTGGAGATTCTTATTATAGAGAGCAGTCTGAGAGATATGACGAAAGATATAAATCTAAAAATGTTACTACTACAACACTAGATGATATTGTTGAAAAAAATAATTTAGATCATCCAAATTTTATTAAAATAGATACTCAAGGAAGTGAGATTGATATTTTGAAGGGTTCAAAAAAAACACTAGATACTTGCAATCTTCTATATTTAGAAACACCAATAATAGAGTATAATTTAAATTCTCCTAATTTAAGTGAATGCATTAAATATTTAGATACAATAGGTTTTGTGCCTTATGATATTTGTGAGATACACTATATGGATAATATTTTAGTACAAATTGATATTTTGTATATACGTAAAACTAAGTTCTTAGAAATTTTTCCAAATCAACAAACAATTGATTTGTTAAGATAAAATCAGAAAACATAAAGATTATTAAGTTTTGATCATTAAAAGCAAGTATAACGTGGTTTTTTTTGAGTTTTCAAAGTCTTTTTTTAATGTATAACGGCGAGAATTTATGAGCCAAGAAATAAGAAACATAACAATCATAGCTCATGTTGATCATGGAAAAACTACTTTGATTGACAATTTAATGAAGCAAAGTGGATCATTTAGAGAAAATGAAATAGTAGACGAAAGACTTTTAGACTCTGGCGAATTAGAAAAAGAAAGAGGTATAACTATTTTAGCAAAACCAGCTTCAATAAATTGGAATAACTCGAGAATAAATATAATAGATACCCCTGGGCATAGAGATTTCGCTGCTGAAGTGGAGAGAGTTTTAAGTATGGCAGATGGTGCTTTATTGTTAATTGACTCAGCTGAAGGTGTAATGCCACAAACAAAATTTGTTTTAGCCAAAGCATTAAAACAAGGATTAAAACCAATAGTAGTTATAAATAAATTGGATAAAACCGATCAAAGAGCAAATGATGTTTTAAATGAAACATTTGATTTATTTGTAAGTTTAGATGCAAACGAGGATCAATTAGATTTTCCAGTTCTTTATGCTAGTGGAAGATCGGGTTGGGCCGACACGGAGATTGATGGTGCAAGGGAAAACTTAAATCCACTTTTGAATAAAATAATAGAACATGTAAAACCAGCTGAATTAGACAAAACAAAGCCTTTTGCGATGCTATCAACATTATTATATTCAGATAGTTTTTTAGGAAGAAGTCTAGTTGGAAGAATTAACCAAGGAACAGCTAAAGCTAATCAATCAATTAAAGCAATTAATTTGAGTGGAGAAAAAATTGATGAAGGAAGATTAACTAAAATATTTAGATATGAAGGTACAAAAAAAGTTCCAATTGAAGTCGGAGTGGCTGGAGATATTGTTGTAATAGCTGGACTAGAGAAAGCAAATGTAGCTGATACTATATGTGATTTAGTAGTTATGGATCCAATAGCAGCAACACCAATCGATCCTCCGACAATGTCTATTACAATTACTGTAAATACATCTCCTTTGGCGGGTACTGAAGGAAAAAAACTTACCAGTACTCAAATTAGAGATCGGTTAATTCAAGAAGCACAAAACAATGTGGGAATCACTTTTTCTGAGAACGACGGAAAAGACTCTTTTGTAGTAAGTGGGAGAGGTGAATTAATGTTAGAAATATTACTTACTCAAATGAGAAGAGAAGGTTTTGAAATGACAGTAACTCCCCCAAAGGTTTTATATAAAAAAGATGAAAACGGAAATAAACTTGAGCCAATAGAAGAAATTACTATGGATCTTGATGAAGAACATTCCTCAAAAGTTATAGATTCAATGAACAAAAGAAAAGGTAAGTTAATAGAGTTGAAGGATACAGGTAAAAATAAAAAACGTCTGATTTTTCATGCTCCAACGAGAGGTTTAATGGGATACACTAGTAGATTTTTAACAATTACAAAAGGAAATGGAGTAATAAATAGAATCTTTCATGCATATGGACCATTTGAAGGTAATATGGAAGGAAGGAGAAATGGCGCTTTAATTTCAATGGAAAAAGGTAAAGCAGTTGCTTTTGCAATTTTTAATTTACAGGCAAGAGGTGAAATGTTTGTAACTCATAATGATCCTGTTTATCCTGGTATGATTGTTGGTCTATCGCCTAAACCAGGCGATATGATTATTAATGTTATGAAGGGTAAAAAGTTAACTAATATGAGAACTCAAGGGACTGATGAAAATGTTGTTTTGACCCCAGTACGAAAAATGTCAATTGCCGAGCAATTAAGCATGTTAAATACTGATGAAGCTTTAGAGATAACACCAGAATCGTGTAGATTAAGAAAAGCTATTCTTGATCCTCATGAAAGAAAAAAAAGCGAAAAATCAGGAGCTGCAGCTTAATTAAAAATTTTATCTACCAGATATAATCCTAAAGCAACACATGGACCAATTCCAAAAGCAAAAAGCAAAGTTCCAAATCCAACTGTACCACCCAAATACCATCCAATACTAACAACTGAAATTTCTAATGTTGCTCTCACAACAGCAATTGGTAAGTTTGATATTTTTTGTAAACCTATCATTAAACCATCTCTTGGTCCTGCTCCTAAATTAGATACTAAGTAAATACCTCCACCTATTCCTACTGTTATTACTGACACTACTGCTAAAATAAATTGATAAATCAAATTTGAAGGGGTTGGAACAAATTTAATACAAATATCTATCATTAAAGCAATTATTAAAGCATTGAAAATTGTTCCCATTCCAGGTTTTTGACCTAATGGTATCCACAAAATTAGAACAGCTATACTTATTAACAGTGTAATTGTTCCTATGCTTAAATTCACGTTTAAAGAAATTCCCTGAGCCAAAACACTCCAAGGAGATGCTCCAGTGAAAGATACTATTAATAAGCCTTCACCCAATCCGAAAAGCATTAATCCAAAGCATAAAAAAAAGAATGTGGAAAATTTTGGTTTAAAATTATATGGTTTTTCAGAACTCCAATTTACCTTTGGTATTTTCTTTATTTTTAAAAACATTTCTTAATAAGTTATTTCTATTATTGATAAAGTTTAATAATGTAATTGCCAAATGAAAAAATTTGTTATCATTTTAATATTTGCACTTTTTTCCTCCATTTCATTAGCCCATATGGATCATTATAAAAATTTAAATAAAATTGAAATGGAAATTTTTAGGAATGGTAAATTAATTGGTTATAGTAATTATTCATTTGTTAGAAAAGGTAATAACACTATTATTACAAATAGAACTAAGTTTTCTGTAAAAGTTTTGGGAGCAACAATATTTAAAATCGAAGGATATAGTGAAGAAAAATATTTTAAAAATCAACTAATTTCATTCAATTCTAAAACTAAACAAAACGATAAACAAAAATTTGTAGAACTCGTTTTTGACAAAAATTCAAAAAAATTTGATATTAAAGGTTCTTCTTATAATGGAGATGCATCCATTGATAATGTTATTGGAAATTGGTGGAATCATAAAATTTTGCAAGCAGATAGTCAAATTAGTCCAATTTCAGGAAGTATAAAAGAACAGGTTGTTACTTTTATTGGAAAAGTAAAAATTGAACAATATGGAAAAATTTATAATGTAGATCATTTCACACTTAAATCTAAAGATATGACTTTACCAAAAGATAAAAGATTAGATTTTAATATTTGGTATGATAAAAAAAATGCTCAAATTATAAGAATATCATATTCTAGAATGGGAAATTGGGAATATCGTTTAAAAAATTTTGAATAGATACTATTATTTACCTGCAACTACCATTCCTTCGATCATCATTGTTGGAGAATTTGTTGAATACTCAAATTCTAGATCATTAGCGAGTGTTATATTTTGAAACATTTCTTTAAAATTTCCCGCGATTGTAATTTCGTTAATTGGATATTTGAATTCACCGTTTTCAATTAAAAAACCTGTGGCACCCACTGAATAATCGCCCGTAACAATATTGCTCCCATGACCAATGGTTTCGGTTAAATAAAGACATTTTGAATTTGAATTCAAAAGATCTTTATAAGAAACTTTCCCATTATTAAAGTAAAGATTGCTTGTTCCGCCACTTCGACCATTAGATCTAAGTTTCAACTTTTTTCCATTATAGGTATCTATCAGGTAATGCCTCAGAACTCCTTGTTCTACTAATTTTAATGTATCAGTTTTAACTCCCTCAGCGTCAAAGACCCTTGAGCCAAGACCTTTTAATATATCAGGTTTATCAAAGATATTGATTTCATCTGAAAATATTTTCTGATTTATCTTATCTTTTAAAAATGATGTTCCTCTTGAAATAGCAGACGATGAAATTGCATTGGCAAAAGTACTTAAAATTCCTTTTGCAATTCTTTTATCAAAAATTAAGGCAATCTTTTCACTACTAATTTTTTTTGGACTGAGTTTTCTTATAGTTTGTTTAGCGGCTAATTTTCCTAATACTTCTGCATCTTTAATATCTCTTAGATGACATTTGCTTGTATATTCATAGTCACGTTCCATACTTTTTTCATCTTTTGCAACAGTAACACTTGAGGCAATAAATGATGAATCTTTATAACCTTTACAAAAGCCATCGCTATTAGCTAGAATAAAATTTGATTTATCTTCAGTAAAGCTAGACTCAGTATTCACAATTTTTTTGTTACTCGAAGCTGAAATTTCTAATCTGGTTAAATACTCAATTTTATCCTCATTTTTAATGTGAGTTTCATCATATAAATCTAAATCTTTTACTTCTTTAGCCAATAAATCTTTATCTGGAAGTGAATTAAATTCATCCTCTGGTGTATTTTTTGTAGTTTCAATACATTTTTCAATAAGAATATCTAAATTCTCTTTTAATAAATTTGAAGATGATATTGATGATTTTTTTTTATCAATGTAAGTTGTTATACCTATAGCAAGATTATCCGATCTATTAGACTCGTCTAATTTTTTATTCCTGAAATTTACTGTTTCAGAAATTGAATTACTTACAACAACGCTTGAGTCTGTTGCTCCTTTTTTTTTTGCTAAATCCAAACAATACGATGCTTTTTCAGATAAATATTCCTGATCTTTGATCATTAAAGCTTTGTACCACCCACTGTCATTTTGTTAATCAATATAGAAGGTTGTGCAACACCAACTGGTACACCTTGTCCAGCTTTCCCACAAGTTCCAATTCCTGGGTCTAACATCATATCGTTTCCAACCATGGATACCTCTTTTAGAATAGAAGGACCATCACCTATAAGTGTTGCACCTTTTATAGGTGATCCAATTTTGCCATTAATAATTTCGTAAGCTTCCGTACAATTAAATACAAATTTGCCTGAAGTAATATCAACTTGCCCGCCACCGAAACTGACAGCAAAAATTCCTTTATTTACTGATTTAATCATTTCTTCTTGAGTACGATTACCATTTAACATCATTGTGTTTCTCATTCTAGGAAGAACTATATGCCTGTAATTTTCTCTTCTACCACTACCAGTGGATCTGGTTTTCATCAATCGAGCATTTAATCTGTCTTGCATAAAATTTTTTAATACTCCATTTTCTATTAAAACTGTTTTTTCTGTTGGTGTACCTTCGTCATCTATTGTTAAACTCCCTCTTCTGTTATCAATGGTTCCATCGTCAACAATGGTAACTCCTTCGCTTGCAACTTTTTGACCCATTAAATTATGAAACGCAGAAGTTTTTTTTCTGTTAAAATCTCCTTCTAAACCATGACCGACAGCTTCATGAATAAGTATTGCTGGCCAACCTGGCCCTAACACAACTTTCATTTCTCCAGCTGGTGCAGGTTTACTCTCTAAATTTACAGAGGCAATTCTTAAAGCCTCATCACATACTTCTTTCCAATTATCTTCTTTTAAATAAGAGTCATATGATTTTCTGCCTCCTATACCATAAACTCCAGACTCTTTTCTTCCATCTTTATCTAGCATTACAGATACATTAAATCTAATCAAGGGTCGAACATCTGATAATGTTTCACCTCCAGATCTAATAATTTCAATTGTTTTTTGTTCACCACTAAAATTGGCTGTGACCTGTTTCACATTGTTATCTTTTGATCGCAAGTAATTATTTACTTTATTTAAAATCTCAATTTTTTCGTCAAGTGATTTTTGTTCTATAGGATTAATGTTCTCATAATATTTCTTATTAGTTTTAGGAATTGAATGATTATAAGTGCCTTTTGTTGATCTTAATGTCGATTTCAAACTTTCTGAGGATTGATTTAATGAATTTTTTGATATTTCATTTGAGTGAGAGTAAGCAACAATTTCATCTGAAACAGCCCTAAAACCAAAACCTAAATCTGAGCTATAACTAGAACCTTTTATTTTATTATCATCTAGTATTATTGACTCTGATTTTGAGTCTTCTAAATAAAGTTCCCCATCATCACATTTGTTTAAAGTGTCAGAGACAATATTCTCAGCATCATTTCTCGATAAATCTGAATTTTTAAAGAAATTAGTCATGGATAACAATACATAGTTCGTTTATGATAATTTTCAATATGTGTATTTTACGCATATACATCATTAGATTATCAAGTAAATAATTAACTAGTATGAAAGTTTATTTTAATAATTCTTGTAAAATTTGTAAGGCAGAAATTGACTTATATAAAAAAGAAAATATCCAAGAAATAAGTTGGGTTGATATTACAAATAATATTGTTGCAGAAAAAGAAACCTCTAAATCTAGTAAAGAACTCTTGCGAAGACTTCATATAAAAGAAGGAGAAAAAATTTTACAAGGAGCACAAGCTTTTCTTTTATTATGGAAAAAAATACCTAAATACAAATTTTTATATAACTTTTTTAAATTACCAATAATTTTTAATTTATTCTCTTTTGGCTATGAAATTGTTGCATATTTTTTATATCTTAAGAATAAAAAACAATTAAATTCAACTAAAGAAAAACAATAAAAATTTACTGAGTAAAGACATAGAAGATACAAACATAATTAAAACAATCGAATACATAAACAACACGATTTTATTTTTTTTTCTTCTCAGCCTTACAAAATCTTTATCATCTAAATCTGAGATATCCCTTTCCCCAACTACTGGATAATCATAAGTAAATCTCCAAGTACTATCTCCAAGTCTTGGATCTAAATCATTATAATAATTAATCCATGCTAAAGTATATTTTAAAATCAAAAAAAGAATTATTATAAAAGTTGTACCTAAAACCATGGCTCATAATACCTATAAACTAACCAATGGTTAATTATTATTTTTATCTCTTTGTCTAGATATTAATTGGGTTAAAGAGTCAACCATTGTGTCTGAAGCTTTAAAAATATCTACATTCCTAAACTCATGGGAAATGTTTTGTTCTGGATTTGTTTTATCTTCAATTATAATTCCTTCATCTGGTGAATTGTTTTTAATATAAATAAGTAGCAACCAATCCTCATCGTCAGTCTCATCCCACTTGATAAATACTTCACCAGTTTCAAATCTTCTGTCTATGCAACGAAATATTGACATATTTCTTGTAATATGTCGTTTATTAAGTTGAAATACCAAACTACTCGCACTTCTATAAAAACTTTCTAAAGCGAATTCAACTTTTTGTCTTGCTAAAGTGTACTCTTTTTCTTTAATTAATAAAGTTTCTCTATCTTCATTACCTTGTAGTTTTACTCCTAAAGCCTCTACTCTTTCTTTGATTTTTTGATCTCTGATAATTCTGTATTTTTCTTTTAATTTATCAATTCTTTCTTGTAATCCAGCGTAATCTTCTCTTTTTTCTCTTAATGAAATTTTTTCTAATTTCTCTAGCTCCTTGACCTCACGAATTCTAAATTTTTCAATTTGTTTATCTAATCTTAATTGTTTTAAAAATTGCTTCTGTTTTTCTGCTTGTTCAATTCTTAGAAGAGCTTGTTCTTTTCTCAAAAACAATTTGATATCTTTTGTCCTTTGCTTTTCTAATCTAGCTTCTTCTCTTAAAGCTTGTTCTTTTAGTCTTAATTTTAAAGCATCCTCATATTTTTTTTGTTTTTCTTCAGCTAATTTAGCTTTTCTATCATTTTCAATTTTTTCCAATCTTAATCTTCTTTTTTCATCATGTTTTAAAGTTTTATAATTTGAAATCGTTTCAGAAATCTTATCAAAGAAACTTTGTATATATTTTTCAAAATTAAGATTTAGCCTAAAATTGAATTCAGGCTTTAAGGCTAATTGAAATTTTACTAATCTTAAAGCTAAGGTATCCTTTTTTGCTTTTTTTGAGTAAACATACTTTTTATTAATTTGAGATTTTCTTTTTCTATTTTTTTTAAATTTAGATTTTAAAAGTTTTTTTGATTTTTTCTTTTTACTATTAGGTTTTTTAATTTTTTTGAAAATTAAAGATTTTTTTTTAATTTTTTTTCTTTTTCTATTTTTTTTTCTTTTTTTTTTCATTTAGAGAAAGACTAATACTATCAACTATTTATTGATAAATATAGTCCCTAGTCACAGGTGTTGATCTATAATTTTTTGTAAGTTGAAATTGATAAACAACTTGATCGCCCCACTTAAATGCCATTTCACAACCAGCAAGATAAAACTCCCACATTCTAAAAAACTTGTCATCAAACATTTTAACAATTTTATCTTTATTTTTTATACAATTTTCCTTCCAGTGTCTTAAGGTATGAGAATAATGAAGCCTCAAAACCTCAATATCTGTAACTATTAAACCAGCATTTTCTATTGGTGTAGTTACTTCGCTCAAGCTTGGAGTGTAACCGCCTGGAAAAATATATTTAGTAATCCATGGATGAGGGTCTCTTGGAGGATTGACAGATCCAATTGTATGTACTAATGACACGCCATCGTCTTTAAGTAATTTTTCTATTTGATTGAAAAACTTTTTATAAAATTTTCTTCCAACATGCTCAAACATTCCAACACTTACTATTCTGTCAAATTTTTCATTAAGTTGTCTATAATCCATTAATTTAAATTTTACTTGATTTTCTAAATTCATTTCTTTTGCTTTTTGATTACAATAATTTAACTGATTTTCCGAAAGCGTAATACCCGTTACTTCACATCCTGCACTTTTAGCAATATCAATTGCTAATGAACCCCATCCACAACCAATATCTAAAACTTTTTGATTAGGTTTAATATTTAGTTTTTTTATAATATGCTGTATCTTATTGTTTTGAGCTATTTCTAGACTGTCATTTTCATTTCTAAAATATGCACAGGAATATTGTCTTTTTGGATCTAAAAATAAATCATATAGATCATCTTTAATATCGTAATGATGAGAGACGTTCATTTTAGATTTTTTTATAAAATTAAAATTCGTAAGATATCTATAAGAGCCTCTTACTTTATTAATTAGGTAACTAAAAAAATTAAGTTCTCTTCTACCTATGTTCATCAATGCTAGATCTAAAAAATCTGTCAAAGTTCCATTTTCAATGATGATTTCTCCATCTGTATAAGCTTCTCCAAAATATAAATCAGGATGAAATAATAATTTATAATGAAGATTTGAATTCAAAATTTTTAATTTGATTGGATTTTCTTTTGGGTTGCCAATAATATAATCCTTATTATTTGCATCGGTGAGTATAAAACCACCTTTTGTAAAAATTTTATTTAAAAATCTAGCTAATTGCATTTAGGCCGCCAAAGGTGATTTGTTTGAAAAATTTAGATCTTTCAAAGTTTTTAATAAATTTTGTTCGTCAGTTTTATTTAATAAACTCAAAGGAGGTAAAATATTTTTATAAATTTCGTCTTCTTTTGAAAAATAGGTATGTAATCCAGAAATTAGATTATATTTATCGAACGCTTCTCTTACACTACATAATTTGTGATTATAAAATTGTTCGTTTCCTAAATAAAAATCGTCATAAACCTTTCTAGATAATTCAGCTGTAACATTACATGTGGCGGTTATTATTCCTGCACATCCTAATTCTAAGCCTTTCAATAATTTAAGTTCAGAGCCAGGAAAAATAGAAAAATTGTCTAATTTTAAATTTTCAAACAGGTTATATGAGCTGTCTTTTACGCCAACTATCTGTTCAGGAAATTTTTTTACAAGTGTTTTTATACAGTCTATACTAAATTTATATCCACAAAGTTTTTCAAAATTATAAAGAACAATTTTACATTTTGGTATCGACTTAATTATTTTTGAGTAAAATTCTATTACCTCTGTATCACTGTACTTATAATACGCCGGAGGCATAATTAGAAATTTAGTAAAATTTAGCGAAGTTGCAATCTTTAAAAAATTAATTGTCTCAGTTAAAGAATTTAACCCCGTGCCAATTAAGTGCTTATCTTTATACTTGCTTTTTGCGAGCTTATTTAACATTTCAATTTTTTCTGCAACTGATATCAATTGAGATTGTCCTGTGCTTCCAAATATTGCAGTTCCATGACAGCCTTGATCAACCAACTTTTCAGCATGTTCTATTGTTTTTTCAACATTTAGGCTTAAATCAGAATTTAAAACAGACATCGTAGCTGCAAATATCCCACTTATTTTTGTCATAATAAAAATTTATATAAAAATATACTCAGTAAAGTTTATAAATACCATATGAAAATTTTAGCAGT
>MDSW01040429.1_pt1 | contig 11369 bp, 9 predicted proteins | sample 811171 | NCBI WGS metagenome assembly MDSW01 (sample SAMN05326641, study PRJNA326480) | marine metagenome | isolation source: seawater | place: Atlantic Ocean: North West | collected 2012
ATCTATTGTACCTACTGAGGTACCACCAAATTTTAATACAACAATTTTCATTGATAATAATTTTTTTAAAAATTAAAATATGTTGATAAAATACATCTTAATTGTAATGTCAACAAGCAATGAAAAGTAACACAATAAATAAAAAAGAAATAGACAAATTTTCTAAAATTGCCTCTCAATGGTGGGATCCAAATGGAAAATTTAAACCTTTACACAAATTTAACCCTACTAGAATAGAATATATTAAAGATAGTATAATAAAGCACTTTAAGATTAAGAACTCCACTAAACCTTTGAAAGGAATTAATATTTTAGATATTGGGTGCGGTGGTGGTTTATTATCTGAGCCTATGAGTAGACTGGGCGCTAACGTTGTAGGTATTGATGCCTCAAAAAAAAACATTGAGGTAGCAAAATTTCATGCAAAAAAAAATAATCTTAAAATAAATTATATGTACTCATCCCCCGAAGTTTTAAAAGCAGAAAAAAAATTTGATGTAATACTAAATATGGAAATAGTAGAACATGTAGAAGATATAAATTTATTTATAAAAAAAAGTTCAGACCTCTTAAAAAAAGATGGGCTGATGTTTATTGCTACACTTAATAAAACACTCAAATCTTATATTTTTGCGATTTTGGGAGCTGAATACATTTTAAGGTGGCTTCCAGTTGGTACACATGACTGGGAAAAATTTGTCAAACCTGAAGATTTAATAAAAATATCAAAAAAAAATCATTTAGAAATCGAAAATTTAGATGGTTTAAAATATAATTTTTTTAACGATAAATGGGATATCAGTAATGATAAGTCTGTAAACTATATTGCTAAATTTAAAAAAAACTAGTTATCTTCTTTTTCATTTAGCCAAGGGAAAACCTCTGTTTCAATTCCTTCCTCTTTTAATTCCTTTAACTCTTTTAAAGAGGCACTCCCATATATTCCTTTTGTTTTTTTTTTATTTTTATAGTGAATTGATCTAGCCTCATAAGCAAAATTTTCGCCAACAAATTTAAAATTGTTTTTAATAAATTTTTGATATTGTTTAATAGTTTTTTTTATATTTTCATATTTTTTATAATTAATTTTTTCTAGATTATCTTTTTTTTGTGCATTTAATACGTTTGGGGTCATTAAACTTTTTTCTACTTTTAACGAATTACAATTATAACAACTTATATGCTTTAATTTTTTTAACTTTTCATACTCTTTCGACGATGCAAACCAACTATCGAAAGATTTATTGCAATTTTTACAAATTAAATTGTATTTTATCATGTTAATTATTTAACAATTGATTAATTTTATTCAACATCAAATTAGCAAATTATGTTCTATAGTCTGCGTTAATTTCAATATATTTTTTTGTTAAATCCATTGTAAAAGCTTCGAAACTTTTTTTTCCAGTGCCTAGATCCACATATAATTCAATTTTTTCATTCTTCATATATTCTGTAGCTTCAACTTCATTATAAAAATTAGATAATTGACCTTTTTCAACTATTTTCACATCTCCAAATTTAATCATCAATTTATTTAAATTAATATCAACATTTGATTTTCCTATTGCCATAATTACTCTTCCAAAATTACAATCTTCACCTGCGATAGCAGTTTTTACTAAAGGTGAATTTGCTATTGAGAAAGCAACTTTTTTTGCATCTTCTTGGGTTTTAGCATTATCAACTAATACACTTATAAACTTGGAAGCTCCCTCGCCATCTGCAGCAACTCTTTTTGCAAGATTTAAAAGTACAGATTTCAATGAGTTATCAAAATCTTTTATTTTGGGATCATTAATGGTTTTAATTTTAGAATTTTTTATTGCACCTGTAGAAAAAATTGAAACCATGTCATTAGTGCTCGTATCCCCATCACAAGTTATAGCATTAAAAGTTGTTTCAATATTTTTTTTCAATAATTTTTGCAAAATATTTGAAGAAAGATTTGCATCAGTGAATATAAATCCTAAAGTTGTAGCCATGTTTGGAAATATCATTCCAGATCCTTTTGCAATTCCATAAATTTTAACATTCGCGGATCCAATTTTACATTCATCCATAGCAAGCTTTGGCACCAAATCAGTTGTCATGATTCCTAGAGCTGCTTTAGTCCATATGTACTTATTTTGTGTATATTTGACTTTTTCTACAAGTTCTGGAATTCTTTTTTTAATTTTATCAGTTGGAAATTTTTCCCCAATGGTTCCTGTACATCCAAAAAGTATTCTATTTGGTTTAATTTTAGATGGCTTATATTCATCTTTTTTTTGCTTATCAGAAAGTCTTAGTGATAATTCTTCTGCAATATCTTTTAAACCTTGATATCCCTTCTTGCCCGTAAAAGCATTTGCATTTCTTGTGTTTATTAATAAAGCGCTAATTTTTTTATTTTTTAAATTCAAATTCCATTTTATATTTTCTGATATTATCTTTGACTGAGTATAAACTGAAGCATGCTCGGCTCCCTCTCTAAAATAAAACATTACCAGATCATCTCTTCTACTATTATAAAGATTTGCTGAAGTAGTTGATATTGAAAGACCATCAATGTGATCAAGATCTTGAAAGTCCCCTAGTTTTGACTTCTTATTGTCTGAATTAAAGAAATTACTGAAGTTTATTGCCATAGTATTTAAATAAATTATTTAATACTTATATATTTAATATATTAAAACTATATATCAAAATTTAAAATAATAAGATGCTGAATCCTTTAAAATTTATATCTAAAATTTTTAGATCTACTAACCAAAAAGAGCTCGATAGAATTGGGAAAATTGTCGAAAAAGTCAATAAGCTTGAAGAGCAGATGGTTAATCTTAAAGATGATGAGTTTCCAGGAAAAACCCATGAATTCAAAAAAAGAATTAAAGATAAAGATAGCCTTGAATCAATTTTACCAGAAGCTTTTGCGTTAGTTAGGGAGGCCTCAAAAAGAACTAGAGGAGAAAGACATTTTGATGTTCAAATAATAGGTGGTGTAGTTTTGCATGAAGGAAAAATTGCTGAAATGAAAACAGGTGAAGGTAAAACATTAACTATTACACTGGCTGCTTATTTGAATGCTTTAGTTGGAAAAGGAGTACACATAGTTACAGTAAATGACTATTTAGCAAAACGAGATTGTGAAGATATGGGTAAAATTTATAGTTTTTTAGGATTGTCAGCTGGATTTATAAATAATGGGCAAGAAGACCATATTAGAAAAAAAAATTATAGTTGCGATATAACATATGCAACCAATAGTGAGTTGGGATTTGATTATTTACGAGACAATATGTCTGTAAACGAAAATCAAATTGTTCAGAGAGAACATTATTTTTCTATTGTTGACGAAATAGATTCGTGTTTAATTGATGAAGCTAGAACCCCACTTGTTATCTCTGGTGCTGCAGAAGATAAAACTGATAAATATTTAGCAGTTAACAAATTAATAGGACAACTAAAATCAGAAGACTATGAAATAGACGAAAAAGATAAAAATATTCTTCTTACAAACAAAGGCATTGATAATGTTGAAAGAATTTTTTCTAATGCAGGGGTTTTAAAAAATAATAATTTTTATGATCCCGAAAATTTAAATTTAGTTCACCACGTAAACCAGGCTTTAAGAGCAAATCATTTATTTGAAAAAGGTAGAGATTATATAGTTAAGGATGGATCTTTAAAAATTATTGACGAATTAACCGGAAGAATTCTTGAAGGAAGAAGATACGGAGATGGATTGCACCAAGCACTAGAAGCTAAAGAAAAAATAGATATACAAGTGGAAAATCAAACTTTAGCGTCAATTACTTACCAAAATTATTTTAAACTTTACTCTAAAATATCAGGATGCACAGGAACTGCATCCACAGAATCAGAGGAATTTTTTGAAATATATAGTTTACATGTCATATCAATTCCAACGGAAAAAAAAATGATAAGAAAAGATTGGAATGATTTAATTTTCAGAACATCAAAAGAAAAAGATTTTGCTATTATAAATAAAATCAAAGAATGTAATAACAAAGGACAGCCTCTTTTAGTTTTTACGGCAAGCATCAATAAGTCAGAACACTACTCAAACCTACTAAAACAAAGTGACATTGAACATATAGTGTTAAATGCAAAAAATCATGAGAAGGAGGCAGAAATAATAGCAAACGCTGGTACAAAAAATTCCATAATAATTACAACTAGTATATCTGGTAGAGGTGTAGATATTAAACTTGGAGGAAAAGAAAATGAAAATAATGAAAAAGAGGAAATAAAATCTTTAGGAGGACTTTTTGTAATAGGAACTGAACGAATGGAGTCAAGAAGAGTAGATAATCAAGCAAGAGGAAGATCTGGGCGACAAGGGGATGAAGGAAATTCAATTTTTTACGTAAGTTTAGAAGATGATTTGATGAGGATATTTGGTTCAGAGTCTATGAATAATATTTTGGAAAAACTTGGTCTAAAAGATGGAGAAAGCATTGATCATCCGTGGATTAATAAAGCATTGGAAAGAGCACAACAAAAAGTAGAAGCAAGAAACTTTGATATTAGAAAGACGTTACTTAAATTTGATAATGTTTTAAATGATCAAAGACATGTTATTTTTACTCAAAGGAAGGAAGTGATAAAAAGTAACGAAATATTTAATTATTCAGATAATTTTTTATCAGAAATCATACTTCAGTTAGTTGAATTAAAAAATAAGGATGTAGTTGGTTCTAAAAATAGTGAATTTAGCAATCAGTTAAAATTGGTATTGGGAAAAAGCTTTAATGAAAGCGAAGTACAAGATTTAATCCAAAATAAAAATGATCAATTTCAAGAAAAATTGAAGGAAAAATTTAAAGAAAAAAGAAATAAAAGAATAAAATATCTTTCAGAAAATCAAGCAGAAGAGTTAGAAAAAAGGATTTTTTTACAAACTATAGATCTCAATTGGAAATCCCATATTCAATATTTAGAACAATTAAGACAAGTTATAGGATTAAGATCGTATGGTCAAAGAGATCCTTTAATTGAGTATAAGAAAGAAGCCTTTAATTTGTTCGAAAATTTATTAAATAAACTTAAAACAGATTTAATTACTATTTTAATTAATATGACAATAGAAGAAAAAAAAGATCAAATAATTAAACCAGCAAAAATAGATCCTAAATATATAGGAAAAAAAATGAGTAGAAATGAACCTTGTTTTTGTGGATCAGGAAAAAAATATAAATATTGTTGTGGAGCCTTATAGTAAAAAATAAAAAAATAAAAAAATAAAAAATAATAAGCCAAAAATAGCAACTTCTTTTTTAAAAAATAAAATTGTATCTTTAATATTTGTTAGTAAACTTGCTTTCATACTTAATGATGTTTCATTTGATGATTGCTTTACAAAACCTCTACTTCTTCCAATTGACAGAAATTTATTCTTTCTATTATTTATAATTTCCTCAGGACTTAAATTTTTAAGTTCAGAAAAATTTTTTTCTATTGAATTTTTAACATGCTCCAAAGTTGCTTCTTTGTCTCTATGCGCTCCACCAATAGGCTCAGCAATTATTTCATCAATTACATTTAAATCTAATAAATCTTTTGCTGAAAGCTTCATTGCTTTGGCTGCTTCTAAAGTTTTTGTAGGATCTCTCCAAAGTATTGTTGCACATCCTTCGGGTGAAATTACAGAATATATCGCATTTGATAACATCAAAACCTTACTTGATGAAGCTAGTGCAACAGCCCCTCCAGAGCCTCCCTCGCCAATTATAACCGATATTGTAGGAACCATTAATTCCATACTGCATTCAATTGTTTTAGCAATTGCCTCTGCTTGACCTCTGTCCTCTGCTCCAACTCCTGGATATGCTCCTGGTGTATCTATAAAAGTTATTATTGGAATTTTGAATTTATCAGCCAACCTCATCAGCCTTATAGTTTTTCTATAACCTTCAGGTCTCATCATTCCGAAATTTCTTTCAATTCTAGTATCTAAATCCTCCCCTTTTTCTTGGCCAATAACTAATACAGAACTTCCCATAAATTTAGCAAAACCAGTTAATACGGATTTATCCTCTCCATAAAACCTATCACCTGATAATGGTATAAATTCATCAAATAAATTATCTATAAAAAATTTTGATTTCGGTCGATCTTCATGTCTAGCAACTAAAGTTGTTTGCCAAGGATCAAGATTTGAGTATACGTCCTTGAGCTTTTCATCAATTTCATGTTGAATTTTTGAAATTTTTTTAGTATCTACTTCTGATAGGCCCTCATTGTTGAATGGGTCTTTTAGTTTTTCTACTTCATTTTCAAGATTTTTTATTTCACCTTCGAAATTTAGATAATTTCTCATATTTACCTAGTTTAAGTTTATAAAGCAAAAAACGGCAAGAAAATGGTAAAAAATTTATATTAATAATTAATAAATTGACTGATTTATAGGCAAAAAGTTATATTAATGAAAATATACTGATCATATCTAGTTAAAATGAAAGAAAAATATATAAAAATTAAAGATCTCTCGGTTGCTCAAAAATTAGTAAGTTTTATAAATAAAGAATTATTACCCGGAACTAAAATAAGTAAAAACCAATTTTGGTCGGGATTTAATAAGTATATTCATGAACTTGCACCAAAAAATAAAAAATTGCTTGAAACAAGAGAAAAAATACAAAAATTAATTGATACATGGCACAAAGATAGACGCGGTAATAATTTTAACTTAAAAAAATATACAGAGTTTTTAAATAAAATTGGATATATAAAAAAAATAGGACCGAACTTTAAAATTAAAACAAAAAATGTAGATAAAGAAATATCCAGTATTTGTGGCCCTCAATTAGTGTGTCCAGTTTCTAATTCAAGGTTTTTGTTAAATGCAGCAAATGCACGATGGGTAAGTCTGTATGATAGTCTTTACGGCACAGATATAATTCCTGAAACTCAAGGTGCTCTAAAAGGGAAAACCTATAATCCAATCAGAGGCAAAAAGGTAATTAGTTACGCTCGAGATTTACTGGATAAATATATACCTTTAAAAGATGCCAGTTGGAAAAGCCTTTCAAAAATTCCAGTTGTAAAAAGCAATAAACTTAATTTAAGATTAAAAAATCCAAAACAGTTTGTTGGATACAATAAAAAATCAAACAAACTGTCATCACTTTTATTTGTAAATAATAATCTTCATATTGATATTTTATTTGATCAAACAGGAAATATGGAAATTAATAATCCTGAAGGTAACCAGGATAAACTCAAAATACATGATATTATTTTAGAGTCCGCAATTTCAACTATTTGTGATCATGAGGATAGTGTAGCTGCAGTAGACGCGGAGGATAAAGTTCTTGGGTATAAAAATTGGCTAGGATTAATGAAATTAAATCTTAAATCGGAGTTTATAAAAAAAGGTAAAAAGAATAAAAGAATTTTGAATACCGATAGAAGTTATATCTCTGTAAAAGGAAAAAAGTTTAAATTACATGGTAGATCTTTGTTATTAAATAGAAACGTTGGACATCTTATGACAAATCCTGCAATTCTTTTAAAAGATGGATCTGAATGTCCAGAAGGAATTCTTGATGCGTTTATTACATCCCTTGCATGTCTTCATGATTTTAAAAAAAGGGGAAATTCAAGAGTTAATTCAATATATATAGTTAAACCAAAAATGCATGGTCCTGAGGAGTGTGCATTTACAAATTTAATTTTTGAAAAAGTAGAAAAGGTTTTAAATTTGAAAAAAAATCAAATTCTTTGTGGGATTATGGATGAAGAAAGACGAACATCAGTTAATTTAAAAGAGTGTATAAGAGTCCTAAAAAATAGAGTTTTTTTTATAAATACTGGATTTTTAGATAGAACAGGAGATGAAATCCATACATCAATGGAAGCAGGACCAATGATTTTCAAAGGAGATATGAAGTCTACAAAATGGATTTCATCATATGAAAATAATAATGTCGATGTAGGACTTGAATGTGGTTTCTCAGGTAAAGCACAGATAGGAAAAGGTATGTGGGCAATGCCTGATTTAATGAATGCTATGATGAAACAAAAAATTGCTCATCCTTTATCTGGAGCTAATTGTGCATGGGTACCATCTCCTACCGCATCTGCATTGCATGCTCTTCATTATCATGAGATTGACGTATTTGCTAAACAAAAAAAATTACTAAAAAGAAAATCGTCAAAACTTTCTGATCTATTAACTATTCCTGTTGCTGATAGAGCTAACTGGTCAATGAAAGACATTACGAAAGAGTTAAAAAATAATGCACAAGGAATTTTAGGTTATGTTGTAAGATGGGTTGACCAATCAGTAGGTTGTTCAAAAGTTCCTGATATAAATGGAATTGGTTTAATGGAAGATAGAGCTACATGTCGAATTAGCAGTCAACATATTTCTAATTGGTTATACCATGGTATATGTAGTAAAAAACACGTTTTGGAAATCATGAAAAAAATGGCTAAGATTGTAGACAATCAGAACTTAAAAGATCCAAGTATGAAAGGACATGCCCCATATCAAACAATGTCTGGAAACTTTGACAAATCAATTGCTTTTAAAGCAGCATGTGAGCTTGTTTTCCATGGAAAAATGCAACCTTCTGGTTATACTGAACCAATTCTTCATCTCAATAGACTTCTTAAAAAAAACTAGTTTGAACTATTTTCTATTTTTTCTCTATTTTTAAAAGCTGCAATAAGAGTTCCATCGTCAAGATTTTCTACATCGGTACCTATTGGAATACCTCTAGCTAGTCTTGAAACTTTTGTGTTAGTGCTTTTTAAACTATCTTGAATGTAATATGCTGTAGTTTGGCCTTCAACCGTTGCACTTGTTGCAATTATAACTTCTTCAATGCTCTCTTTTTTTACTCTTTCAACCAAAGAGTTGATCAGTAGATCTTCTTTTCTTTGTCCTGATGATGAAATAGTTCCTCCCAAAATATGAAAATAACCTGTATAAATATTTGAATTTTCAATTGCCCACTGGTCACTTATATTTTCTACAACACAAATTTTATTAAATTTTTGCTTTATGTTTTCACAATTATTACAGCCTAGGACATTGGATTTTAACATACCACAAGACTGGCATCTTGATACATTTTTAAAGACTTTTGCTAAAGCATTAGCAGTTGGCTTTAATATTTCTTCTCTATTATTAATTAATTTTAATATTATACGTCTTGATGAACGTGGTCCAAGTCCAGGTAACTTAGAAATTAGTTTTACTAGTTCCTCGATCTCATTAATCTCTTTCATAGATTTAAAAAGGAAATTTATTTAGCCCCGGAATTCCTAGTCCGCCAGCTGTTGCTTTAGAAATTTCTTCAGTTGTTTTAGCCTTTAGCCTTTCTCTGGCTTGATTAAAAGCAGCAATTATTAAATCTTCTAAAATTTCTTTTCCTTCTTTAATGGTCTCAGAAGATACTTCTAAATTGACCATTTCTCCGTCACCATTAAGAATAACTTTAACTGAATTATCGCCTGAAATTCCCTCGACTCTAATGTTTTTAATTTTTTCCTGACTTTCTTTCATCCTAGTCTCCAATTCTTTAGCTTGCTCTAAAATTTTTGAAAAATCAGTCATTATTCTTTATTCTTTTCTTTTATTTGTACATCAATCATCTCAGCGTCAGGGAAACTTTCTAACATATTTTTATAACTTTGACTCTTTTTAGTATTTTCTAAAATTTTATCTTTCTTTTTTATTTCTTTTTCTTTTATTGATAGATCTCCTTTTTTGCTTGTAAAAGTTATTATCCATCTTTTACCAGTCCAATCATACAACTTTGATGATAGTACTTTTACAAATTCTTTATCTAAATCTTCATTAAAAGAAATTTCTATCCGTTGTTTATCAAAGCTAACTGGATTTACATTTTTTTCTATTTCATATCTTAGTTTAATTTCTTTTTTCAAAATACATACTTTTAATAATTCCTCAAATGACTCAATTTGTAAATTTTGATTTATTTTACTCTCTTTTAGATCTATATCGGGCTGGTTTTCTTGAGTTATATTTTTTATTTGACCTACTGTTTTATTCTTTAAGTCAAATAGATCTACATTTTCTTCTGATGATTTCTTAACATTGATGCTTAACTCTTCCTTTGATTGAAAATTGCTATCAACAACATCTGGTTTCGTATTAAAATCTTTTAAATGCATCAGTCTTATAAAAAACATTTCAATTGATAAGTTTGGATTTGATACAATATCTATTTCACTTATAGTTTTAATAGTAAATTGCCAATAAAGTATCAACGTACTTTGATCAATATTCTTTGATATTTTTTTAATTAAATTGAACTCTTCGTCGTTTAGAGAAAAGCTACTACCACTAACTTCTAATGAATTAATATTTTTAAAGTAGTATAAAAGCTCTAAAAAATCATTTAAAAATATTTTTGGCTCAATTCCTTGATCATAAATTGATCTATAAATTTTTAAAACATCTTTTTCTTTTCCCTCAAAAATTAGTCTAATTATATTTATTAATTGAGATTTATCAAAATAACCAAATATTTTTTGAGCCTTATTTAAATCTAATTCCTCATTATTATTTAGACTTATTAACGCCCTATCTAGAAGTGAAAGTGCATCTCTTACAGAGCCTTCAGAAATTTTAACAATCAATTTCAAAGCTTCATCGGTTGCTTTGCCTTTTTCTATATCTTTTATCTTTTTAATATAGCGAAAAAGCTCGTCTGATTTAATCCTAGATAAGTCAAATCGTTGACATCTCGATATAACTGTAACTGGAATTTTTTTAATTTCTGTTGTAGCAAATATAAATTTTAAATATTGTGGAGGTTCCTCTAAAGTTTTTAATAATGCATTAAATGCCTGTTTACTTAGCATATGAACTTCATCAATTATGAATATTTTATATTTTGCTATTGAAGGACCATACCGCGAAAATTCAATTAAATCCCTAACATCATCTACTCCTGTTTTGCTTGCAGCATCCATTTCTAAAACATCAATATGATTTGAGTTTGAAATTGCACTACAATTGTCACACAAATTGTCTCTACACATTTTATCAAAACCATTTTGACAATTTAATGATTTTGCAACTATTCTTGCGATTGTTGTTTTTCCAACACCTCTAATCCCGGTAAACAGATATGCATTTGGTATTTTATTAAATTTTATTGAATTAGCTATTGTTTCAGCCGCAATATTTTGTCCAATTAAATCTTCAAATATTTTTGGCCTATATTTTAGCGATAAAACTTTTAAATTTTCATTCATAATTTTAGGAGACTAGAACCTGAATAACCGTCTCTACGACTGCTTCCGTTAAGATCTGGTCGGGTTCAAGCAGCATCCACCTCTAGCCTCCAAAACCATTATAGCAGTTAAAATTTCTAATCTACAAG
>MDSW01024626.1_pt1 | contig 11367 bp, 12 predicted proteins | sample 811171 | NCBI WGS metagenome assembly MDSW01 (sample SAMN05326641, study PRJNA326480) | marine metagenome | isolation source: seawater | place: Atlantic Ocean: North West | collected 2012
CAACAAGATATCCATTTTTTTGGTGATAGTCTTCATGCGTATGGACACAGTGGAGGAGATATAGGATATACGGCTAATGTGATATATATTCAAGAATTACAAGCAATTGTGATTCTAAATTATAACTATGGAACCCAATTTAGTACTCCACTTGGTTCAGAGCTTTACAACATGAAAAGAGCTCTTTACAGTGCTGTAATTGTTCCTTGAATATGAAAACAAAATCTTGTAAAATATGTAATCAAGAAAACATTTTGATGTACAGGGTTAAAGTAGATGAAACTAAAAATTGGTATTTTGCATGTAAATCTTGTACAGAAAATGAAATTAAAAAAAATAAACACTACCGATATGGTGGTACTTGGAAAGGGTAGTAGGTTTTTTATGATGCCAAAAGCATTCCACCTCGTGTTTTTCTTTGTGGCATTATGCTTTTTAGGGTGTAACAAGAACAAAGATTACACTCAAATAGACGAAGATATAATTCAAGAATATATAGCAGATAATAACTTAGATGCTGTTGCTACTGGTTCTGGATTATATTATGTAATTGAAACTACAGGAAATGGTGTTTTTCCTGATTTAAGTTCAGTAGTTACAGTTGCTTATACCGGTAAACTTACAGATGGAAGTATTTTTGATCAATCTAGCTCTGCAGGAATTAGTTTCCCATTGACTAATGTTATACAAGGTTGGCAAGAAGGTATCCCTTTATTTAGCGAAGGTGGAACAGGAAAGCTGCTTATACCTTCTGCTTTAGGATATGGTAGTAATGCAATTGGTTCAATACCAGCAAATTCTGTACTTATTTTTGATATTGAATTATTGGATGTTGATTGATGTATTTCTCAATTATATTGGTCACTTCTGCTGGCTTTTCGTACATGCATAAATGTCCAACATTATCTAATGTAATTGTTTTCTCAGGTTTTAAAAGATCCTTATGATATTTAAACAAACGTTTATATGGAACTACTTTATTTTCTTTCCCCCATACAAGTAAATGTTTTGGCGCCTTTTCCTGTTGTAATATAATATCTAAATTAAATGTATGGACAGTAAATACTAAATTAGCACGTCCTTTATTTTGCTTTTTTTCTTTAAATTTCTTTTTATAATATTTATAGAGAAAGCTATTAATATCAACATTTTTCCCAAAAAGAATTTTTGGAAACTGCCTCTCAATAATAGTTTTTGTACAAATGAAAGTAAAAAGAGTTGTTAGAATGTTTTTTAAAACAGGGTATGAATTCACCCTAGGAAGTATAACTCTTAAAACCCTCGATCTGTAAATCTTTATGCCAGGACAAATATTAAATATTATTAATGTATTAACATTTTCGGGATATCGGATATTATATAATAATGCCACTGAACCTCCAATGCAATTTCCAACTAAATTTACATTTTTAAGAGATTTAACCTGAATAAATGACTCTAAAATATCTGTAATAAGATTCAATGTCACCTTTTCATCATCTGGTGAATCTGAACCTCCAAAACTTGGTAAATCCAATGCGTAAACCTTATATTTTTTAGAAAAAAAATTAATCTGATGAATCCAACTTTGCCAAAATCCACCCCCATTATGCAAAAAAATTATTGGAATTCCACACCCTGATTCAACATAATTAATAATTAAGTCATTTAGTTTAATTTGTTTCTCTTTAATAGTCATTTAATAGCAATATGGTTTCATAAAGGGAATTAGTTCCAAAATTTTATTTGTTTTTTCTTTTGAATATTTTTTGTAATTAGTATTTGAAATATGCTTTTCTCTTGATTTAGTCTTGTTTTGATTGAATTTAGAAATTAAGAGGGGGATTTGTAAGAATTTTTCAATTTTAGCTAATTGTTTTTCCTCTAATTTTATAAGTAGTTTAAAATCAACTTGAAGATTTTGATTTAAAAATATTGTTGTAAAACATTGGTTAGCATTTAAGTGCCATTTAATTAGAAATTCATGTGTTTTTTCATTTAATCTTTCGGGTGTTTTAATTGAAGTGAAAAAACTATATAAATGTTTATTTAATCTTACAGTTGAAGGGAATGTTTCACCTGGACATCGATTCATACTAATGATTTTTGCATCTGGAAAGGTTTCTTTTAATGATTTAAGTTTGGGCATAAAAAGTGGGTTTTTAGATAAAAATCTTTTGCTGGAATCTTTATTAAAAACGTAATTATGTCGCTTAACGTATTTTAAATAAAAACTCATAATTTTCTTTTTCCTTTTAACACTTAATTTTTGATCAAATTCAAAGTATTCATCAAAGTAGTTTGAATCAGGATAAAAGAAATTAAAATATGCAGAGGAAAGACTCCAAAGCAATACCGCTTCATCTTCTTCTGGATATTTTAGCCCTATCAAGTGAATGGATTTAAAGTTTCTAAAAACCTTAGTTTCAATATAGTAGATTATTTTTTTTATTGGTGCGCCTATTAAATTGTCTGTTTTTGAAATAAAAACACAAATGTATTTTTGAATAATTGAGGGGGCAAAAACGATTTCCCAAAGTTTAAAACAGGTGAATGATTGTTTTTGGTTAGCTAACATATGATATAAATAAGTAGTTGCTGTACGTGGCATGGAAACAATAAAAACAGGTTCCTTAATTTTTTGTTTTCTGAAAAAAGGAAAAAACAGATTATCAAATAATAAACATGAATTATTGATAATTAGCAAAGTGATGAAGACCGGGGAAAGAAATAAAAACATAAAGACACGTCTTAAATTAAACCACCTCATATTTGACGAGTCAAAAGAAAAAACCCCAAAAATTAACTGAAATAATAATTTGAGTGTCATAATTCATTTAGTTCTTTGAAGGATATCAATTTATTTCGTTTTGAATCCCACAGAACACAGTTCAAATGATAGAATAAATCTTTAATAACAATAGGCTCTATATCCAAAATCTCATTAACTTCTTCAGTTGCTACAGGCAGTTTGTAGCAAGGAATTTTAGTATTTAAATGATGAACATGATGACAGCCCACATTTCCAGAAATCCAAGCCATGAACTTGCCAACTTTCAAATGTGATGAACCATGAATTGAAGCTTCGAATAAATCCCATTTTTCATTTTCTTCCCAGTATGTGTTCTCATACTGATGTTGTAAATAAAACATTATTGAAGCCATGAAATTAAATATATATAGAGGCCATAAATATGTTACAGCAAATACATCAAATGAATTATTAATTATTATAAAGTATAGAATAATAGCATAAAAAATATTATGAGTTAATATTGATAAATTAATTTTTAGACCTAAATGCGGTATAGGAAATCTAGGAGCAATAATCCATAATGCTGGTGTAATGATTAACCTAAAGATAACAGACCTAGCAAACCTGTATAAAATTCTTTTAAAAACAGAGGATTGCTTATATTCATTTACAGTCATTGTCCATAATTCAGGATTTTTATTTCTAGTGTCAAGATTACCTACAAGACCATGATGTGTATTATGTATATGATTCCAAAGCCTACTTGGAATCATAGAGAAGAACCCTAGGATTAAAGCTGATGTTCTATTGTGTGTTTTGTTTGTGAAAAGACTTAAATGACAAGCGTCATGTTGCAAAACAAAAACTCTACATAAAAATAACCCTGAAATAATACTAATTACAAAACTTAATAAAATAGAAAAATGAAAAAAATAAACACTTAATGAAACAAAAACCAACAAACAAATAATAGTTTGAATAAACAAAAACAGTGATTTTTGATTGTTTGAAATTTCATGACTTCTTAAAATTGTTATGACTTCATTTTTGTTACTCATATTAATATTTAAATAATGACGCTCCAATTGAAAAACCAGCAGAAGTCCCAAGCAATAAACAAACATCCCCTCTTTTTATTTCTCCATTTTCTATGTGATTGTAGAGCGTTAAAGGTATAGATGCAGCTATACAATTTCCATATTCTTTTAAAGTAGCTTTCACCTGGCTTTTTTTAAGTTGATAAAGATTCTCAAATATAATCATTCCAGTTTTGGAGGCTTGGTGAGGAATGATAGCATCTATTTTTTTTAGTTCATATGGAATATCGTTAAAAAACCAATCCATAAAATTAGGAAGTTTTTTTCTAGCTAGCCGCAATAGATTTTTACCCTGCATATTAAAAGTGTACATTTCATTAGTATATGGGTTTTCTTTAAAATGATTTTTATTTCCTCCTCCTTTAATAATTGTAAGTTCTGCCCCCTCAGAATATGTTTTAAGTCCAGCTTTTATGAAAGTTGAATTACTTTTTTCATCATAAGATAAAATCGTTGCAACAGCTGCATCACCAAATAAAGTAAGTGTTTCCCAGTTGTTTGGATTTAATCCTTTGGATGAAATTTCTGATGATATAATTAAAATGTTTTTATAGTTAATTCCATCTAACATTCTACATGCATATTCAAAAGCAGATACAAAACTCAAACAGGTACTATCTATGTCAATTGCAGGCACATCACTTTTATGCCCATCTCTCATTTCTTGTTTTATAATGCTTGCTTGATTTGGAATGGGGTAATCATAAGTTCCACTTGCTGAGATTAATAAACACATATCATCTAGTTTCATCTTTGCATTTGTCAAAGCTTCATCAGCTGCTTTAGCACCCATATAACCATTGTGTTCAAAAGTTACTTGGTGACGAGATTTAACACCAGAATATTTTTCAGACCAACCTGAAGGAATGTTATATCTTTCTTCGATATCTGTAGAAGGTACTTTTTTGGGTAAGTATTTACCCATTGAAACAATTTTAATTTTTTTTTCTGATTTCATTCTTAATTCTTCTGAGTTTTTCACCTGGTATAAGTTTATAACTTTTTAATCTATTAACCTTAACATTTTGGATATTCTTTTTAGCTAATAAATTTAATATTTCATTTTTTGCTTTGGTAAACATTTCATTGCTTCCTTCAATATATAATGACAATGTATCTAAGTTATTTTGTGTCAAATAGTAGTTATTTATTTCCTCATTAGATGTTATTATGGCTCTTCTAATAAAATCAGGAAAAATTTTCACAATTTTCTTATTCTTATCTTCAAAACACAAAATATCATCGGATCTTCCTTCAATTCTTTTAATGGCAATGGTTTTTAAACCGCATAGACAGGTTTTATTATCTAAAATGATATCGTTCAATTCGTATCTAATTACTGGTTGACTAGTCCTCATTAAATCTGTAATAATGGGATGGTATCTTTCTTTTTTTCTATCTACATATTTTTTTTCAATAATTAGAAAATCTTCGTTAAAATGTAATGTGCCTTTTGAGCATGTATGTGCTAAAAAACCTTCTGTACATTGATATACTTGATGTATTTTTTGTTGAAATATCTTTTCCAAATAATTATTGTCTTCAGGATACAGAACCTCTGCTATAGAAATTATTTTATTGGGAGATATTGATAGATTTCCTAGCTGCTTTTCTTTTGCTAATTGCATAAGTAGACTGGGCTGTGCTACTAAAATATTAGGCTGCAAAAGATTTAATTTTTTAAGGTGAGATTCTAAAGGTATTAATAGATCAAAGAAACGAAAGACCAATAGCTTTGACTTTACCGACTCATATAAATTACTGTTTGCTCTTAAAAAGAAAGCTACTTTGCGTTTTCTCAAAGAAAAACCAATAACTCGATCTAGTATGGTAGCAACCCATTTTGCTCTTTCATTCTCTGAAGCTAAAAATACACCTCTATTACCACTTGTTCCAGAAGATAGTCCTATAGTAATATTGTTGATTGTGGGTGAGAAATCTCGTTCTTTTTCTGCTTTCAATGCTACTTTATTAGCTTCATAAAGAGTAATGCCTTTAGTGTTTAAGCTATCAAAATTTGACATGAACTTTTCTTTATTCATGAGGGGATATTCTTTCAATGCCAAATTTGATTTTAAAGCTATATTATAAAAAGACGAATTTGATAAGTTCTTTTTAAGTTTCTTCCATCTAATAGATTGAAGAACATGAATTTTATTTTTAAAAATAAATTTGAGAACTTTAAAAGAAACTAAATGAAAGAGTACTTTAAATTTAAAGATCATCAAAAGATATTTTTGAGGGATTAATAAGTTTACTGGTAGTTTCTAAACAGTGGGTTGGAACTATATTAGTTTCGGGATTCTTTTTATGAAATAAGTTTATTTTGTCAATAGTTTTTTTGTATTGATTCCAAGAATCAAAAAATAATTTTACAATTGGGTTTGGCAATTGGTAATTAAGATAGTTTTCTTTTAGCCAGCAAGCGTCAGAGATTAAAAAATAATTTTTTTTGTCCGTTTTTAAATGTACGCCAATCTGTCCTGCAGCATGACCAGGTAAATGATATATGAACAAGGAGGAATCGTTAAATAAATCATATTTCACTTCAAATATTGAGTCCTTGATTTTTTTGCATTTTTCGTCAATAATTATTGTTCTTTCTCTAATATCTTTAGGTATTAAATCTTTTAAAATTGCTTTAGTGAATGCTATTGATTTCGGAATTTTTAAAACATGATCAAGTGCTTTTCTTGAAGTGTAGAATTGGGCATTTTTAAAATCTTTTAATCCACATACATGATCAGCATGAAAATGAGTTATAATGATATGCTTTATATCATCTGGTTGAATGTTGTTTTTAATTAATTGAGTTTTAACATCACAATTAGGTTCAAGCACAACTTTTGTTGCAATTGCGTATATTTTATTAGGATAACTTTTTGTAGCACTAAAAAAACGATCAGAATAGCCAGTGTCATAAAGTATCATACCTTTTTCAGGATGCTTTATGATCCCCCATAATGCAGGAAATATAATTTTTTTCTTTTGACCACCTTTAATAGCATCTTTTTCATTGGCAAAACAATGTCCTGCATAGTTTAGGTAAAGTTTAACTTTTTTCATTTTCATTTAATAACAAATACCAAGCTACAAACTCATCAATTGCTTCTTTAGTGGTGGTTGTTGGATTGTATTCAAGTAAATTCTTAGCTTTTTCAATACTCATAGTAAATGACTTTGACAATGTACCAACTCCATATGTAGTTAAAACAGGCTCTTTCATGTTTGTCATTTTTGACTTGTACTCCATTAATTTAGCAACATTTTTAACAACCATAAATGAAATTTTTTTTGTACTTAATTTTTTATCTAGTTTTTCTAAAACATATGAAACAGAGTCCCATAGTTTTACGGGTTCTCCATTTGAGATATTGTATACTTGATTTATACCCTTGGTTGTTTTTAAAGATAAAATTATAGCATCTACTACGTTTCCTACATAAGTTAAATCAACAACATTCCTGCCATGACCAATTATTTTTAGCTTACCATTGTCATAAGCCTTAATTAATCGAGGCATTATAATGGTGTCACCTCTGCCAATTAAAGCTCTTGGCCTAAAAATTACAAAAGGAATAGAACTATTTTCAAGTATTTTCTCAGCCAAATATTTCGTATTGGCATATTCATTTATAAACTTCTTAGGAAGTGGGTCATCTTCTAATATATTTAGTTTGTCTTTTAACTCAAAGTATATACTAGGTGTAGATATGTATATAATTCTTTTTATTTTAAAATTCAATGAAGCATTAATAATATGATTTTGAATTGTTACGTTAGAGTTATAAAAATCGCTTTTTTTACCCCAAGGAGAAGACAGAGCAGCAGTATGAATTACTACATCAACTTTTGAAACTAATTCATATACAAATTTCTCTTCTGATAAATCTCCTAAAACATATTCAACTTTTGGATGATTTACACAATGAGTATCTTTTAAATTTCTACCAGTAGCTATAATTTTTTTCACGTAAGAAAGGTCAACGATTTTTTCTAAAGTTCTGTAGCCCAAGAATCCAGTAGCACCAGTGAGTAAAATTATCATTTCAAATATTTACATGTATAGAAAATAAATATCAATAAATTTAAATTTAAAACATAAAATTGAAGTCTTTTTTATTCAAGAACAATTTTAGAACAATGTAAATTTAACTTGATTCAAAATGAATTAAATAAATATTGTTTAAAATATAAATGTATTTTTTATGAATAAATTCGCCTGATGAGAGAATCTCCAAGTAAAATACAACAGTATTCTTATTCCTATTTATGGCTTATGGAACATTTTATTGGTTCAAAATGGCTTGCTCAAAAAAGAAAAAATGTTAGCATTAATATTTCAAAATCAATAGAACATTCTTCAAGTAACTTATTAAAAGTTCCTTGTCTTGAAAATTTAAGTATTGATGACTTTATTAAAAACTACAGAAACAAACTTCAACCAGTAGTTTTTAAGGGTCTTGCAAAAACATGGCCAGCCTTTAATAAATGGTCTCCAAGTTTTTTTGCAGAGCAGTACGCATCTGATCCTGTTATTTTATTTGATGCATCAATTGAAAATCTTAAAACAAGAAATTTTGAGTCAGCCAAGATTAAAAATTTTAAGGATTATATAATTGATATGGAAAATGGATCTAAAGAATATGCTCGATTTTTACCATTGTTAGATCAACATGAGGAATTAAAAAGAGATTTTGATATTGATTGGCTAAAACATGCTTCTGGACACAGTAATAAAAACGTTAAAAATCAACTATTTATTGGAGGTAAAGACACCTCAACATCAATTCATTCTGCAATAGGTTCAAACCTTTTTGTTCAATTATATGGGCGTAAAAAATGGTGGATTTACAGTACAGAATATTCACCTTTAATAGAACCTGTTGTAGATAGGTCGATATTTTTTAGAAGTTTTTCTAATGCAGAAAATCCTACAGGTAATTTTAAAAATGCCAGAGGTTGGGAAATAGTACTTGAACCTGGAGATGTATTATTTAATCCACCATTTTACTGGCATCAGGTAAGGAATTTAGATACTACTATTGGAGTAGGGTACAGGTGGTTCTCATTGAGTTCAATTTTAAAGTCAAGTTTAGCTCAACTAATTATGACAATTACTGCTTCTAACCCAGGTCTCAGAACCATGAAAAAACTTAATGGGAATTTTGCTAGAGTTTACGAACAAGTTTTATCTAAGTCACTAAAAGAATAGTTATAATTTACATTTTATAACTGTAATTAATCTTTATTCATTATTTTGGACGAAATTTCTTCATTGTATTATCAGTGGAGTTTTTTAAATTATGGCAAGATCACAAGAAACATTCAATAAAAAGCAGCGTGAAAAGAAGCGAATGGAAAAAAAGAAATTGAAGAAAGAGAAGCGTGAGAATAGAAAAAACGATGAAAAAAACGGTGTAGAGATTGATTGGTCAAGTGCCCCAGAAAATAAAACACTAAGTTCTAATGAACTTGAATCTAGAAAAAAACAAAAAGAAAATAATTCTAATAAAAATCAATGAAAACAGGAAAAGTAAAATTTTATAATTCAGAAAAAGGATTTGGATTTATAAAAGATAATGAGACTCAAAAAGATGTATTTGTTCACAGAACAGGTTTAATTGACTCAATAAATGAAAATGATGACGTTACATTTAGTGTAAAAGAAGGTCAAAAAGGGCCTAATGCAGTAGATGTAAGACTATCAGAATAGAATTTAGTTTCTACTATTTAGGTGAAAAATTTTCATCTACTCCAAATAGTTAACTTGAAATTTCACAACTATTGTATTTCAAGTAGATAAATAGTTTTTTTAATGTGATTATTGCACATTCATTATACTGTTTTTCTTTTTCAAAATCGTTTAATTAACTATATTTGCCGACTTAAATGGTGGTTGTAGCTCAGCTGGTAGAGCGCCAGATTGTGGTTCTGGATGTCGCGGGTTCGAGCCCCGTCTTCCACCCTTAAATTCAAAGGCTTTACTTCGGTAAAGCCTTTTTTATTCTTTAAAATGGGTTGGTTTAGTACAAATAATAAATCTTCGTTTAATTGGTTAGTAATTCAAGATGATCTTTCATATAGAGATGCTATTCAGAAATCCTTTGTAGAAAAAGTACTTATTTTTAAACATTCAACTAGATGTTCTATTAGTAGTATGGCGTTAAATAGAATTGAATCTAATGAACCTGCTCAAATCAAGGCATGTTACTACTTAGACTTAATAAAATATAGATCTATTTCTAATAAAATTGAAGTGGATTTTCAGGTAAAACATGAATCCCCACAAGTTTTAGTAATTGAAAATGGAAAGTGCATCTATCATACTTCCCACAACGATATTAGTTGGAATAAAATACCTTAATTAACGATTTTTAAGCTCTACGAAATCTCTTTCTTTTGAGCCTGTGTAAATCTGTCTTGGTCTACTTATTGGCTGATTTTCTTCAACCATTTCTTTCCACTGAGCAATCCATCCAGGAAGTCTTCCTAATGCAAACATTACGGTAAACATTTCAGTAGGGATGTCCAATGCTCTATAAATAATACCAGAATAAAAATCTACGTTTGGATATAGGCCTCTGTCTTTGAAATAACTATCGTTTAATGCAACCTCTTCCAATTGCTTTGCAATATCAAGAACAGGATCTACAATACCCAATTTATTTAAAACATCGTCTGCTGCCTTTTTAATAATCTTTGCTCTTGGATCAAAGTTTTTATAAACTCTATGTCCAAAGCCCATTAATCTAAAAGGGTCTTCCTTATCTTTTGCTTTAGCTATCCATTTATCCAAGTTACCACCGTCATTTTTTATGTTCTCTAACATTTCAATAACAGCTTGATTTGCACCACCATGAAGTGGCCCCCATAATGCAGAAACACCAGCAGAAACCGAAGCATAAAGGTTTGCTTGTGAAGAACCAACAACACGAACAGTTGAAGCAGAACAATTTTGTTCGTGATCAGCATGTAGTATTAATAATGTATTTAATGCTTTAACTACTACTGGGTCAGGAACATAATCAAACGCAGGTAAGTCAAACATCATATTAACAAAATTTTGACAATAATCAAATTTGTTCTTAGGATAAACAACAGGTTGACCAACAGAATTTTTATAAGCCCAAGCAGCTAATGTAGGAACCTTAGCCATTAATCTGTGAATAGTTAGGTCAATAGCTTCTTTTGGACGATTAGGGTCTTGAGATTCAGGATAAAATGTAGAAATAGTTGATAGTGAAGCTGCAAGAATACCCATTGGATGTGCTTTGATAGGGTAGGCTTCCAGAAAAACCCTCATATCTTCATGAATCAATGTGTGATTCGTAATGTTGTTTTTAAAATCTGCATATTCTTCACTAGTTGGCAATTCACCGTAAATTAATAAGTATGCTACTTCTAAAAACTCTGCTTTCTCAGCTAGTTGTTCAATAGGATAACCTCTATACCTAAGTATTCCTTTTTCACCATTCAAAAATGTGATTGCACTTGTTGTAGAGCCCGTATTTTTAAAACCTTTGTCAAGAGTAA
>MDSW01061414.1_pt1 | contig 11367 bp, 13 predicted proteins | sample 811171 | NCBI WGS metagenome assembly MDSW01 (sample SAMN05326641, study PRJNA326480) | marine metagenome | isolation source: seawater | place: Atlantic Ocean: North West | collected 2012
AAAAATTTATTCATAGGTCTATAGTTCCACAATATACAATATTTAATAAAAAAAAATAAGAATGGGAAAGATATATACAGCTCTAGGCCTAATGAGTGGTACTTCGATGGATGGAGTAGATGTTTCAATAATTGAATCTGACGGTGATAGTAAATATTCAATAAAATTGAATAAATACTTTGAATATGGAGAAAAATTACGTCAGAATCTAATAAATATAAGGTCTAAAATATTATTAGCAGAAGATTTAAAATTGTATTCGAACGATATTAAATCATTAGAAAAGGAAATTACATTATTCCACTCTAATGCAGTTAATGAAATTATAAATAATTCAAAAAAAGAAATTGATTTTTTAGGTTTTCATGGACAAACCATTTTTCATAATCCAGAAAAAAAAATAACTAAACAGCTTGGCGATGGAAATCTCTTATCTCAATTAACTAAAAGAAAAGTGATATACGATTTTAGACAAAATGATTTAAATAATGGTGGACAGGGAGCTCCACTGACACCAATTTATCACAAGTTGATTGCCAGAAATTTTAAAGAAAATGGAAAAATAAAATTACCAATTATAATTTTAAATATAGGTGGGATTGCAAATTTTACACTAATTAATGAAAATTTTGAAATTACAAGTATGGATATTGGCCCAGGAAATTGTTTAATTGATAAATGGATAAGAGCAAATTCTGATAAAAAATTTGATTATAATGGTGATACTGCAAAATCAGGAAAGATTGATAAATTTATTTTAGAGCAAACAATAGATAATTTTTATCATAGTCAGTTTAATAAAAAAAAATCTTTTGATACAAATGATTTTGATATCTCTTTTGCCAAAGGACTTTCTTTAGAAGACGGAGCAGCAACAATTACAGAATTAACTGCAGATATTTTATCAAAAAAATTGATAGACAGAGATATTTATGTATGTGGCGGAGGTAGAAAAAATAAGTTTTTATTAGATACAATACAAAATAAAATTAAAAATAAAATATCTCAAATTGATAATCTTGGTATAGATGGTAGTTATATAGAGTCACAAGCTTTTGCTTATCTTGCTATAAGATCTTTTCTTAAATTATCAATTTCTTTTCCGGAGACTACTGGTTGCAAAAAGCCTTGCACAGGTGGTTTATTGGTAAAAAATTTTTAATATAAAGCTGATTCTTTTTTTATATATTTATTTAAAGATTTAATTAATGCTTGATCAGCTTTTGAGAAAAAATGATTAGCCTCTGGTATAGATTCAAATTCAACTTTAATTCCTTTTTGAGCACTTAATCTTTTATTTAGTTCATTAATATTTTCAATAGGTACGAGTTCATCTTTCTTTCCGTAAATCATTAAACCCGAAGATGGACATGGTGATAAAAATGAAAAGTCATAAACGTTTGGTTGTGGTGATATTGCTATAAATCTATTAATTTCAGGCCTCCTCATTAATAATTGCATTGATATTAATGAACCAAAAGAGAACCCTGAGATCCAGCACTGAGAATTATCAAAATTTTCTCTTTCTAACCAATCTAGTGCTGCTGCAGCATCAGCTAATTCACCTTGTCCATTATCAAATTCACCATCACTTTTTCCAACACCTCTAAAATTTACTCTACATACTGAAAAATCATTTTCCATAAATACATGAAAAGTATCAACCACTACTTTGTTATTCATTGTTCCTCCATATTGAGGATGAGGATGTAAGATTAGTGCTATCGGTGAAGTATTTTTTTTACTTTTATAATACTTAGCTTCTAGTCTTCCTGCTGGACCGGGTATAAATATTTCTAAAATTTTACTATCCATAAAAGTGATTGATAACTGTTATCAAAAAAAAATTATATTTTTCTATCAAAATTCAGCGACAAAATGCAAGTCTTTAAATTTTTATAAACTTGACTAAATTAGTCAGGTATATATAAACCCCGTGGATTGCGAAAAATATGAAATTATCAAGTAAAGGAAGATATGCTGTAATGGCACTTGCGGATCTAGCAAAATTTGATCCAAAGGAACCAGTTTCTCTTAGAGACATATCTTTAAGGCAAGGAATATCCCTAGTTTACCTTGAACAGTTATTTTTAAAGCTTAAAAAAAATAAAATTGTTAATAGTGTTAGAGGAAAAAAAGGTGGTTATATTTTAAATAAAAATGCCTCAGAAATTAAAATTTCAGATGTATTTTTTGCAGTGGAAGAAAAAATCAAAACAGTAGGATGTGAAAAACATTCAAAAAAAGGATGTAACGGAAAAAGCATAAAATGTATTACTCATAATTTATGGGATGAACTTGAAGAATATATAAACATTTTTTTTGAAAAAAAAAAATTAAGCGATTTAGTAGATCAAAGAAATAATAGAATTTAAATGAAAGAAAAAGAAATAGAAAAAATAAAAGAATATAAATATGGATTTTCGACCGACATCGAAAATATTCGTGCCCCCAAAGGCTTAAGCAAAGATACTATAAAATTTATTTCTAATATTAAAAAAGAACCTAAATGGATGCTAGATTGGAGATTAAAGGCATATGAAAGATTATTAAACCTGAAGGAGCCAGATTGGCAAAAACCAAAATATCCTAAAATCAATTATCAAGATTTATACTATTATTCTGCACCTAAAAGTACCAAAGATAAACCTAAAGATTTAAAAGATTTAGATCCAAAGCTTTTAGAAACATACAATAAACTTGGAATACCTTTACAGGAACAAAAAAGACTTAATAATATTGCCGTAGATGCTGTATTTGACTCTGTTTCAGTTGCAACAACTTATAAAGAAAAACTTACGGAAAAAGGTATTATTTTTTGTTCTATGTCTGAAGCTATTCAAAAACATCCTGAATTAGTTAAAAAATATATTGGATCAGTTATACCATTAACTGATCATTATTTCGCAACATTAAACTCTGCAGTTTTCACTGATGGGTCTTTTGTTTATATTCCAGAAGGAGTGAGATGCCCAATGGAATTATCAACATATTTTAGAATAAACGCTTCTGAAACAGGACAGTTTGAAAGAACATTAATAATTGCAGATAAAGGAAGTTATGTAAGTTATTTAGAAGGATGCACTGCGCCAATGAGAGATGAAAATCAATTACATGCAGCTAATGTTGAATTAATTGCGCTCGATGATGCTGAAATTAAGTACTCGACTGTACAAAACTGGTATCCAGGAGACAAAGATGGAAAAGGTGGAATTTATAATTTTGTAACTAAAAGAGGTTTATGTAAAGGTAAAAACTCGAAAATATCCTGGACACAAGTTGAAACAGGATCTGCAATAACTTGGAAATATCCAAGTTGTATTTTAAAAGGTGATAATTCCGTAGGTGAATTCTATTCTATCGCGATAACAAATAATCATCAAAAAGCAGATACAGGAACAAAAATGAATCATTTAGGAAAAAACACAAAAAGTAAAATAATTTCTAAAGGAATATCGGCTGGTTTTGCTGATAACACCTACAGAGGTTTAGTAGATATAAATAAAAACGCTGATAATTCAAGAAACTATACTCAATGTGATTCATTATTGATTGGAAATAAGTGTGGTGCACACACCATACCTTATATTAAAAACAAAAATTCATCTGCAAATGTAGAGCATGAAGCAACAACTTCAAAAATTAGTGATGAACAATTATTTTATTGTAACCAAAGAGGCTTAGATCAAGAGGAAGCAGTCAGTTTAATAATAAATGGTTTTTGCAAAGAAGTTCTTCAGCAATTACCTATGGAGTTTGCTGTTGAAGCTCAAAAACTTGTATCAATTAGCTTAGAAGGGAGCGTTGGTTAGTGCTTAACATAAAGAATCTATCAGCAAAAATTGACAACAAGGATATTTTAAATGGTTTAACTTTAAATATAAAACAAGGAGAAGTACACGCCATAATGGGACCTAATGGTTCTGGAAAAAGTACTCTAGCAAATATTCTTTCTGGTAAAAAAGGCTATGAGACATCAGGAGAAATAAATTTTCTGAATAAAAGTTTGTTTGATTTAGAAATTGAAGAAAGAGCACACAAAGGTTTATTTTTAGCATTTCAATATCCGCTAGAAATACCAGGAGTTAATACTTCAAACTTTTTAAAAACTTCTCTTAATGCAATAAGAAAATCTAATGGAAAGAAAGAATTAGACGCTTTGGAGTTCTTAAAAATAGTTAAAAAAAAAGCTTTAGAACTAAAGATTGACGAAAAAATTTTAAATAGACAATTAAATGTTGGTTTTTCTGGAGGTGAAAAGAAAAAAAATGAAATACTTCAAATGTCTTTAATAGAACCTAAAATGGCTATATTGGATGAAACAGACTCAGGCCTAGATATTGATGCATTAAAAATTGTAGCAAAAGGAGTTAATGCATTAAGAAGCAAAGATAGATCGTTTTTAATAATTACTCATTATCAGAGATTGCTTGATTATATCAAACCAGATTTTGTTCATGTACTTATGAATGGAAAAATAGCAAAATCTGGATGTATGGAATTAGCAGAAGAACTTGAAAAAGCAGGATATGAAAAAATATGATTGAGAACCTAAAAAGTACTTTTGAAAATTTTAATAAAGAAATATCAAAAAAAGATATTATTTATAAAACAAGATTAGAAAATTTTAAAAAATTTATAAACATTGGATTTCCTAATAAAAAAATGGAGGACTGGAAATTTTCTGATTTTAATAAAATTATTTATAAAGATTTTAAAAATTTTAATGTAAATTTGCAAAAACAGAATAAATTTAAATTTAATGACTTTATTAATGATTTCGAGCATAACAAAATTATTTTTTTAAATGGATTTTATGAAAATCATTCATTTGATTACGAAAATAATGAAAAAATTACTTTTAATAATTTGAAACAGGGACCTGCTTATGAACCAAAAGGAACCAACTCATTAAATTTACTAAATAACGCTTTTTTTACAGATGGATTATTATTATATGTTAAAAAAAACTACAAATGCCAAAAACCACTAGTTATATATAATATTTACAACAGTAGTATTGAAAATAATTTTTTTAATCAAAAGTTAATTTTAAATGTCGAAGAAAATTCAGAAATTGATGTTTTAGTTTATTCAATTAACTTAGGCTCTAACCCATTATTTTTAAATAATTCTAATTTTTTTCTTGTAGAAAAGCACGGACTTTTAAAATTATTTTATTTAAATGAGTTAAGTAAAAAAGATATTAATTATAATTTTACACAAACTAATGTCATGGAAGCAGCCAATTTTGAAAATTTTATTCTATCTTATTCATCCTCATTTTTTAAAAGTGATATAGAATGTGAATTACAAAGCAATCATAGCTCTGGCTTTATAAATGGCGCTATATATGTTTCAGATAATCAGCATCATGAAATAAAAACTAATATTAATCATATTGGAGAAACTACTAAAAGTTATCAAAAAATTAAATCGGTACTTAATAAGAATAGCAAAGCTGTTTTTCAAGGTAAAATTCATGTTGATAAAAATGCTCAAAAAACAAACGGTTATCAATTAAGCAAATCAATTCTTCTAGACGAAAATAGTGAATTTGATTCTAAACCAGAATTAGAAATATACGCAGATGATGTTAAATGTTCGCACGGATCAACTTCTGGAAATTTAGATGAAAATTCAATTTTTTATCTTATGTCTAGAGGACTAAATGAGTCTCAAGCTAAAAAATTACTAATTAAAGGTTTTTTAACAGATACAATAGAAACAATAACAAATGAAAATATAAAAAAATATTATTTGAATAAACTAGAACAAAAAATTGATGAATATAGATAATATTAAAAAAGAATTCCCCATATTTAATAAAAAAGTTCATAACAATGACCTTGTTTATTTGGATAGCGCTAATTCGTCCCAAAAGCCTAATGTTGTAATAGATAGAATTTATGATTTTTATACGAAAGAATTTTCAAATGTAGGAAGAAGTGTACATTATCTTGCTGTTGCAGCGACAAATTTATATGAAAATACTAGATTGTCAGTCCAAAAGTTTATAAATGCAAAAGATGCAAATGAGATTGTTTTTACAAAAGGAGCTACTGAAGCAATAAATTTAGTAGCAAGTACTTATAGTCAAAATTATTTAAAACAAGGAGATGAGGTATTATTAACAGAACTTGAGCATCATTCAAATTATGTTCCTTGGCACTATTTAAGGAAATCAAAAGGTATTAAAATTGAGTTTGCAGATATAAATGACGATGGTGAAATTACTTTAGAAAGTATAGAAAAGAAAATTACTTCTAAAACTAAAATTATAAGTGTAACTCATTTGTCAAATGTAACTGGGGCAATTTTACCAATAAAAGAAATAACACAGCTTGCCCATTCAAAAGGTATACCTGTTTTAGTGGACGGGTGTCAGAGTGCACCTCACTTAAAATTAGATATGCAGGATTTAGATTGTGATTTTTACGCAATTTCATGCCATAAAATGTATGGTCCAACAGGTTTAGGTATTTTATATGCAAAAAAAAAATGGCTAGAAGAATTACCACCATATCAAGGTGGAGGTGGAATGATTGGTGAAGTCAAAAAGGAAGGTATAACTTACGGTGATTTGCCAAACAAATATGAAGCTGGGACTATGGCAACAGCACAAGTAATAGCATTTGATGAATCTATAAAATTTTTAAACAAAATAGGAATGGATAACATTATTAAACATGAAAAAGAGCTTATTGAATACGGACAGGAGCTGCTAAGAAAAAATAATTTTGTTAAATTGATTGGAAATCCAAAAGAAAAAGGATCAGTTTTATCTTTCAATATTGATGGAATACATCCACATGATATAGCAACAATTTTAGATGAAGACGGTGTTGCAATAAGAGCTGGCCACCACTGTTGTCAAATACTACATGATACACTCGGTTTAACTGCATCTGCTAGGGCATCAATAGGAGTTTATAATACAAAAGATGATCTTGATAAGTTAAACTCTTCAATAAATAAATGTAAAAAAATATTTAAATTAAAATGAATTTAAAAGAACTTTATCAGGAAATAATTTTAGATCATGGAAAAAATCCTAGAAATTTAAGAAAAACTGAAAATTTCAATAAAGATGCAAAAGGGCACAATCCTTTGTGTGGTGACAAAGTACATGTTTATTTAAAATTAAATGAAAATAAAAAAGTAGAAGATATTTCTTTTGAAGGTGAAGGATGTGCAATTTCTATGGCTTCAGCATCAATAATGACTGATTTAGTTAAAGGAAAAGAAGAAAAAGATATAAAAGAAATTGTAAATGATTTTTTGGATATGATTAAAGAAAAAGATGAAATACAAACAAAACTTTTAAAAGATGATGAAAAAACTAAATTAATGTGCTTGTCAGGAGTAAAAAAATATCCAATGAGAGTTAAATGTGCTACACTTTCTTGGCACACTTTAACTTCAGCAATAGACATGTCTCAGAATGAAATTAATACAGAAAATATGAAAATATAATGGAATTAAAAGATAAAATTGTAAATGAAATAAAAAAAATTTATGATCCTGAAATACCAGTTAATATTTATGAACTCGGTTTAATTTATAAAATTAACATTGATGAAAATAATTATGTTAAAATAGATATGACTTTAACCACTCCAAATTGTCCTGTTGCCGAAAGTCTACCAAACGAAGTAAAAAATAGTGTTAAAGAAATAAAAGAAGTAAAAGATGTCGATTTAAAATTAGTTTGGGAACCACCTTGGGATAAATCAATGATGTCTGAAGCCGCAAAATTAGAATTAAATTTATGACGAAACAAATAATTACACTCAGCGATAATGCTGCCCAAAGGATAAAAGAAATAATGTTAAAAGCTGAAAGTAATGCTGCTGGAGTAAGGGTGGGTGTTAAATCCGGGGGTTGTGCAGGAATGTCTTATATTATGGAATATACAAAAGAAATTAATCCAAATGATGAAATAATTGAGGATAAAGGAGTCAAAATTTTTGTAGATCCGGGTGCCATAATGTACCTTTTAGGCACTGAAATGGACTATAAAAAAGAGGAATTTTCTTCATCTTTTGTGTTTAAAAATCCAAATGAAAGTGAAAGATGTGGATGTGGAGAGTCATTTAAGGTATAATAATAAAAATGAGAGATACAAAACATTTAGAAAAACATTCAAATAAAATTGCAGAAAGCAAGAAAGAAAAAGCTTTGTTTAGAAGTTTACGTAAAGAAGTAGAGGCAGGTGCTCATGGTACTTTGGACTATACTATTAAAGAGGGTGTAAATAAAAACAAAATTGCAGACGAAAAAATCCTTAAAAGTAAAAAATAATTCTAGCTGCTATAATACATTTCAAACTCTACTGGATGAGGTGTGTGTTCAAAATTATGTATCTCTTCAAATTTTAAGGCAATATAAGCATCTATTTGATCATCTGTAAAAACGTTTCCTTGTTTTAAGAAAGCCCTGTCTCTATCAAGACTTTCCATAGCTTCTCTTAAAGAACCACAAACTGTTGGAACTTTTTTAACTTCTTTTTCAGATAAAGCATATAAATCTTTATCAAAAGATTTTCCTGGATCAATTTTATTTTTTATTCCATCTAATCCTGCCATCAGCATAGATGCAAAAGTTAAATATGGATTTCCTGATGCATCAGGAAATCTAATTTCACATCTTGCTCCTTTTTTACTTAAAGTTATTGGAATTCTACATGAAGCAGATCTATTTCTTGCAGAGTATGCTAATAACACTGGAGCTTCGAAACCAGGTATCAGTCTTTTATAACTATTAGTAGTAGCATTTGAGAAAGCATTAATTGCTTTTGCATGTTTTAATATACCACCAATATAATATAGTGCCGTTTGAGATAATCCTGCGTATTTGTTTCCAGAAAAAACTGGAGTTTTGCCTTTCCAAATCGATTGATGCGTATGCATACCCGATCCATTATCTCCTTTTACAGGCTTTGGCATAAAAGTTGCTGTTTTTCCAAATGAGTGAGAAACCATCTGAACAACATACTTGTATAATTGCACGTTATCTGCTTGATTAACTAATGTTCCAAATAACATACCAAGTTCATGTTGGCTTGGAGCTACTTCGTGATGGTGTTTTTCAACAGTTATTCCAACTTCTCTTAAACCTTTTAAATATTCTCCTCTCATATCTTGAGCACTATCAACAGGAGGTACTGGAAAGTATCCACCTTTAATTCCTGGTCTATGTCCCATATTTCCATTGTCATAATTTCTTCCAGAGTTATAAGGTCCTTCAGAACTATCAATTGAAAATCCTATTTCATTCATTTCATTTTTAATTTTTACATCGTCAAATACAAAAAATTCGGGCTCTGGTCCAAAATAAGCTTTATCACCAATCCCGGTAGTTTTTAAATAAGCCTCAGCTTTTTTTGCTATTCCTCGTGGGTCTCTTTCATAAGGATTTTTTTTAACTGCATCTAGAATGTCGCAGAATAAAACTAAAGTATTATGAGATGTATATGGATCCATTACTGTTCTATTTAAATCTGGTTTTAAAATCATGTCAGACTCGTTAATAGCTTTCCATCCAGCTATCGAAGAGCCATCAAAGAAAACACCTTCATTTAACATTTCATCATCAACAATCTTTGAATCCATTGTTAAATGTTGCAATTTTCCTCTTGGGTCAGTAAATCTCAAGTCAACAAATTCAACTTCTTTGTCTTTCATTAATTTTAAAACTTTACTAGAACTCATAATTTCTCCTCAATATATTTAGCTATTGATTATCAAAAATTACACTAATAAGAAGGCAATATAATAAGATAACAGCTATGCAAATATGTCATAACTAATAGTGTATTTATATCAAAAAACCCTAGTATTCTAAAAATAAACCATGGAAGAAATATTAAATAAAGAGCCAGTTAAAAGAGTAAAAAATAAACTTTTAGAATTTGATAGCTCATTAAAAGTTCTAGTTTTAGACAGTTCTGCCAGAACTGCCAAAGATGCAGCAGCTAGCTTAAAAACAGAAGTTGGTTCAATTGTTAAAAGTTTACTACTTAGAACAAAAACCTCTTTCTTGTTATGCTTGGTTGCTGGTGATAAGAGATGTTCGCTAAATAAAATTAAAAAATTATTAAATCAAAAAGATGTAAGTATGGCCAACGCGGATCAAGTAAAAAAAATCACAGGATTTACTATCGGAGGCGTTTCACCAGTAGGGCACTTAAATAAAATTGATATTTTTATAGATGACTCATTAAAAAGATTTTCAAATGTGTTTGCTGCAGCAGGGCATCCAAATAGTATATTCAAAATTAATTTTGAAAATTTATGCAAAATTACGAATGGATTGGTTAGGGATATATCAGAATGAGAAATCCTAAATCTTTAGATTATTTTCTTCTTACAATATTATCTTTACTTTGGGCATCAGCGTTTTTTAATATAAAAATTGCTACTTACTCCTTCGGCCCCATAACTATTGCTTTTTTTAGAATTTTTCTTGGAGCAATACCAGTTGTAATTTTATGTTTAGTTAAAAAAATAAAAATTGAAGCATTTTCAAAAGATTGGCTATGGTTTGCATCAATTGGTTTTATCAATCTTGTAATACCTTTTTTTTTAATTGCTTATGGCGTTCAAAAAGTACAAAGTAATCTTGCAGCAATTCTAATGGCTACAACACCATTGAGTGCAACAATTCTTGCTCATTTTTTTACTGAAAATGAGAAATTTAATTTATATAAAACTTTGGGAATTCTTATTGGATTTACAGGAATAGTATTTTTATTTTCAGATAAAATATTAATTAGTGATGAAAATATATTTTATGCTCTTTCAATTTTATTAGGATCTACTTGCTACGTTATTGGAGGAATTTTAACTTTAAAAATAAGCAAAAAAAGAAATGAAAATGTTACAGCCTCGATATTAATTTGGGGATCAATAATTGTATTTCCAATCTCTATGTTTTTTGAGCAACCCTGGAATTTATCTCCAAGTTTAGATTCTATGATTGCATTATTGTATCTTGGGATTTTTCCTACTGGTATTGCGTGGCTACTAAGGTTTCATATTTTAAAAAATAATGGCGTAGTTTTCCAATCTCAAGTTGCTTTTTTAATTCCAATATTTGGAGTTATTCTTGGATTTATATTTTTAAATGAACTTATAACTTCAAAAGTTATTGTTTCATTATTGCTAGTTATTTTAGGAATTTATTTAGTTAAAAGATCAAGTAAAGTTAAAGTTACTTCAGTTTAGATAATTCTTTAATATGAGAAGAGTCTGTTTCACAACAACCACCTAAAATTGTTGCACCTTTTTTACTAATTTTTTTTGCAAATTCACAAAAAACTTTACCAGTGATTTCTTTTCTTTTACCCAAGGTAATATTTGGATT
>MDSW01074198.1_pt1 | contig 11367 bp, 9 predicted proteins | sample 811171 | NCBI WGS metagenome assembly MDSW01 (sample SAMN05326641, study PRJNA326480) | marine metagenome | isolation source: seawater | place: Atlantic Ocean: North West | collected 2012
CCCCCCCCCCCCTTGGGAGAGCCCCCCCCCCCCCGTCGTCAGATCTCTCGGGTCTCGCCATGGGCAAGGGCGCGCAGTTCGAGGGCGGCCGCGGCGCGACGCCCGCGGACCCCTCGTCCGCTCGCGTGACGACGTCCACGAGCTACGACCACACCAAGACCCCGGCGCCCCCGAAGCGCGGCGCGCGCGGGTCCCCTCCTCTCCGCGGCGACGACGAGGACGAGGAAGATCCCCTGGGTCTCGCGACCGCGACGACGACGAGATCCGGCGCCCTCGGCCGCGCGGCGTTCGCGAGCCCGTCTCGCGGTTTGGACGACGCGCGCCACGACGAGTACGACGTCCGCCTCGTCGACGGCCGCACCGGCGGCGGCCTCCCCGCCTCCGGCCCCGAGATGGACCGCGCGGCGCTGGCGGAGCGCCGCCTCCTCGAGACGCAGCAGGTGCTCGTGCAGGAGCGCCTCAGCCGCGAGGTGGCGGAGGCGATCCTCGCGGAGACCGCCAAGGCGCTCTCCGCGGTGCGCCGCGCCGCCGCCGACGGCGGCATCATCGGCACCACGGACGGCGTCCCGCTGAGGGGCGGCGGCGAGGAGGCGAACGCGCGGCTGCACGAGAAGCTCCGGATGCTGCGCGACGATTACGAGCGGCTGCGCGTCGACGCGAGTGCCAAGGACGCGCAGCTGGAGCGGAGCAAGCTCGAGGTGGCGCGCCTGGAGGACGCCACGTGGCGCGCCGAGGGCGGGAAGCCGGTGACGATCAACATGCACCTGAGGGAGATGACGACCGCGGACCAGGACGAGCTCGTGATGGCGTCCAAGGCGCTGCTGGACCGCGCGACGGCGCTCGAGGCGAGCGTCGCGGAGCTGCGCGAGGTGGACGAGCGGAAAACCAGAGCCATGGCGGAGCTGATGGGCACGCTCGAGGGACACAACAGGGAGCTGAAGGAGAAGCTCAAGGACGCGGGGCTGCTGGACGACGACGAGTACGACGACGCCAAGGTGGCGGAGAGGGCGTTCAGGGAAGAAGCCATGGGGCACATGAGAGAGGTGGACGTGAAGTACAGCGGGCCGGCGACGAGCCCGCTCGGAAAGTGCTTCTACGTCACGAGAACCGCCACCGCGTGGGACTGGTGGTTCGGCGTGCACTGCTGAGCCATGCCGCGTGAACATCTCGTACCTTCGTGACTATATATCATATAAAGGGAACGTCACTCGCTCTTGTTCCTCCCGCCGCGCGCGTGTTTTTTCTCCCCCGGCCGCCCCTCCTCCCTCCCCCCCTCCCCCTCGTCCGCCGCTCGCCACAGTCCGAGCAGCACGACCGCGTGCGCCGCGAGTAAGACGCCGCTCGACCTCGGCGTCGCCGGGAAGACGTTCCACGCGTACTCGATCGCCGCGAGGACGCCGACGCGCGCCGCGTCGGCGGCGACGGAGGCGAGCGCGCGCTCGGAACGGGACGGGTTCGGAATCGCGAAGAGTAACGCGGGGAGGGAGAAGAAGTACCACGCGTAGAACTGGTAGTGCAGCGACCGCGCGAACACGACGCCGACGAAGTTCCCCTCGAACACGCAGAGGGCGACGTGCCGCGGGGTGAGCTTCGTCGCGTACGCCGCGGGCGCCGGGGCGTTCCCGCGCGCCCTCGCGAAAAAATCGACGAAAAAATCGAAAAAAAAACCTCGCCGTCGCCGCCGGGAGGAAGAGGAGCCGGGACGCGAACCCAATCGCCCGGGTTCTCTCACCCCGTCGCCCTCGTCGCCCGGCACTTCGTACCGGTACCATTTCCGGTGCGCGAACGCGAAGAGCGTCACGAGGTGCGCGACCAGGAGCCCCCTCGCGAACGTCGCGGAGAGAAAAAGCGGCTCCGAGACGAACTTCCAGTTCACCGTCCACCGGTAGAAGAACGCGCGGGTGAACTCGAACGCCTTCGACACGTACGACCGGGGATGCGAGGCCAAGAACTCCGCCCCGATCACGAGCTGCGCGACGACGATCAGCGCGACCGAGTGAAGCGCGCCGGTGAGGCGCTCGCCGCCGACGATCAGGACGAGCAGGGGCGGGAGCATCAGCAACACGTTCATCTTCACGCTCACGGCGAGGCTGAAGACGACCGCGCCGACGCGCCATCGGCGCGACTGGAACGCGAACAGCGCCGCGTGCGCCAAGAACATCGCGACGCCGTCGTTGAACAGGCGAAGGAGGAAGATGCTGTGCACGCGCTTGGAGAGGCACAGGAGGGCGAGGGCCCAGGGCGGGACGAGCTCGGCGCGGACGTAGACGGCGAACACGACGGCGAGGTTCGCGAGGTACAGCACGGCGAAGATGCCCTGCGCCAGCGCGATGTCGTCGCCGCCGCTCGTGACGCGGGAGAGCAGGGCGAAGACGTACACGAACCCGGCGGGGTACACGAGCGGACCCGTGGAGCCGCGGAGGTTCGCGTAATCGCGCTCGCCGGCGAGGTACCCGCCGACCTCGTCCATGTACGCGCGCCAGTCGATCTCGGTGTACGGCACGCGGAGGACGATGAGCGCGCAGAGCGCCGCCTCGAACGCCAGGAGGGCGACCGCGACCGCGGCGGACGCGGCGCGGTCGCTCGGATCGCCCAGGCGAGAGACCAGCGCCGCGAGCGCGCGGGGGGGGGGCATCGCGCCCGCGGAGAACCCGAGGGAGGGGGACGGACGCCGCGCGCGCGACGACAGTGGAAGCCGCGGTGGCCGCGGACGCGGGCGCGTTTTCGTCGGACGGCACGAACACTCCGCGGCGCGCTCGGACCGGGCGCTCGGCGCGCCGTCCGGTTCGGCGCGCCCCGGACGCCGCGCCGATGGCGTCCTCCGCGGTGCACTACCGCGTCGAGCTCGGGGCGAAGTCCATGAAGCTCGCGACGCTGGTCGACCTCGTCCGGTCGTTACCGGGCGTGCCCCTCGCGGTGTGCGTCGGCGCGCGCGACGCCCTGGACGATGCCGCGTCCGCGATCGTCCACGCGACGGCGTCGGACCCGAGCCCGCCGTCCGTGACGTGCCTGCACTCGGACCAGACCCCCGGCGAGCGCGCGCGCGCGCTCGCTTCGTTCCGCGCCCGGACGCGTCCGCGCGGCGACGACCGCGCGCGCGACCCGGACCCGCGGGCGGCGGATGCCTCCCTCGAACGCAGCCGCACCTCCGCGCTCGTCGTCGTGTCGGACGCGTGCCTCCCCGTCGAGGCGCCGCTCGACCTCCCGCTCCTCGTCAACCTCGACCCGCCCAGGTCCCGAGACCTCCGCGCGCGCCGCGCGAAGGCCACGCTGGAATCCGGAGGCGGCGACGGCGCGGCGCGCGGCGGGCGAACGCCGAGGCGCGTCGTCGTCGACGTCGTCGCGGCGGACGACCGAGACTGGGACTTTCGCGGCGGCGACGGCGACTCAGGGGACGGGGGCGGGGGGGGGGCGGCGCACCTCGACCCGCGACCGCCGCCGGTCGACCTCCTGGCGATCGTGCGCGAGGCGTGGCTGGGGCCGGAGGGGGAGAGGGGGTAGGCGGAGATGGTCGCGCGAAGGACGGAAGAGGGGAGGGTGAAGAAGGTCGACGGGTCCGCGGGAGGCGCACGGGAATTTATTGGGTGCACGAAAGGAGTCTACAGTAAAACAGCTGTGTTTTTTTTTACTGTATACAGCTGTGTCGGCGCTCTCGCAAACCGTGACTCCTTCCCACCCCACGCGTTCGCGTCGTCCGCCGCGCGTCTCCCTCGCGTCTCTTCTTCATCGAACGAATCTGTGCCTCGCTCGATCCCCCGTCGGTTCGCCTCGCGGGCGCATCACTCCGCCCCCGCGGCGCCGTGTGTGAGCGCGCGGAGCTCCGCGACGACGCGGTCTTTCCTCCGCTTGGCGTCCGCCGCCGCCGCCGCCGCGGACGGGGGAAGCGGCTCCCCCCTCGCCGCCGCGGCCGCCTCCGAGGCCGCGAGGTCGGCCGTCTCCTCGCGGAGCGCGTCGATCTCCTGAAGCAGCGCGCGCGGTTCCTTGAGCGCGTCGTTCACGCGCTCGAGGACGGCGGCGCACGCGGCGCGGCGTCGAGAGACGTCCGTCTCGCGCGCTCTCTCCTCGAGCCGCGCGCGGCCGAGCTCGGCGTTCTTCTCCGCGAGCGCCCTGGCGCGCGCGTCGACGCGCGCGGCGAGCGCCTCGGCCTCGCCGCGTCGACGCGCGAGGTCCGCCTCCAGGCGCTCGACCGTGGGGCGGAGGGCCTCCGCGCGCGAACGCGCGTCGCGCGCGCTCGCGCGGCACTCGGTCGTCGCTCTCTTCGCCGCCGCGAGGGCGTCGTCCAGGCGAGCGCTCTCCCCCCGCCCGAGGTCGCCGAGGTCGCCGAGCCGCGCGAGGTCCATCGACGCCGCGGGCTTCGAGGCGCGGGAGGAGGGCGCGAGTCGGCGCGACAAGGGGGGCGCGTCGTGGCGCGGAGCGGTGACGCGCGAGAGGGTCACCCGGAGGGAGCGGCGGGGGAGGGGAGAAAAGTGCCTCGCGAACACGACCGGTCGGGTAAGCGGGGCGCGCGGCACTAACTGTCGTCACGGTCATCGTCATCGCGCGCGCGGGATGACGCGAGCGCATCAAGTGATTTCTCAACCTCTCGTTGCACGGCAGTGCAGGCTCGCCTCTCGGCTCGAGATCTCGCCCCCCCCGCCCTCACTCCGCGGCCGCGCGCGTGTCCTACATGCTCGCGGTTCGGATTCCCGTCGCGATGGCGGTGAACCCCCCCGCGCCGAAGCCCGGCTCGTCGAAGCCGGCCGCGCCGGACGCGGACGCGCAGCGCTCCGCGGTGTCGAAGGACTACGCGGACGTCGCCAACGCGTCCGGGTCGTGCTGCGTCTCCTCCACGCCGAACCGCTCCGCCATCGGGTACTCCGCCGCGGACCTCGCCGCGGCCGGCGACGCGGACCTCGGCGTCGGGTGCGGCACCCCCGTCCGCCTCGCCGCGCTCCAGCCCGGGGAGACCGCGCTCGACCTCGGGTGCGGCGCCGGCATCGACTGCTTCCTCGCGTGCGACGCCGTCGGCGAGGGCGGCAGAGTCATCGGCGTCGACATGACCCCCGACATGCTCTCCCGCGCGCGCGAAGGCGCGAAGCGACGCCAGATTCCCGCCTCCCGCCTCGAGTTCCGCCTCGGCGAGATCGAGAACCTGCCCTGCGGCGACGCCACCGTGGACGCGGTCATCAGCAACTGCGTCATCAACCTCAGCCCGGACAAGCCGCGCGTGTTGCGCGAGGCGCTTCGCGTTTTGCGGCCCGGCGGCCGCCTCGCCGTCTCCGACGTCGTCGCCCTCGGCGAGCTCCCCGAGCACCTCAAGACCGCGGAGGCGCTCAGCTGCTGAGTCGCGGGCGCGCCCGTCTCCTCGGACCTACTCGACATGCTCGTCGAGGCCGGGTTCGAGGACGTGCGCGTCGAGGAAAAGGAGGAGAGCAAGGAGTTCATCAAGGACTGGATGCCCGGATCGGGCGCGGAGAACCACGTCGTCTCCGCAAACGTCACCGCGAGGAAACCCGCCGCCGCGGATCGATCGTCCGCGGGTGGATCCGGATCCACCCTCGCGTCGTCGGCGCTCGCGGGGGTCGTGACGTCGGCGTTCGCGCGCGCGGCGGGGACGAGCGTGAAGGCGGCGGGGCCGGTGGGGCGCGCCGTCGCCGAGCTCGTCGACGCCTTCGCCGCCGTCGCGAGGGCCGTCGGCGAGCATCACGCGAGGCACACCGACGCGGACGCCGAGGACGAAGACTCGGAGGGGGAGGACGAGCCCGAGCCCGCGGAGGAGAAGAAGGCGGGGTGCTGATAAGCGCCGGGGAGGCTGACGACGCCCGAAAACATCATGTGTGATCGGGCGCGACCGACCTCCCGACGTCATCTCGAGTCGATAGACGGGCGAAAACCATCCATCCTCTTCGAGCAGGCCAGGCTGAAAAAAAAAAAAGGGGGCGCCGGGACCGAAGGGTCTTTCGGAAGTGACCGAGGCGGACGACAACCGACCGAGCGTCGGGGTCCGCCTCGCGATGAACGGACCGTTCGGTCCCGAAGCGACCCGTTCGGCGAGGAAGACACCCTCGCGTATACAGATCGTGACGTGACCTTTTCATGCGATACGACGCGCGACGACAACCTTTGTCGCGAAGGAGGGAGACTCATTTCACTTCGCGCGAGGTGTACGCTCGTTCGCGCCTCGGCCCTCTCCCTCGAAACGTCCGACCCTCATCAAAGTCTTATTGGAAGCTCACGAGACGACGTTTCGGGGCTTCCCCGCGTTGAACGCCTCCACGTTTTCCGCGACCGCGTCGATGAGCCTCTGCCTCGTCTCCACCCTCTTCCACCCCACGTGCGGCGTCAGGATCACGTTGTCCATGTCGTACAGCGGCGAGTCGGGCGCGGGCGGCTCCGGGTCCTGCACGTCCAGCCCCGCCCCCGCGATGTGTCCCGCGCGCAGCGCAGCCACGACGTCCGCCTCGTTCAGCACGCCCCCGCGCGCGGTGTTGATCAGGAACGCGCTCGGTTTCATCTTCGCCAGGGCGGCCGCGTCGATCAACCCTCGCGTGCGCTCGTTCAGGGGGCAGTGCACGGAGACGAAGTCGCTGCGCTTCAGGAGGTCGTCCAGGTTTCTCGCCGCCTCCCACCTCTCGCACGTCTCGGCGGACCTCGACCAGACCAGGACGCGCATGCCGAACGCGGACTTGGCGATCTCCGCCACCTTCGCGCCGATCGCGCCCGTGCCGCCGATGAGGCCGATCGTCTTGCCCGTGAGCTCGAAGTGCGGGTACGCGCCGAGGGCGGCGAAGGAGTCGAAGTGCGCGCGGTCGCCCCTCGCGAGCGCGCGGTGCTGGCGCACGATGGACGAGGAGAAGTTGAGGGCGAGGGTGATGACGAGGTGCGCGACCGCGTCCGTGGAGTACGTCGGGACGTTGCACACGGTGATGTCGCGCGCTCTCGCAGCGTCCAGGTCGATGTTGTTGAAGCCCGTGCCCGCCTCGCAGATGAGCCGCACGGAGGCGGGGAGGGAGGCGACGTCCACGGGCACCTCCTTCGTGATGAGCACGCTGTGGCCCTCCGCGCGCGACGCGATGGCCGCGGGGCTGGGGGTCGGGTCGTCGTGGCGCGTCGGTTCGCCCCCGCACGCCGCCGCGAGGCGCGAGAAATCGAGCGAGCCGTCGTAATCAAGCCGACCGGCGTTCACGAGCACCGCGCGGGTCATCGCCGAGGACGCGGACGAGGAGGAGAGCAGGCGACGAGCGTGCGCGAGCATAAAGTGCCCCCCCGCGGATGACGATTGTCGCTGCGGCGCTCACCGCCGAGCGTCTTGACGGAGACGGCACACGCGGGTGCTCGACCCGCGTGGTGCGTTCCGCCCCCGCTGCGGTTCGTTTTTGAAATGCCCCCCGCAGGCGCGGCTGCCGGCTCTCTCGCCCCACACCGACGCGCGCGCTCGACGCGATGTCCGACCTCGCGCAGTTCGAGCAAGAGCTCCTGCGGCGCAACGCCGCCCTGGAGGAGCGCGCCGCCGCGTCCATCGCGCGCGCCAAGGCCGTGGTCGAGGGCCAAGTCGCGTCGGCGTCCGGCGTCGCCGCGCTCGTGGCCAAGTCCGAGCTCGCGTTCGCCGCGCCCGCGGCGTCCCCTCCCCCCCCGCGACGCACCGCGGCGGATTTCATCCGCGAGGCGGAGGCGTATTACGACGAGGAGGAGGAGAACCACCCGCCGATCCCCCCGCGCGACGTCTCCTTCGACGAGTACGACGACGAGCGCGACGAGCGCGACGACGCCGCCGATGCGTACGACGACCTCGGCGGGGGCGCCTCCCCCACTCGCGCCGGTCGCGTCCTCGCCCCCGCGTCCCGCGCCTCCCCCGCGCGCCGCTCCCGGGAGCTCCGCGCCGCCGGGACGGTGTTCCAGCCCCCCGCCGATTCCGCCGAGGTCGAGGCCTCCGAGGACAACTACGGCCGTCTCGCCAAGGCGCGCATCCGCGCGTTACAGGATGAGCTCACCGCGCAAGCCCGCGAGCTCCGCGACGCGCACGCGCGTCTCAAGGATCGCGACGCCGAGCTCAAGGCGTCGCTCACCGAGAAGGTCGCGGCGGCGAAGCAGATCAAGTCGCTGAAGTCCATCGTCGAGAGGGAGAAGCTCGAGAGGCTTGACGCGGAGGCGAGGGCGGAGGCGAAGGAGCGCGAGGCGAAGGAGGCGCGCCGCGACGCGGAGGCGGCGGCACGCGCGCGCAAGGCGGACGCGCGCGAGACCAAGTCGCGGGACGTCCGCCTCAACCGCGCGCTCGAGGAGGTGGACAAGTACAGGCACATGCTCGCGGAGGCGCGGGACGCGGGCAAGGGCGGGGACGCGACCGTGCGGAGGGAGCGGGACGAGCTCAGGGGCGAGGCGCGAAGGCTGGAGCGGCAGAAGACGGAGCTCGTCGCCGCGTTCAAGAAGCAGATGAAGCTCGTCGACGTCCTCAAGAAGCAAAAGATCCACCTCGAGGCGGCGAGGGCGGTGCAGTTCACCGAGGAGGAGTTCATGCGCGTGCTGGAGGAGGAGGAACGGCGAGAGTGACGAGGAGCGCGCGCGGGCCGAACCCGTACCGCGAGGACTACGTGAGGGACCACCGCGAGGACGTTTGAATCGTCGCTCTCCGACGTCGTCGTCGCTCCGTTCCATCGTCGCTCTCCCTTTCACTCTCATCCTATCGTCACCGTCCCGCCGCGTCTCGTCCCGCCGCGTGTCGTCCCGCCGCGCCGTGAACGGGCGTGTCCAGACACACCCCCCTCCCCCCCTCGCGCGCGCTCATCGCGTCGTCGCTCGTCGCTCCCCCCGTCATGGCCCTCGGGTCCAACATCGCGGCGACGTCCTCGGGGTCCGCGCCCATCTCCACCGCGATGTCCGCGACGGGCCTCCCCGTCCTCAGCGCCTCCGCGGCCACCGCGGAGGCGTCCTTGTACCCGAGCACCGGGAGCAGGTTCGTGACGACGCCGATGGACCCGCGCACGAGCTCCGCGCACCGTCGCTCGTTCGCCTCGATCCCCTCGACGCACCGCGTTCGAAGCGTCTCGAGCGCGTTGGTCATCAGCCCGAGGACGTTGAGCAGGTTGAACACGATGACGGGCTCGAAGACGTTCAGCTGGAGCTGCCCCGCCTCGCTCGCGGCGGCGATGGTGGCGTCCGCGCCCATGACCTGGAAGCACACCTGGTTCACCACCTCCGGGATGACGGGGTTGATCTTCCCGGGCATGATGCTCGACCCGGGCGCGGCGGGCGGAAGCGCGATCTCTCCGAACCCGCACCGCGGGCCCGAGCTCAACAGACGCAGGTCGTTGCACATCTTGGACGTCTTCACCGCGACGCGTCGCAGGATGTTGCTGAACAGCAGGAACGCCCCCGTGCTCGAGCTCGCCTCGACGAAATCCGTCGGCGAGCGGAGCGGTAACCCGGTCAGCTCGGCCAACGCGGCCACCGCCTCGGCGGAGAAGCGAGGATCGGCGCAGATTTTCGTCCCGATCGCCGTCCCGCCGACGTTGAGCTCGTACAGCTGGTCGACGTTGCGCGCCATGAACGTCGCGTCCGCGTCCAGGCTGCTCGCGAACGCGTGGAACTCCTGACCGAGCGTCATCGGCACCGCGTCCTGGAGCTGCGTCCGCCCCATCTTCACCACCCCCGAGAACGCGTCGCCCTTCGCGCGGAGCGCGGCGATGACGTCGCGCAGCGCCCTTACCGTCGCGCCGTGCTTGATGACCACCGCGAGCTTCGCCGCGCTCGGGTACGCGCAGTTCGTGCTCTGGCACAGGTTCACGTGGTCGTTCGGGTGCACCAGCGCGTAATTATCCAGGCCCGCGGTACCGTCACCTCCTCGTCGTTCTTCTTCTTCCCTGATGTACCCGGCGGCGAGGTTGGCGATGACCTCGTTGGCGGCCATGTTGGCGCTCGTGCCCGCGCCGCCCTGGATGACGTCGACGGCGAACTGGCCGTGGTGTTCGTTGGACGCGATCAGCGCGTCGCACGCGCGGACGATCGCGCGCTCGACGCGCGCCGGGAGGAGGCCCAGGGCGCCGTTCGCGGTCGCGCACGCGCGCTTCACCAGGGCCAGGGCGACGATGAGCTCGGGGAAGTCCTTCATCTGGACGCCGCTGATCTGGTAGTTGCGCATCGCGCGCGCGGTGGCGATGCCGTACAGCGCGTCCGCGGGGAGCTCCAACGAGCCCAGGAGGTCGGACTCCACGCGCGTCGCGGTCGTGCGCGAGACGAACGCGGGCGCGGGGGGGAAGCGGGCGAAGTCGGAGACCGAGGCGACCGGCGGCGCGGGGGCGGGCGCGGCGGGCGCGGCGGAGGAGGCCGAGGAGGAGGAGGCGCCGCGCGCGAGCGAGCGCGCCGCTGACGAGGAGGAAAACGGCAGACGCGTCGAGAGGAGGACGCGAGGCGGAGACGCGACGCGGGGAGACCGGGGGGCGAGAGCCGCGCCGACCGCGACCAGGAGCGCGCGGCGCGCCGCCGCGAGGCGGCGGGATGCCGCGAGCATGCGTGCAGACCGTGAGAGCGCGCGCGGGGAGGGGCGTGAGAGCGAATGGACGACAAGCCGCGGGAAAACTCGACAAGTGTGCAGTGCTGACTCAGAAAGCGTCTCTCGACGCGTCGTAAAAAAGATGCCTTCATCACAATTCGACGCGCGCATCGCCCGCACCCTCTCCCTCGTATCCCAAAATGATCAGCCCCGCCACCGCCTACGCCGCCTCCACGGTCGGGAACGCCGCCATGTGCATCGCCCTTCCGCGCGAGCAGACCGCCAAGATCTACCTCAACGGCACGCAGATCGCCAAGAACGACGAGGCGGTGCGTCAAAATATCCCCGACGAGGCGTCACGAAGAAAACCGCGTCGTCAATCCAATCCATCGCTCGCGTCCTCACCTGACCCCTCCTCCTCACCCTCGCAGGAGACCGCCTGGAAGTTCTTCGGCATCGCCGCCGCGCAGGCCGCCGCCGGCCTCTTCGTCGCCGACAAGCTCGCCTCGAGCGCCGAGGACAAGAAGATGGTCAACGGCGCGATCGCCGCCGGTGCTTTGGGCAACGTCGCCCTCTTCTCGCTCACGCCCTTCGCGAAGGACACGGTGAAGCCCGAGATGCGCGGGATCAACCTCGCGATGCAGGCCGGCGTCGCGGGCCTCGCCATCAAGAGCCTCCTCGACAACGGGAGCTCCGGTGGTCCCTCGCGTATGTGAGACCGCGAGACCCACGCGAGCGCCCTCCCGGACGGGGGGAACGCGCGAACGCGGATCGGAGCCCGTCGCGATCGCGCATAACGAGAGCATGTTAGTTTGTTCTTTTTCGAGGCATGCCCCGCAGCTCATCATACCGTGACGAAAATCGCACACGACCCCCCCCCCCCCCCCCCCCCCCCCCCCCCC
>MDSW01076122.1_pt1 | contig 11367 bp, 9 predicted proteins | sample 811171 | NCBI WGS metagenome assembly MDSW01 (sample SAMN05326641, study PRJNA326480) | marine metagenome | isolation source: seawater | place: Atlantic Ocean: North West | collected 2012
CAAGGTCAGGTAAAAATCTAGCAGACTGTGCAGCAATGTACTCTGATTGGAGGATATCCATCAGAAAATTTCTTTCACCAAAGTCACTGACCTTACCTTCATCACCAGGTATAAGAGGTCTTGTAAAAGGAGAACCTGCTGCCTCCATATCAAGCTGTGCTTTTATATCTCTTGCAATAGTAGCAGGATAAGTAAAAGTAGATACAATATTACCTGCTCTCTTTTCAAAACCTACAGTAAACTCTCCTGTTTTAATTGAGTCTTGTACATCTTTAACAAGAGAAAAATCAAAGCCAAGATCTCCCATACCAAGAGCAACTTCTAAAGAATCTTCACCCATATTTTTTATAGGCAATCCATTGAAGTACCTGTATATCAAATCACCTAAGAGAAGGTGAGCTGCGAAAGGACCTGCTACACGTCCTGTCTCTACAGTTCCACCTGATATAGTTTCAAGACTTCCGTAGTCTAACTCACCTTGTTTTTGGGCAGCAAGATATACACCACCCATAAGCATTGCAGCACCACTTATCTGTCTTGCTGTTCTGTCTTGCCAAGTCTTGTACTTAGTTCCTTTATAGAGTTGGCTTTCTAAACCTGATAGACCACCAGTAACTAAACCAATAGGTGTGTAATCGTTTATGTACTCTAAATGATTTGCTATATATCGAGGAAAAGGAATACCTAGTGCTCCTGAAATAATAAACGGAGCTTCTCTGTGAGCTTTAACTACACCTTTAACGAGTCTACCGTAAGAAGACTTATCACCTGCATACGTTTGTTGGAACGTGAATCTTTGTGCATCTTCTATAGCATCTTGTAGAAGACCGGGGGGTAAACCTTTCTCTATAGTTTGACCAGATTCAATAAACTCTGCAAAGGTTCTACCTTGTTGTCTCAGTCTCCTATCAACACCTGCATACAACATTGACTGTTTAAAGATAGCATCAACACCTGAGTTAAGTGTGTTAACAAACCTACCTGCTTGAGAAAGAATACTGTTACTTTCAATAGTTATCTCTGCTCTCTGAACATCATGAAAAAGATTTCGATAAGCAATGGGTTGTTCTTTTAACATCATCTCTCTAAGAATGAGTGCTTCATCCTTACTGAGTGTCATACCTCTTAGGTTAGCAAAGACACCTTTTGTCCACCCTCTTTGAACTGCTTCACCAGTTAGCAATCCTTTCCAAAACTGATCTGATATATCAAGGAAAGTATTGAACCCAGATGTAAATGCGTTAGCTGCAGTAGTACCAACCTGAGATGTCATAAAAGCAATACGAGCAGAGTCTAATTCTTTAGCCAGATTTAAAACTGTGCCTACCTTACCACCTTTGTTCTTGATAGCATTGCTTATTATTGACTGAGCAAAGTTATCATTAAAAGTAGTGAGGCGAGAGTCATTAAGCTTTTTAATATTTAAAAGTATTTCGTCAATCTGCTGCTGTGCTTTAGTTTTTGGTGTAGCAGATTTTAACTTCTTACTTATCTGACTTGCTTCATTTAATTTTTTACCTGCTTCTGATAGATCAGCAAGGTATATTAAAGAGAAATCTTCTGAAGAAAGACCGTACTTTTTCTTTATCTTTTCTATCTCTTTTATATTTTTATTTGTAGACATAAATCTAGCTACAGCACTAGTTATTCTCTCACCTTTACTAGGTTTTACTTTGTCTATAAGATCCATAGTTGCAGCAGTTATACCTTTTAGTGTATCAAGAGATAGACCAGGGGTTACTTCTGTGTCCTCTACTCCTGTTTGAAGTAGTTGACTTCTAAGAGTCTGACCTCTTTTAACTAGATCTGCATCTAAAGGATTTAATTTTGGTTTTGTTTTTTGTAATAGTTCTGTTTGTTCTCTGACTGCTAAATTTTTAAATAGTTCTATGGACTGATCCGTTGCTTTCTTTAAGTTTGGGCTTCGTCTTTTTTGTTTTATTGTTTTTTCTGCAGCATTCTTTGCTCTAGTCTTTGCAGACTTTTCTTTGAAAGCTACATTACTTAAAGCATCTGCAGCTTTGTTCTTAGCTCTTTGACCAAAAGCTGCAGTGCCACCACCTATTACAGATCCAACTGTTGCACTTAAAGCTGCATCAAGAGCTAAGTCTGTTGTATCATACTCGTACCCTTCAATTACTTCTTCTCTGGTTTCTCCCCTAGAATATCCTATGGCTGTACCTATAGCACCTTCAAATGCAGCACTCCTACCTGCACCTTTTAATCCTTCTTTAAGAACACTCTTCTGTACTGCTTCTTTAACAGCTTTCTTTCCTAGACCTTTCTTTATAAGATCATCTATCTGTGATCGTATTGCTAGTTGGGCTGCTTTAGTTGCACCTCGAGCTGCGAGCTTACTACCTACACCCCAACCTCCTGTTGCAAGAGTAGCTGCAGTAGAAGGAGAAGAGGCAATAGCACCTATAAAATCTTTAGCTCCATCAAGCACACCTGTTCCTGCTTCACCTGAATGATCAAACGCATTCATCAAGTTACCAAAAGATTCTAGCTCTTGATCAGATACGTTCTCTCTGTCCTGAACATACTGTAAATCTTTCAAAGCAGTCACTTCGTTTGTAGCTTGATACCGCATGTGAGTTATGAAGTCTTCTGTTAAACCTTCAGCACCCTTTTCAAGTAACTCTTCTCTAGAGTAGTTATACCTATCACCAGTAAAAAAACGAATCAGATCGTCTTGAAAATCTGAATCGTCTTTTAAAGATATAAATTCTTTGTCTTTTACTTTTTCTAAATAGTTAGACATCTAATACTCATTGTGTTGCAGCATTAACTTTTTCATCAAAAGTACTTGCCCCTGATATATTCATTGAAGCACCTGTAGCAGTTAATGGTTTTTTATCTCCATCACCACCTGGTTTTACTTCAAAAGCAGGAGGTGCTATAGGATCTAGACTCACTAAGTTTGGTAACTGTTCAGCTAGATAAGCTATAGTATCAGTTCTTTGTTCAGGAGGAGACATCTTTAATAGATCAGAAACTTGGGTTATTACAAAGTTATTTATGTCTTGTGCATTTACATCTCCGACATCCTGACTCCTATTTAATTCTTTAACTGTGTTAGCTATATTATTAAATAAAAGTTTTACTTCTGCAGGAGCAGAGGGTTTGTAAACATATATATTGTTTCCATAAGCATCTGATGATACTTCAAAGTAGTCTCCCATTTGAGGACCTAGTGTATCCATAGCTACTTTCTTGAGCCTGTTTGCTTCAGTGCTAGTTAACTCTGTAGCAGCCTCTCTTCTTATAGCAAGAGGATCATCTTTGTATGTTCTTTCAGATTGTAACTGCAGTTGTGCAGTCATCTCTAAAAGATCGTCTGGGCTAACATCTGCAGCAAAAAGTTTAGCCATTGTTATTGCTTCTAATTCTTTTTCAGGTGTGTCTATAGAGCCATCTACAGAAAGACCTGCTTGAACACCTTGAACCATTTTATCAGTAGCTTCTTCAGGGTTATCTTTAATTCGTTTATCTAATTGTTTTTCAAGACTAGAGTTTAGAATCGTAACAAACTTAGGGTCTACATTTTTGTCTTGAGCTAGAGCTACCGTTTCTTCTAGCTGACCTCTATCATACAAAGCATTTGTTACTCTACGACTGAAGCCTCTTTCTATGGCATCACGTTTTAAATCTGCTTCTTTAATGGTAAGAGCTTTTTGTTTCTTCAAAGCCTCAAGAGCAAAGGGCAGTATGTCTGACCTATATCGAGCAGTTAGATTCTTTTCAAACTTCTCTCTTTCAAACTCAGACTCTTTTTCGTAACGTCTTAGATCTTCCATGTCCTGAACGGCTAGAAGAATACCCTGTGCATAACCCATCTCTTAGTCCTTTGCCATCAAGCCCTTGGGCTTTTCTATTGTAGTGATTTCATCAACCACTTTTTCCATCTCTTCTTCTCTACCTTCATTAGAAGATAGGTCAACGTCCTTGACGTTTTCTTCTACATCTATTCCCATCTCGTCTAGTTTCTTGTCAGCCAAAGCTGAAGCTCTAGTCTTACGTAATTCATCTCTGTCTTCTTCTTCAAAGCCAGTGCTGTAATCAACATCAAGTGCGTCAGCAGTTTGTTTTATAAACTCGTGCAACACTGGTTGGATTATCAAGCTAACATCTATTGAGTGGATACCTGCCATAACAGCACTACGAGTAATTCCTTCTACTAGAGTTTGAATATCAACGCCAATCTCTAGAACATACATAGCATCTTCAATAGCATCTGGATCACTTAATCGTTTTAAGTGTACTGCTAGAGCCTCGTCTGGATCTGTTATCTCAGGAGGTCTTTCGTAAGGTGCATTCCTTGGAGGAGTAGTTAAACTCTGCCCTGGAATAGGTGCATTAAAAACAACCATTATTCGTATAACCCTTCATTAAATAATTTAAGCTCTGCTGCTCTTCTTTTTACAAGACCGTCACGAACTTTACCACCTGCATACTTGTACTCTGGTAGCATGTCAGCAATCTCTTCATCACCTCTTGTTCCGTACTCTGTTAGTTTATTCAAACCAGTAGGACCATTGTTGTGAGTAAAACTTGTAAGAGCATCAATTTGACTTTCAGTCCAAGAGTATCCTGATTTTTCTTTCATTCTCATAACAAACTTACGTGCCGTATTTAAATCTTTAATTAAAAGTTCTTTAGCTTCAGCCTCTGTAATAGTTTGATTCTTGCTACTAGCCTTTGAACCATACCCAATTGAAGTCTGTTTAAAGTCTGAATACGCACTTGGGCTAAACTTCTCAAATCCTGCAACAAAGTTAACTGTCTCTTCATTAACACCACCTAAGTTTGATGGTTTCGTTTCTTTTTTAGATGTTTCTTCTTTAAAGTTTTTCATTTCTTCTTTTAAAAGATTTATAGTTGAAGCATCTTTTAAGACTTGATTAAGAACAGTGTCATCATAGACTACTTCGTTCCTAGCTTTACGCAACCCACCTAATCCCTCAGAAGAAGAAGACTTTTTACTAACAATAGAAGGATCTTCTTGAATCCTCTCAGCCATGTTAATTGCGTTTAAATAACTTTCTTTAGAACTCATCAGGTAAACCTCACTAAAATACACTAAAGAGAAGCTTAGTCCAAAGAGCACCTTTTGCTGTCTTCTCATCATTAGCAATTTTCTCTCTTACTGCTTCTAGTTCTTTATCAGCCAACACGATCTGTAAAGCTCTGTCTCCTGCAGTTTGCTCTGCTGAGAAAGCATAGCTCATGAGATCTCTTTCTTTCTGCCATATTGCATCTAAATTTGTAGATGTCAAAGCATTCATAGTCTGTGCAAAGTTCATATTGCTTTCGTTAATTGCTGCAGTATTCAACGTAGCTAGGTTTTGTCTCCACTGTGCATTGGCTTGTGCTACAACCAATCCATTCTGAGCATTGAATAGATCTCTTTGTTGCTGCAGGTTAGAGTTAAACTCTCTCAATGCGTTAACCTGTCCTGCATTGAACTGATCTACTGCATTCTGTTGTGCCGCATTGAACTGTGAAACCTGAGAAGAAAGAGAAGCAAAGAATTGATTAGTCTGGTTCTCGTTTGCTGCATTGAATTGTGCAGCAGCATTTTGTGCAGCCTGATCTGTAAACAATGCTTGTACGTTCTGTTGTGCTGTGAACATAGCTGCTTGCTGTTGATTACTTAGATTAGTCATGTCCATTTGCAAAAAGTTCTGAGCATTCTGTACTGCAGCTTGCTGTCGATTGGATAGGTTAGCCATATCTAACTGAGCAAGAGCAGCAGCCTCTGCCATGACACCTGCCTGTCTGTTAGACAAATTGTTTAAGTTTACAGTGTTGGCAGCACGAGCATCCTCAAGTGCTATCTGCTGTTCAGCAGTAAAGTTCATGTTAGCTATCTCACCAATACGAACTGAGTTCTGAACACGAGCTTGGAATGCTTGATCAAACTCCATACCTAAGAACTGAGCACGTTGCTGTGCAGATAGTATAGCTCTTTGCTGTCTGTTAGATAAGTTCTGTGCTTCAAACTGTGCAACAACTTGTGCATCCATCTGAGCTATCGGTAGTGCGGCTTCCATTGCAGCTTGTATAATAGCTTGACCTGCCAAGCTAGATGCACCTAAACCTCTAGCAGCCATAGTAGCCGTAGCATTTCTCATAGAACCTGCAGCCCAAGCAGGTGTGTTACCACCTTCAAACTGCTGCATCAGTTGTTCTAACTGACCTTGTACTGTAGCTTGTTTAGTTGGCGTGGCCTCTGCAGCTTGTATTGCTTCAGTAAAGTTCTTTGCAGTCTGTGCATTAGCTACACCAGAGATTATCTCACTCTCTCCACTAACAGGATCAGTCTGTAGTTTACGAGGGTCAGGTCCTGCTATCTTTATCGCATTACCTTGTGCAGCCTTTATATCTAAAGAGGAAGTGCCTTGTTCAGGAGTTATTGTTGACCCAGGAACTATAGCTCCTTGAGCAGGTTGCAGTTTACCTGTTTCTGCTTGCACTTGATTATAAGCTGTGAACGGATTGAACTGACTACTAGGCATAGTCATAGGCATTCCTGCCTGAGATGTAGTAGGTATCGTAGCTACTTGTGCAAAAGGAGAAAGTGCGTAAGCTTGTCCTGCAGTCTGACCTATAAAGTCTGCTTCCTGTGGTTGTATTTGTTGCACGTTAGCTTGTATAGGTTGCATTGTTTGACCGACAAGATTACCTTGTAATTGCTTGTACTGCTCTTGAGTAGGAACAAACATACCTGTGTTAGCTCCCATTCTAGGATTAGCCATGCCAACCATAGCCTGTCTGTATTTATTCATACGTGCGGCAGCAGGTGGATTTGCTTGTAAAAAGTTAGGAAGCTGTGAGTCAGGTCCTTCAAAACCTAAGAACTTCCTAGCCATAGCTACATCACCACCATTGGAAAAACCCATGAGTCCACCTTCAGCAGCAGAGGTAAAACCGGGGGGGACGTAAGTTATAGGATTACCTTGTGCATCTTCAGTTACTTGAATAGATTGACCAAAAGGATTTGTGTAAGTTTTTAAACCACCAGTGCCACCCTGAGATTGGCTAGTAAGGTTTGCCGTAGTAGTACCTGTAGGATTTGTGTTAACTGTCACGTTTGCAGGTACTGCTGACAAGTTTGCAGTTTGAGAAGGAGTATTAAAAGTTCCTGTCACGTTAGCTTGTGGGTATGTACCTGTGCTTGCCCCACCTAAAGAAGGTGCAGTAGTGCTCATGGTTTGTGTACCTGCAGTAACAGGTGTATACGTAGTAGCATTAGTGGCTACCTGTGTACCATCCATACTAGTTGCAGGAGTAGTAGTAGTAGCTCCTGTGCTTGGTGTGCTACTTGCTCCACTTGAAGGTGTGGTTGTAGATGGAGTTGTTACTGACTTTTTACTAGTAAAACTTTTCATTTTTAGAAAGTCGTAATCGTTTAAAAACTCAAACTGTTTTCTATAGCCATCGTAGTAGTCTTTGTAGTTGTTAAAAACATCTCCATCTACAATACCTTGTATATCTTCAGGATTAACCCAAATTGAACTTAGTCTAGCAGGATACAAAGCAGTATTAAATCCCCCTGCTCCTGATGCAATTGGTTCTCCTTCTCTCATACTAAATTTTAATTCAACTTCGGGAGCATATCCAGTTGGATTACCATTAGCATCTCTTTGTACAACACCTTCAGTCATAAGCTGTGTATTAGCTACACCCATAGCTTGAACAAAAGCATCTGAACTTACTCTAGATACAGCTAAAAGTTTTCCTATATCTCTTGAATCAGCATTAGAGCCTACAGCACCATAAAGCATATCTATAGCTGCTTTATCAAGATCACCATACGTTTTAATTAGTTGATCTTTTAACTCAGTACTAGCAGAGCCAATAGCTTTTTGCATGTCAGCTACGTTTAGTCTAAAATTACCAGTACGTAGTAAGAAAGCCTCTTGCTCGTTGTCTACCCCCGGTGGAAGTCCTGTTGAAGGATCTACAAACCCTCCCCCATCGTCTTCACCTGTTTCTACATAGTGATTGTAACTCTCAATTATTTTATCAAGTTGTTCTGATTGATCAGAAGTAGTAGTAGTAGTTGTTACCTCTTCTGTTTCTTGATTCTTTGCTGCCTCTGCTGCTGCGGCTGCTGCTGCGGCTTCTGCCTCTCTTCTTCTTCTACGCCTACGTCTTCTACGTCTTCTTGCAGAAGACCCATGAACACTGTCGTGAAATGCCTGTTGAGCTTCAGTACGTCCTGAAGTATTTGACTCACTCCCCGGTCTTGGTTCAGGTTTTGTGCTACTTATTCCACCACCTGCAATAGCTTCATTAGCATCAAAGTTGACATTATCTGGATTTTGTTCTGCCATATCTTATTCCCTATTTACCCATTGTCATCCACACTGCACCTGCAATAAACGTCAGCAGACCGACAGTGGATAATTTAACTACTGTTGACCAGATAGATCTTCGTGTATCTCGCCAAGCTTCTAATAAACTACGCATCTCTACAATGTCTTTTACGGCATCATCGTCAAGCAAGCCAATAGAACGCAATGCCTCTTTAGCACCACGTCTAGCTGCACGATCCATCATATCTTCTAATTCCTCTGTGGTAAGTTTAATGTCTGCCATAACTTAACTGTATCTGCCCTAGTAAAATCTTGATAACTATTCTTTAAATTTTCTGGCATCTCTATCCACTCGATAGTTGCCCCTGTTTCTTTGCATATTTCTGAAGCAACCTCATAAAAACTTCTTTCTATTCCTGTACCCATGTTCCAGACACCTGACTTTTTTATAGAGAAAAACTTTTGATGATACTCTATAATCTTGTCTACGTGTATAAAGTCTCTGTAAAAATATTCTGAGTTCTTGAATAATTTTATCTTTCCAGTTTTTTTTGCTTGCTTTCTAAATTTAGTATAAGGACTTGCCTGTTCTCCTTTGTGATCTTCGTGATCACCGTATACGTTAAAATATCTAAATACTTGAGTTATGATAGGAGCATTTCTGTATCTGATGTAGTCCTCAAATATAGCTTTACTTCTAGCATAATGATTGAGGGGATCTAAAACTGCAGTCTCTTTGAAACCACAGGGATCTAAACCGTAGACTGAAGCAGAACTAGCAAACTGAAAGTTTATTCCTCTATCTATGCAATCTTCATACAAGTATATTGAGGACTCAATGTTCTGTACTGTTATCTTACGTATGTCTTTCTCTGTAGTAGAACTCACTGCTCCTAAGTGAATTACCCAATCAAGACCGTCTAGGATAGGATATTGATTACCCCATTCGTAAGTAGAAATATCGTGTTTATCTTTTAGTGCATTGACCATGTTCTGACCAATGAACCCTTTGTGACCAGTGACTAGTATCTTCATTCTTGACTGTCACCCTTATCAACTCTGTAATTATCTTCAACAGAATCAGGAGTAGAAACTTCTATCAACTCTCCTTTTTCTAAACAGATAACTTGGTGAGGAACTAAAGGTTCATTATGCCAAGTGTCACCTTCAACTAAGATCTCTTCTACTTTACTAGCAAACTTTGTGTTGATCCATACTACTTTAAATTTACCAGAAAGAACGAACCAACTCTCTTCTTTTTCTCTGTGGAAGTGCATTGAAAACTTTGCACCTTTGTTAAACCTAAGAAATTTTCCACAGTATTTGTCGTTAGTTGCCCATATAAGTTCAGACCCCCAACCTTTCTCTACAAAGCCTTTAAGCCTCATTTAGTAATTTCCTCTAATGTTGGAGCATAGACACCTATATGTTGCACCGTAACTGCTGCTGCATTCATTGCAAACTTTATAGCCTCATCTATACTTTGTTCTTCTAAATACTTATAGACAAGAGCAGCTAGAAAGGTGTCACCTGCACCACACACATCATGAGTTTCTACTTTCGGAGGAATGTAGGATCTGTTTTTATATTCGACTTTCTTTGAGCCGTATGTAACTATAAGTTCTTCGGTATCTGACTCTCGTGCTTCGTACTCGTACTGGTTTATTTTTACAAAGCAACCGTCAAATTGGGATAGATCTTTTTTCTTAGTATCTACAAAGATAGGACCTTTGTACTTCTTTATAAGATCTTCTATTTCGTTATCAACAACAAACCCTTTATTATAGTCAGAAACTATTACTGCTGCGTAGTTATCTAGAGTTTGTTCTGCATTATCAAAAAATTGTTTCTTTATCTTTTCATCTACTCTGATAAGTTGTTGACCTGTCTTAGTGTCAACGTATCTGTGTTTACGTTCAGAGTATTCTGTTATGATATCTACTCTAAGGTTTAAGCTTACAAGGTTGTTGTATACATTGTAAGCCATTCCTTTTTTTACAACTGTATTATGTAAATCAAAAATAGGAACAGGAGCTTCAGGACTAATTCTACTTACAGAACCGTAGTGATATTCATCGTAGCAACTATCTCCTATCAATAAAACTTTTGAGGATTTTTGTGCTTGATTCTTCGTTGACTCTTTCATAGAAGACTACCTCTTTACAGTACTCCTCCCCTATAATTTGTTTTCCCCTCCAATCAGAACCTTTTACCATTACGTCTGGTCTATACCTATCAAGAATCGCAAGAAGATCATTGTCTGTGTCAAACGTTACAACACTAGTAACAGGCTTTAACATGGATATTAATTGTTTTCTATTTTTAAGATTATTGAAGGGTCTTCCTTTCCCCTTGTTATACTCAATACGCCTATCTGTGTCAATAGCTACAAGGAGGTGAGTACCTAAACCTCTAGCAAAATCAATTAGATCAAGGTGTCCTGAATGCACTACATCAAATGCTCCATTGACAAATATCTTCTTCATAATTAAAATTGCACCATGTCTAGATTTAAACACATATTAGAACAAGATCCCCAACAGATTCAACAACAAAATATTCCTAATGATTGGCCTAAAGTATTTCCTAAGTCAATTGTTGGTTTGGATCGAGATGGTGTAATTAATGTCAACAAAGGTTACATTTCTGATCCTGATGATTGGGAAGCTATACCTGGTTCTCTTGAAGCTATTCGTATGATTAGACTTAAAGGTTACAAGCTAGTGATACTAACCAATCAGGGTGGTATTATGAAAAAGGAGCAGACACATGACCAAGTAGAAGCTGTTCATCAACGTATGATGGAAGTCTTTGGTAATGCAGGTATCTACTCCATTGATGGTTTATTCTATTCTGAGTCCTCACTTAAAGAAGACTACTATGCTAAACCTAATCTTGGTATGTTTCACAGGGCAGAAAAAGAAATCTTTAATAGTAAAGCTAGGTTTAAACAAAATGGTTTCTATGTTGGTGACAAGATGACAGATCTTAAAGCTGCAGAACGTATAGGAGCTAGACCTATTCTTGTACGTACTGGTCATGG
>MDSW01136352.1_pt1 | contig 11367 bp, 10 predicted proteins | sample 811171 | NCBI WGS metagenome assembly MDSW01 (sample SAMN05326641, study PRJNA326480) | marine metagenome | isolation source: seawater | place: Atlantic Ocean: North West | collected 2012
TCCTACTCTCCCATGTCTTAAGACAAAGTATCATCGGCGCTGAAGGGCTTGACTTCCGAGTTCGGAATGGGATCGGGTATTGCCCCTTCGCAATAATCGCCAGGCACATCGTTATATTATTTTTTTCTATTTTTGTAAATAACAAAAAAACTGGTGGGCGTGATAAGAATCGAACTTATGGCCTCTACGATGTCAACGTAGCGTTCTACCATTGAACTACACGCCCATCTTTTAATGTTTTTTAAATTAATTGTTTGATATATCACGTTTTTTGTGAAAAAGAATACAAAAATTGAACTATAAAAATGAAAAGTCTTAATTTATCTAAACCAAATATTTTAAATTTATTGGTTTGCATTTTCCCTTTAACGTTTATTTTAGGAACTCTATTTGTAAATATTATAATACTTTTAATAAGTATTTTAGGAATATTATTTTATAGGGAAAAGCTTTTTAATATTGAAAAAAACAATTTATTGGTTTTTTTAAGCTTTTTTTTTCTTTTACTTATTGTTTCAACTTACTTTGAAAATATTGGAAGTGATAATAATCACTTTCTTAAATCATTTTTATATCTCAGATACTTTATTTTTTTATTAGTAATAAGATATATAATATTAAAAGGTGATCTTAATTTTAGTCAATTTTTTTTGACTTGTTTAATTCTTTCATCCTTAGTTGCAGCTGATGTTATTTTTCAATATTTTATAGGAGTAAATATATTAGGATTTGAAGCAACTCCACATAATCGACCAGGATTATTTAGAACAGAAGCAGTTGCAGGTGGGTATATACAAAAATTTTTAGTTTTGGGAGTATTTGGTATACCTATGTTTTTAAATAAAAATAAATCAAAAATTATATTTTATTTAGCCTTAGTACTAATAGTTGGTTTTTTAGGTATTATTTTTTCTGGTAATAGAATGCCAGTAATATTATTTATCTTTTTTATTCTATTATCATCATTAGTTCTGGGATTTAAAAAATTTAAATTAATAAAATTATTTTTCTTAATTTTTATTTTTTCTCTTTTCACTTTTTTAATAAATAAAAGTGAACGGCTTAATACAAGTTATTTAGGATTTTATGCTGGGTTAACAGAACTATCAGAAGTTCTACCAGAGATTGGGAGGGACTATCCTGAGCTTGAGGAATACAAGAATTCTGGAAAACCTTTTCATGAAACTGAGGGTAGAAGGTTTATCGAAAATTATAAAATGCTACCTAATTATACTGGGCATACATCTCTTTACATAACTTCTATTCAGCTTTTTATTGAAAGCCCAATAATTGGAAGAGGAATTAAATCTTTTAGAAATACTTGCAAAGAAGTGTGGCATTTACCAAATAGAACTTGTCAATTACATCCTCATCATATTTATCTTGAAATACTAAATTATACTGGTGCTTTGGGTTTCTTAATTATTTTTATTACATTATTAGTTTTATTTATAAAAAATATAAATAAATATCATTTAAAAAACCTTGGAAATAAAAAAAATTTAAACTTGATATTCTATGCTGTGGCTTTTGCTCTATTAATAGAGTTTTTTCCTTTCAGAAGCCATGGATCTTTTTTTTCAACTAATACCTCAAGCTATATTTTTCTTTTAATAGGAATGTTTTTTGGTTTATATGATTTACAAGTTAAAAATTTTTCTAAAAAGTGATTTTATAATCAATTTAAAAAGAAAAAACTTTTGTTTAGTAAGATTAAAACCTTCTAGTTTAAGTGTTTTTTCATTTTTTTTTATCCAAGCTCTTAACTCACCGACATGCTTATCAATCTTTTCTATTGAATAATTTGACTTATGAATTCTATATGTTGCAAGAGGTGTATTTATGCTCCCAATTTTGAATTTTTTGCTAAGATTTATAAAAAAATCAAAATCACCAATGATTGAGTAGTTATTATCAAATTTATAATGATCAAATATATTCTTGCTCAATAAAACCGTAAGAATTCCTAGAGAATAATAATCAAGAAGACTCTGGGTTATTTCTCCTGACGGTAATTTAGATTTGTGTCTTATAGTTTTTATTTTTTTAAATTCTTTTAAAATATAATGATTTGAAAAAACTACTTGGAATTTTTTATTTTTATTAATAAAATCTAATTGCTTTTCTAATTTTTCATTTTCCCAAATGTCATCTGTATCTAAGAAAGCTATATACTCACCTAATGACTTATTAATAGCCAAATTCCTAGCCTCGTAAAGATTGGTAAATTTAGTTGATTTAAAATATTTAATTCTTTCATCCGTAAATTTTTTCAAAATTTCCTTACTATTGTCTGTAGATAAGTTATCCCAAAAAATCAATTCCCAGTTTTTGTAAGTTTGGTTAATAATAGTTGAAATACTCTCATACAAATACTTTTCCCCATTATAACAATTCATTATAATGCTAACTAATGGTTTTACGTTATTGGATTGCATTATAAAAACTAATGGTTTTTTTTAATCCTTTTTTAAGGGAAACTTTGGGTTTCCAATCTAATTTTTTTTTGACTAATTTAATATCGGGATATAAAGATTTAATCTCATCTTTTCTCATTTTGATTGCATTGAAGTTTGGCTTTCCTTTTTTAATATACTTTGAAATATTTTTAATAACAGATTTCACTTTTATTGGATTTCCTGATCCAACATTGAATATTAGTTTTCTTTCCCTTTTTTTAATTATTATTCTTATTAATCTAACTAGGTCCTCTACATATAAAAAGTCTCTAACCTGAAGTCCGTTTGTACATGGAAACTTTTTATCATTTAGACATGAATTAATTACAAAGGGAATTAATCTATCGAATTTTTGATTAGGTCCATAAACTTGATACAAACGCAAAATTATATAAGGAATATCAAAATTTAATCCGGCTTTTACTAAATATTTACTAGCGTTAGACTTTGCAAAAGCATAATAATTTCTAGGTTTGGAATAATTACTTTCTCTCTGTGGAGATTTAATATTTCCATATTCTAAACAACTGCCAATTTGCATAAAAGTTTTAATTTTTTTTTTTTTAAAAAAATTTACAAGATTTTTAAGTCCATTATAGTGGCTTTTAATAGTTTTAATTTTTTTGCTATGATCTATATAACCACTCAAATTTATTACATGATCATAATTGATGAAGATTTTTTTATTTAAGTTACTTTTTTTTGTAATATCACAAATTAAATATTTAACATTTTTAACTTTTCTTTTTTTTTCTGGATATTTCGTAGATAGAGAGTGAAGGACATATTTTTTGGGATTAAATGATTTTAAAACATGAAACCCAATAAATCCGGTTCCTCCAGCTACTAGAACTTTTTGTTTCATCTAATGAATAATTCTATCTTTAATAGCTTTTTCTAGTATCTCTTTATCTCTTAAAGTGTCCATACATTGCCAAAATCCAGTATGATTAAAAGCGCCTAATTTATTTATTTTACAGATTTTTTCTAAAGGTCCTCTTTCTAAAATTGTTTTATCGTTTTCAATAAAATTAAATATTTGAGGTTCCATTACAAAAAACCCCCCATTTATCCAACCTTCATCTAAACTCGATTTCTCTTTAAAATATTTAACTTTTTTACCAAATATTTTAATTCCACCAAATCTTGCTGGGGGTCTTACAGCTGTTAAGGTCACATAATTTTTTGATTTATTGTGAAAATCTAATAATTTATTTAAATTAATATTTGATAAACCATCTCCATATGTGAGCAAAAATCTTTCATTTTTTACATATTTCTCCAATCTTTTGACTCTTCCTGCTGTCATACTGTTCTTACCAGTATTAATTACTTTTATATTAAGATTTTTTAAATTTTTTTTAAAATATTTTTTTATTATTTGATGCTTATACCCTGAAGCAATTAAGAAGTTTTTAAATCCGTATTTATTATAATGCTTAATTATTCTTACTAAGATTGGGACTTTACAAATTTTTACCATTGGTTTAGGTATTTTATTTGTAATTTCAGAAAGTCTACTCCCTCTACCGCCAGCTAATATAATTACTTTCATTTCTATTTTCTAAGAAAAATATAGTTATAAATGTTTTTAATCATTTTACTTTTACTTAAAATATCAAATTTATTTTCTTTCATTATTTTGAATATTTTGTTTGATTGATCTAAGAAATCCTCATTTATCTCAATTAAAATACTTCTAATTTTTGAACTATTTAAATAATTCCCAAAACCTTCTAATATTAAATGTTCAATTCCATCTACATCTATTTTGATGTATTCAGGTAAGTCTATAATATTGTTTTTAACTAAATAGTTAATATTGGTACCAAATATTTTATAATTCATTCTGACTTTAAATTTTTGGCCTTTGAAATTAAAATTTTCACCAAATGTATTGAGAGCTGATCCCTCAATAAATTCACTTTCATTCATTGAAAGAAATTTATTTTGATCTTTAGTTAATGGTATTTGAAATATTGATATATTGTCGTTTAACATATTAATAGAGATGTTTCTGCTCAATAATCTCAGATTTGATGTGGATCCCTCGAAAGAAATAGTTTTTGAATTAGGATTTTTAATTGAATTATAAATTGAATATAGACCAATATTTGCTCCGATATCCCAAAAAGTAAATTCTTTGCTATTATCAAAACTATCTATCCATTTAATTGTATCTGGTTCTTTTGTGAAAAGTGTTTTAACTCTATATTCTGATATTTTGGTTGGAGTAAAGAATTTAATTTCTTTGTTTAATATTTTTGTTTTAGAGTAAGATTTGTCATTTAGAAATTCTAATAAACTTCTTAGAAAACTTTTTTTAAAAACTATTATAAATAATTTATCTATAATTAGAATTATATTAAAAAAAAATGTTAATAAAATATTTTTCAATCTAAATAAGCGTTTTAAAATACTTAAAAATAGTTGGATTAAGTTTCCATCTCAGCATACCATAAAAATAACTCTTTTTTTCAATTTCGAAAACTTTTTTCAGTTGTTTAGTCTGTAAATTGTATACTAGTACAATTCTCTCAGATTGTTTGTTTCCTTCATAAGAATGCCAAGTTTCTCTTTCCTTCCTTGAAAAGAAAACACCACAATTTTGTTTCCAAGGGATAGTTTTTTTTGAATCTCCATTTTTGTTTGAATAGAAAATTGTTCCAGAATTTTCCTCTGGTTCTAAATAAATTACACCACTAAGTAATTTGTCAGGTGTATCGTCATGTATTGGAAATTTATAATTTTTGCCAGTTTTGACAATTGAAAATATTGAATGATCATATAGATCAACTTTTTCTGGGTTTAGTTCTCTCAAAATGTTAATTGCTTTCTGGTGATATTTTAAATGTAAATTTTTTAAAAAATCTTTATCAAATGTGTTCTGAATTATATTGTTATTTTTGTCTATCTGATTATGGAACGCCCTCATTTCATGATCTTTACTGTTTTCAAAATTTATACCCTTGAGTGCTAAAAAATCATTTTTATCAAAAAAATTTTCAATAATTTTTAGTTTATATTTCATAGGTACTTTTATAGATATATTATAATTATAGTAATTTCTAGAATCGAATATGTTTATTAATTAACGTTTTTGCTGAAGCATTTTAAAAAATTGTTTTTCAACATAGATTAGATTCAATTGAAATATCATATTTGAATAAAGATTACCAAAATTGTCATTAGCAAATAATCTGTAATTTTTTCCTAATACATTTTCTATATCGCCTATTGTCAAAGTATTTTCATATAAGTCAGAGAAAATTAATTCCAATTCAATAAATGAAATTTTCCTTGCATCAATAAGTTTTTTTGCCCCTTTAAGTACATTTAATTCATAACCTTGAGTATCAATTTTTAGTATATCAATTTTACTAATATTATTCTTTTGAGAGTAATTATCTAAAGTATCAACCTGAACTTCTTCCTTTTTTTTAAGAAATTCCTCTTGTCTTATTCCGTGTTCTCTACTCCTTAATTTTAACCAATCTGTATTGTTTGTAACTTTTAAAAATGATGATGAACCAGTATAATGATTAATATTAAAAATTTTCTTTTCTTTTTTTTCTCCCAGCGCAGAATTATTTAGATAAATATTATTTTTATTATTATATTTATTTACTAAATTTTTAAATTCAAAATCAATAGGTTCAAAACTGTGTATATTATAACTATCAAAAACTTTTTTAAATCTATCAATGGACTGTCCTCTATTAGCACCAACATCTATAACTGTTATATTGTTGTCTAAAATTTCCTTGTAAATTTCATCAAAAGTTTTTTGTTTTAATTCTGGATAAAACTTACTTACCTCAAATCCTAATAAATTTGCAAATTTTTTAATTATTTTTTTTAATAATTTTATCATTTTGTTATTCATAAAAAGTTTTAAATTTTTTCATATACCATCTAATTTGATGCGTAGAAATTATTTCTGATTCCTTTTTGTAGAAAGACCTGTACCATTCTGCCGTAATCTTTAAAGTATCTTTAAAAGTTAGAATTGTCCTCCAACCAAGTAACTTATGGGCTTTCTTAGAATTCAGTTTTAATAATCCAGCTTCTGGAAATTTTTTGAATTCCTTTTGTTTTTTCCATGACACTTCTGGCCAGTGTTTTTTTATTTGTTTGATGCAGCTAATCACAGTGTAATTTTTATTTGAAAATGGGCCAAAATTAAATGCTTCTCCATTCAACCTTTTTTTATAAGATAGTTTTGAGGCTAAAATTAAATAACCTATTACTACTTCTAATACATGTTGCCAGGGCCTAGTTGATTTTGGATTTCTTATTGTCACAGATTTATTTTTTGACCAAGCTTTTATACAATCAGGTATCAACCTTCCTTCTGACCAATCACCTCCTCCGATAACATTTCCTGCTCTTGCAATTGCTAATGAAATATTTTTTTTATTTTTAATATATGACTCGAAATAGGATTTTATTGCTAATTCAGCTGAAGCTTTTGAGGCACTATATGGATCTTTACCACCTAAAATATCTTTTTCTTTATAAGCTAGCTTTTGCTCAAAGTTAAAATAAACCTTATCACTAGTAATTATGATTACTTTAACTTTTTTTTTGTACTCTCTTAAAATTTCTAAAATATTTAAAGTACCAAATGTATTAGATTTCCAAGTTTTTATTGGATCTTCTAAAGATTTTTTAACAATTGGTTGTGCTGCTAAGTGAAAAATATAATCTGGCTTGAAATTATTTATAGCTTTTCTTAGTTTGTTATAACTATAAAGATCAATCTTTTTAGATTTAATATTTTTAAGATCTTTATGGATTCGAAAGTGTGATGGAATAGTTGGAATATCCTTAGAGACTCCCAAAATATTAGCCCCAAGCTGCTTTAGGCATAAGGCCAACCAAGATCCCTTAAACCCGGTATGCCCAGTTATTAGCACTTTTTTATTTTTAAATTTTTTAAGTTCTTGAATCATTATTTTAATTTTTTAAACTTTTAATAATTAAATTCTTTTTAATCCTGGGGTTAAAATTTCTTAATAATTTATCAACAAATTTTCTTTTATAATTTTTGTTATTTTTCGAATAAAATTTAATCTTAGATATAAAATCTTTTTCTGAACTTACATAATTGAAATTATTAAGTGTTTTTTGAAGAGGATCAATATTAATATTATTTTTATCTTTTAAATAAATCGGAATATTTCCATTTATACTAGGTTGAATTACAGCAGCGGAGCCTCTATATAAAACAAATTTTGCTTTGTTGGAATCAAATAATATATTTTTTTCTGTCGAAATTTTAATATTTTTTGGCAATTGTTTGTGTTTAAGATCTAATAAGCTTAATACTTTTTTAACATTAATTATTGGATGTAATCTCCATATAAAATTAATAGAATTATCTAACTGAAGACATTTAAGTGAAAAATTAAGAAGAGTTATACATTCATTATAAATACCTTCTGGAAGAACTAAACAAGTATTTAAAGAATTTTTTTTTGGGGAAATGTTATTTTTATTATTTTCTTTTAAATTACCAATATGAAATATTTTTTTTTTAAAAGTCTTATTATATTTTTTAATTAATTTTAAAGACTGTAAATCCGAGCACCAAATAATATCTGGATTACAAAAATTATTATTTTTTTTAAAAGGAGAAATCGTTTGATCTATTGGTGTATGCTGAAAACCAATACACTTAATTTGGTAATCATAATTTTTTGCTGCTCTGAAACAAATGCTCTCCCATCCATAACCTTCATAAGTTGATATCATAATACTTGGATTTAAAATTGATAAGGAGTTTTCGATTTGGATTTTTAATCTCATTGCAAATGATGTTTCTGGCCCAAATAAAGATAACATTGTTCTATTCAAAATCTGTTTTTTGAAATTATCTTTCTCTTTAATTTTATTGCTTAAAAGTCTTACAAATTCAGATATTTTATTTATGAAAATAGTTAACTCAGTTTTTATATCTAATACTTTATTTAAAATTGTAATATTTTTTTTTATCAGATTTTGATTGAGTCGATTTTCATTAAAAGTTGTATGATTAATTAGTAATTTATGTGTTTTAAATTTATTTTTTTCAAATAATTTTTCAACAGAACCAAAATATGGGTCTGATTTATTATCTAATTGATTAACATTTGTAAGATGTGAAATTATTAAAATATCGACCTTTTTTCTTTTAATTTTATTTAAAATATTTTTTTTATAAAATAAGCTTTGTAAAATATGTAATAACTGTAAAAAACAAGTTTGAAAAATAACATAGATACTAACATCTGTTGCCTTTTTTAAATATTCAGGATGAAATTTATTTATATTTAAAGACGAAATAGATGCTGTTGTTGCATTTGATGAGTCATGATTCAATATTTTATTTGACTCAATAATAATCTTATTGAATAATTTTTTCTGCACTTAAATTTATTAGATTAATTTATTTTTTCCCAGTGATATGTATCTTTAAATGTACAATTTTTACAAACTTCTAGATCATTTAATTTATTTTTTCTGTGAATTCTTCTAACTTTAAGTAGTTCCTCTCCATTCCAAATACTCTCTATATTCTCTGCTTTTCTTTTTGGTTCATTAAATTTACTTGGCATTTTTGCATTTTTTAAAAGTTCAAAACCCCTCGCTTTATTTTCTATTTTAGCTTCTACGCTTTTAAATTCCTTTTCATCATTTTCGTAAGCCTCTTTACTATAAAAACCAACACCATGTTGAGCTCCCCAATCATGGCAACACATACCGGCCCTTCCATTATAAGTTAGCATAAGTCTTTGAAAAATTTGTTCACACTGCTTTCTTTTTCTCGAGACAAATATCTCACCTTCCATATTCACCATGTATGGAGTTGTTTTGTCTAAATTATTTTTTTCAAGAAAAGTATTTAGTTTATTTTGTTGGTTATCAGTTAAATCATTAATAGAGCCGCCTCTCTCGTTATATTGAGTTACAGTCACATCATCAATTATATCAGAAAATATTTTAAAAAAATTATCTGTTTCATTTCTTGAATCTTTAGTCAATATCATTTGTATTTTTGTTATAGGAAATTTAGAATGCATATTTTTTTTAATTTCTGAGAATCTCTTAATATTATTGTAAACATTTTCGAAATTATTTTTCTGAAATCTACCAGGCCTTAATTTTTCATAAGTTTTTTTTGTTCCGCCGTCAAAAGAAAATATTATAACGTCTAATCCAGAATTAATAAGTTTTTTAGCTTTACTTTCAGTTAACGATACTGCGTTCGTGTTTATTGATACTTCAAGTATTCCTTTTTCTTTAGCATATTTTATAAATTCATCAATTTTTGGATTTAATAATGGCTCACCTCTCCAATTTAATTTGATTGATGGCACATTTAACTTTACACACTCTTCAATAATTTTTTTGTAAAGGTCAAATTTCATTATCTTATCTGGTGTAATTACATACTCTCTACTACAATGTGGACATGCTAAGTCACAAATTGCTGCTGTTTCAATATCAACTGAGAGTGGAGGAGAAATTTTTTTTCCTTCCGAAAAATTTTCATCTATTTGGTAACTATCTAAAATATTCACCCAATTTTTTCTATATGTCGAATAATCTTTTTTTAATTTTTTTAACAAATCTGTTTTATTTTTAAAGTTTCTTGATAATGATAAATAGGCCCTATTTGAAACCATATTTTCAATCATATAGTCAGTTCTATTAAATTCATTTTGAGAATATAATTTAGAAGAACCTGTAAGTATTTCCTGTTTGGCAGTATCAATTTTAGACATTTAAATATTATATATATAATTCAGTATCTTTTTCTAGCTTTTTAAATTTTGGTATCAAATGACTGTTGATTTTAATTACTTTTGGATTTTTATTCAAATATTTAATTACATCATTTAGACTTATATGCTTTAAGTGGCTCAGATCAGAAAAGATTTTATTTAATTGTAATAAATCATCTTTGAAATCAAGGGTTAATCTGATGTCTTTTTTAAATTTATAATTAGACTTGATGTATCCAACATTAAAATTCCTATTATTTTCTAAAAACCATTCAAGATATTCCGTGTTAGATTTGACTTTTGCATACTTTGAAATTATTTCAATTGTTCTAAAATTGAAAACTTCTTTAGCTGTCCCATACGGCATATTTTCAATAAAGGTAACATCTGAACCTTTGGAGATTTGCGCTTCGATTGCTTTCTCTAGCATTTTTTCATCACATAAAATTGCATCACCAGTAATTCTTAATATTTGATCTAAAGTAAATTTTTTTGCAGCCTCATAATATCTTGATGCAACATTTTCAAGAGAACCTCTAAAAAATTTAATTTTTTCTCTTTTTGCCATTTCTTCTAATGGATCGTCAGATTTATCAGTTGAAGTCGCTAAAATTATTTCATCGCAATGACTAATTTTTTTAATCCTGTCTATTAAAAGAGCTATTGACTCCTTTCCAACAATTTTTTTTAAAGCTTTTCCAGGGAACCTATTAGATGACATTCTAACAACAATTATAGCTCCTATTTTTTGATTTATATTGCTCAGTTTAATGGGAGATCCCGCTTTAATTTCTTTAATGATTTTTTTTCCAACTATCTGAGAATAACTTAAGCTTTGGCCTTCATTTTTATTTTTTCTAAAAATTATATCATTATTTTTTATTATTTCCCCAATTTTTTTATCTACTTTTATTGAAGGAAATTTTTTAAACATATTTCTGTATTTTTTTTCATCAGAAGATAATCCCTCAATAGGTTTTAATAACTCTACATAGTCGGCAAATTTATTATTAAACTTCTTCAATTCATCTTGGTTCAAAGATGAATAGTAGTCTGTGAGCTTTAGTTTTCGATTAATTGTAAAATGTTTTTCTATTACTTCCGCCCCAGAGCTAATGGCTACTATTGGTAGAAAAAAA
>MDSW01005708.1_pt1 | contig 11366 bp, 11 predicted proteins | sample 811171 | NCBI WGS metagenome assembly MDSW01 (sample SAMN05326641, study PRJNA326480) | marine metagenome | isolation source: seawater | place: Atlantic Ocean: North West | collected 2012
TAGATCGCTTTAATTGTCTTAGCAGATTTGTCGCCATGCTAATTATAGGCAATGATTATATGTCTTTAACTGATCATTACTTCTCTGTCATGCAAAGGGATCATGGGCGATCGTTTGGATCGTTGTTCTAACGTCTAGTCCTCGTAATCCTTTAAAGTGCTTTTAAGGCCTGCCCTTTGCCAACATGCATTGATAGGGTGAAATCTATTGAGTAAGACTGTAATAGAAAACAAATCAACATGAAGCGGGCTCTTCGCTTGTTCCATCACTATTCATTGGTCATCATGCCGTTGCTTTCATAATTTAATTGGATTTATTTGTTTCATTCTGAATCGCCATTGTTATTCCAAGTGGAGCGCAACGCACACCCTCTTTAATGGTAATTACAAAAAAAGACCCCTTGCGATGCAAGAGGTCTTGTGGTGTTGAGCGGAGAGCGAGGGATTCGAACCCTCGATAGAGTTGCCCCTATACAGCATTTCCAGTGCTGCGCCTTCGACCACTCGGCCAGCTCTCCAGCGGCGGATGTGGGGCAAATGCCAATGTAGCAGGGCAAAACCAAAGACCTTTCCATGCGTCCTAGGCACAGGATCACGATTCACTGGCGCCAGGAGAACCGCATCATTTCGCATGACGTTGAAGAAGGGGAGTACATCCTCAGGAGCTTCGAACTGCAGGGAGATGCCTTGCCCTTTTCCTGTCGGAATGGCTGTTGCACCAGTTGTGCGGTCCGTGTCCTCTCTGGGTCGTTGGATCAACGCGAAGCGATGGGTTTGTCACGAGAGTTGCGCGATCGGGGATATGGGCTCCTCTGTGTCGCCAGAGCAGTCGGTCCGTTAGAAGCGGAGACCCAAGACGAAGATGAGGTTTACGACTTGCAATTTGGTCGACATTTTGGACGTGGAGCCGTTCGCACTGGCCTTCCACTCGACGAGGAGTAGCTATGCCATCCAGTCGTTGCCAGGCCTCAGCCGCAGCAGCCGGTCTCACAGATCAAGACGTCGACAGATTGATCACAATTGCGCGCACAGCAGCAGACCTGGGGGGTCAGGAGCTGATGCGTCATTACGGTCAGCTTTCGAGCATTCAAAGCAAAGGGCGAATCGGCGATCTCGTCACGAATGCCGACTTAGCAGCAGAGGCACTGGTGCTGAACTGCTTGAAGGACAGCACCCCCGAGATCGCTGTGCTCGCGGAGGAAAGTGGCGCACAGGGCGAACAAAATGGCTTGCGTTGGTGTGTCGATCCCCTAGACGGCACAACAAATTTTGCCCATAGCTATCCATTTTTCGCCACCTCCATTGGTCTGACCTGGAAACAGCAACCCGTCCTTGGCGCCATTTGTGTGCCGTTTTTGAATGAGATCTATTGGGCAGCTCCGGGTGTTGGTGCTTTCTGTAACGACAGTCCGATCCAGATCAGTTCCTGTGAGCGACTGAGCGATGCACTGCTCGTGACGGGCTTTGCTTATGACCGTCACACCAGATTGGACAACAATTACGCCGAATTTTGTTGGTTCACACATCGCACCCGTGGTGTCCGTCGCGGAGGTGCGGCAGCCGTGGATTTGGCTTTTGTCGCTGCTGGTCGGCTGGATGGATATTGGGAACGAGGTTTGGCTCCCTGGGATCTTGCTGCGGGAGTGGCCTTGGTGGAGTTAGCGGGAGGAGAGGTCAGTGGCTATCGAGGCGATCCATTCGAGCTTTCTTCCGGGCGTGTCTTGGCCTGTGCACCCGCCCTTCATCAGGTCATGGTGGATGAACTCGCCAAGGTCTCGCCCCTCGTTGGCTCCTGTTTTGGGGCCCCAGAAATCACGGCCATGGGATCCTGAGTCGACGCCGAGACGACACTTCCGCATATGGCGCTGCAACCTGCAGCTGGCGCAAGGGATCTGAATCCAGGCCAGGTCGAGAGCAATCGCAAATTAAGTGAAAGGCTTGCTGCCGTTTACCGCCTTTGGGGTTACGACGAAGTGTCGCCCCCTCGGGTGGAACGGTTGGACACCCTTATGGCTGGTGGTGCCATTGGCAGCGGTGCGATCGTTCGTCTCGTGGCTGATGAACCACTGGGATTGAGGCCAGAAATGACCGCCTCCATCGCCCGCGCCGCCTGCACTCGTTTGGCATCGCGTCCGCGCCCACTCAGGCTCTGGGCTTCAGGCACCGTGTTCCAAAGTCGATCAGCTGACGAGGGAGGTCTCAACATTGAAGAGAACCTTCACAGCGGTGTGGAGTTGTTCGGTGAGCCAGGGATCGAAGCAGAAATGGAATTGTTGTCACTTCTGCTCGCCTCAGTGGAAACACTCGATCTTGAGGAGGAGCAGCGCCCTCATTTGTTGATTGGCCACACAGCACTGATGGATCTCGTGCTGGCGCAATTTGAGGGCGAAAGCAAAGAAGCCATCCGTTCAGCCCTGATTCGCTTTGATCGTCTTGAGATCGAGGCGATGGACCTGCCGCAGGCGGACAAAGATGCGTTACTCCAACTTCTGGACAGCCGTGGCACCCCTGAGAGTCAGCTGCAACAACTGCAAGAACGTTTTGGTCAACAGGCCGTGTTTGCTGATTTAAAACGTCTTAGCGAATTGCTGACCCCAATAGCACGTGATCAGGGCGTGACGATTCAGCTCGACACCACGTTTCAGCCAGTCTTTGAGTTGTATACGGGACTTGTTTTTCAATTGGTGTGTCAAGGCAAAGCAGCACCTGTGGTCATTGCTCGCGGTGGAAGATATGACGACCTGGTCCACCGATGCGGTGCCAGAGGCTCATTGGCTGCAGGAGTGGGGTTCAGCTTGGCCATTGATCCAATTCGCGAATTGCTTGGCGAAGCATCAGGGGAGGTTCCCCCAGATGCGGCGGTGCTTGTCGCCTTTTCTGAGACTGCAAGCCTGGAATCAGCCCTTCAACGACAACGCAGTTGGCATCAAAAGGGGATCCGTGCCTCGATTGAACTTGTCCCCTGTGCTGATCGAGCCGCCGCTGAACGAGCGGCACAGAAGCGGGGAACCTCGATTCAGCTCGATTGGATCGATCCTTAAAATCAGCGTTGATGTGCTGTTCAGGGACATGCCCCACACCATTGTTAGTGATGTGTGCGAGGGAATCGCCGATTGCGTTGATGCCTGCCCTGTGGCCTGTATTGATCAAGGCGGTGGCAAGAACAGCAAAGGGACTGATTTCTACATGATCAATTTCGATACCTGCATTGACTGCGGCATCTGCCTGCAGGTCTGTCCAGTCGAGGGTGCCATCCTGGCCGAGGAGCGACCTGAGCTGCAGAAGTCACGCTGATTGGTCTAGAGGTACGGAGACCTCCCCCGCTGAAGCGCTTGAGAGAGTGCCGTGTCTCTCTCTATCGTCAGATTTTCAGACGAAATTATGTCGGTGATGGAGGAACAGGGTCAGATTCAGATCCACACCGAAAACATCTTTCCCATTATTAAAAAGGCCGTTTACTCCGGCCATGAGGTTTTTCTGCGCGAATTGGTCAGTAACGGCGTTGATGCCATCAACAAACGCCGAATGGCTGCTATGGCAGGAGATTGCAGCGAAGGTGATGAAGGAGTGATTCGTATCCGCGTGGATCGCGAAGCAAAGACGTTGACTATTTCCGATAATGGTATCGGAATGAATAGCGATGAAGTAAAGCGATATATCAATCAAGTAGCTTTTTCTAGTGCCGAAGATTTTTTAGAAAAATATAAGCAAGAAACAGATGCAATTATTGGACATTTTGGACTTGGTTTTTATTCCAGTTTTATGGTTGCCAGCGAAGTTGAATTGGTAACGCGTTCTGCACGTCCAGATAGCGAAGCAGTGCGCTGGCGTTGTGATGGTTCACCAAATTTTATTCTTAGCGCGGCAGAACGGGAAGATCCAGGTACAGATATTATCCTTCATCTCATGGAAGATGAACTCGAGTATCTCGAGCCAGCAAGAATCCGCACACTAATTAATACCTACTGCGATTTTATGGCAGTTCCAGTTCAACTTGAGGGGGAGACTGTTAACAAACGAGAGGCTCCTTGGCGTAAGAGTGCTAGGGATCTCAGCGATCAAGATTATATCGATTTATACCATTACCTCTATCCCTTCCAAGGTGATCCTCTGCTTTGGGTTCATCTCAATACTGATTATCCCTATAATTTACAAGGCATCTTGTTCTTCCCAAAACAGAGTGGTCGTGCTGATTGGGAAAAAGGTGAGATCAAATTATATTGCAATCAAGTTTTTGTTAGTGATTCAATTAAAGAAGTGGTTCCTCGATATCTTCTCCCGCTTCGAGGCGTCATCGATTCTCCTGACATTCCCCTAAACGTTAGTCGTAGCGCACTTCAAACTGATCGACGTGTTCGTTCCATAGGCAATTTTGTTGCCAAGAAAGTGGCGGATCGTCTCCGTCGCCTCAAGGAAGATGACTCCACTGCTTATGCAGAAGCATGGGATGCGCTCGCTCCATTTGTGAAGATCGGTGCGATGGAGGACGAGAAGTTTGCAGACCAGATCACTGAACTGATTTTGTTTGGAACAACAACAGCATCAGATTCAGACTCAAACGATCCCATCAATGTTGGCGAAAGATCCTTCACCACACTTGAGGGTTACCGATCACGTTTACCAGCTGATCAGAGCAATCGAATTTTATACAGCACGGATGACGTCGCGCAGGCGGGTGCTTTGAACCTTTGGACATCTCAAGGCGCTGAAGTGCTCAAGCTAGAAACTGTGATTGATACTCAATTTATTCCATGGCTTGAACATCGTCATGACGACTTGAAGTTTCAGCGGGTTGATGCTGAGCTGGATGACAGTTTCAAAGACGAGCAAACAGAACTGGCTGATCAGGATGGTGCCACCCAATCAGAGACCTTGCGTAGTTTGTTGAAAGATTCATTGGCAAATGACAAAATCACGATTCAAGTCCAGGCGTTAAAAGCAGATAACGCTCCTCCGGCCATGATTCTTCTACCGGAACAAATGCGTCGACTCAACGACATGGGTGCGCTGATGGAACAGCGCCTGCCTGGATTGCCGGATCATCACGTTTTACTCGTGAATCGGCGCCATCCCCTTGTCGAGGGTTTGCTGAAATTGAAATCCGGCTCCGTACTGGTGGGAACAGCTGAGTCGTCGCCAACAGAGCAGTTGGCTCGAGACCTCTCTCGCCATTTGTATGACATGGCAAGGCTGGGCGTCGGAGGTCTAGAACCCAATGAGTTGGCAGGTTTTCAAACGCGCAGTGCCGAATTGATGGGTGCATTGATGCAACGCTCTCTCTGATCAGCGCTGCCGGTTTGTTAAAGTTGATGTTTGGTCCTGTTGTTCAGGCCAAACATCAACGTTGAAGGGTCTTTGTCATGTCTCGGGTGTGTCAGCTCACGGGTACTCGCGCCAACAACGGCATGGCCGTGAGCCATTCCCACATTCGGACTAAAAAGCTCCAGCAGGCCAATTTGCAACAGAGACGACTTTGGTGGGCTGAGGGCAAGCGTTGGGTGAATCTTCGCGTCACCACCAGGGCTCTCAAGACGATTCAGAAAAAGGGACTGGGTGTTTATGCGAAATCTCTAGGGATCAATCTCGCCAAACTTTGAAATTTTGACCGATGGAGAGGCGTGAGCTTCTGATCCGAGCAGGACTTTTGGTTGCTTCATTGGGTCTGTTACCTCAGCAAGCTCAGTCTCTGGGGGGCTTAGTTTTGAAAGATGGAGAAGCGGTTCCCAACTTTGATCTCCCTGGTACAAGCACATCAGAACCAAATCGTGACCAGTGGTCTTTAGATAGCTTTGCGAAACGTTGGCTTATACTTTACTTTTATCCTAGAGATTTTACTGGTGGTTGTACCCTTGAAGCACGGGGCTTTCAATCGCTTCACAATGAATTTCTAAAAAACAATTCTGAGGTCGTTGGAATTAGTGCAGATAGTGTTAATGATCATGAATCATTTTGTACAAGCGAGGGGCTTGATTTTCCTTTGCTTTCCGACCCAGATGGAACCATCAGTAAGGCCTATGGCTCCTGGATGGCTCCCTACTCCCTGCGCCACACCTATCTGATCGACCCAGAAGGGGTTCTACGTCAACGATGGACGGCTGTTCGCCCGCAGGGGCACGCCCAAGAGGTACTTGATCGCTTAATCAATCTGCAGAACAACACGTCTATTTGACAAATTCAGCCCAGTCGAGAAGGGTGGTTGGGTTTGAAACTTTGAGCGAGATGACGGTAGGCGAAGGACAAAGCTCATTCATCATTCTTTATCATCGCACCCCCTTCGACGAGGGCAGAGATGCAGCCGGCAATAGAATCTGGATTGATCAGAAAAGTCCCAACGGCATCATACCGGCATTAAGAAATCTTTTTCGGACCACCTCTGATGGGACCTGGATTGCTTGGAGGCGCGTTGATGAAACTGAAGAGGGTGACGATGAAAGAATTGAAATGGATAATCCAGCCAATTTTATCTTGAGGCGAATTCCGCTGAAAGACTCACAAATCTCTAGCTTTTACCACGTCACATCCAAAGAATGTTTTTGGCCAATTCTCCACACATTTCCAACGCATTTCAATCTCAACAACGCTGATTGGCGCATTTTTGAAGATGTGAATAGGCGTTTTGCGGAAGCTGCTTGTCGGGAAGCTGCCGAAGGAGCAACTGTCTGGGTGCATGACTACAACCTATGGCTCGCACCGGGCTATCTGCGTGAACGTCGCCCTGATCTAAAAATCGCATTCTTTCATCACACTCCATTTCCTAGTAACGACGTTTTTGCCATTCTTCCATGGCGTGAACAAATTCTGGAAAGCTTACTTTGCTGTGATGTGGTCGGCTTTCATATTCCCAGGTATACCGAAAATTTTGCACGAGCAGCGAGCACATTAGTTGGCGCTGAACGAGGACCAAAGCATCCCGTTGATAAAAAGTTCATCACTGTTGGTACGGCTCTATCAGAGTCAACAGTGACCAATTGGCTTCAACACAATGGACGTCATGTCCAGCTTTTAAGTTCCCCTGTTGGAACCTCACCCGATGTCATTCAGGAATTGTCTTGGAGTTCATCTGTTGAGAGTCATGGAGAGCTAATCGTTCAGGATACAAAAAAAGGAAGAAAGTTGATTCTTTCTGCTAGTCGAGTCGATTACACCAAAGGCAATGAAGAACTGTTATTGGCATTTGAGCGACTTTTGGAGCGTCGCCATGACCTGCATGGAGAAGTGGTGTTGATGCTGGCCTGCGTTGCTGCTGCAAGTGGAATGAAGATCTATGAGGACACCCAACGCTCGATTGAAGAAATGGCAGGACGCATCAATGGTCGTTTCAGCCTGATTGACTGGGTGCCAGTTCGTTTCTCAACTCGACGCATTCCTTATGAAGAAATGATTGCCTGGTTCTGCCATGCCGATGTTTGTTGGATCACACCACTACGAGATGGCCTCAATTTGGTCGCAAAAGAATATGCTGCTGCCAGACGCAATAGAGGCGGTGTTTTGGTTTTATCTGAATTTACCGGCGCCTCTGTTGTTCTAGATGGAGCCGTGCTGACCAATCCATATTCCAACCGAAGAATGGATGACGCGATCGAAACAGCACTCGAGATGTCAGAAGAAGAACAACGCGATCGGATGGGTCGCATGACCACTGCTGTCGAGCGTTACACCGTCAAAGACTGGGCTGAAGAACAGATGATGGGTTGTACTCAGCCAATCGCTTGATGAGACGGGTTGGACGATTTTTTGGAGGATTCTTAGCTGTTGCTCTTGTGATCAGTGCTGGTTTGGCCTGGTCGGCTGGCAAAGCTGCCGAAAAGATCAACATCTTGATGCCGGCTCCTTTTGCTGATGCGACAGCCACATTGGTCAAACAATTCAATCGCGACCACCGTGGCAAAATCCGGCTCACCGTCACTCGGGGCCCCCGAGAAACAGAATCGCTCTCCGATTTAGCGATTAGCAGTTTGTTGCTTGGGGCACCGCCCTTCGATGCACTGCTCATTGACGTGACCTGGCTTCCCAAATACGCCGAAGCCGGATGGTTAGAACCATTGGATGCTTGGTTTAATCCAACCGATCGCAAGTCACTCGTCCAAGGTGCTGGTTTGGGCAACAGCTACGCCAACCAGTTGTATCGCTGGCCGCTCGTCGCCGATGTCGGAATGCTGTATTGGCGAACTGACCTCATGCCTGAGGCTCCGAGCACACCAGAACAACTTGTTCAGATCAGCCGACAACTTCAACAAGCAGGCAAGGTTGCTTATGGCTTCGTCTGGCAAGGGCGTCAATACGAAGGACTCAGTTGTGACTACCTGGAGGTGCTCAAAGGATTTGGTGGAGACTGGCTTGATCCCCAGACAGGACAACCAGCACTCGATACGCCCGAAGCCATCGCAGCAGCCCACTGGATGCATTCTTTGATCAGAGATGGAATCAGCCCCAAAGCCGTCACTAATTTCTCGGAACCAGAAAGTCTGCAGTCCTTTAAAGCTGGCGACAGTGCTTTTATGCGCAACTGGCCTTATGCCTGGGCTGAACTGCAGAAACAGGACAGTGCTGTACGGGGCAACGTTGGCGTGACAACCATGGTCGCTCTACCCGGTGAGCAAGGTCGAGCAACGCTCGGAAGCTGGGGACTGTCATTGCTGCATCATTCCAAACATAAAGAGGCTGCTGTACAAGCGATTCGATATCTCACATCGGAAGCAGCCCAAAAAGAGAGATTTTTAAAAGATGGATATACCCCGACGAGTTCAAACCTATTTCATGATCCTGAGCTGATCGCTGTCTCTGCGGTGCTTCCGCAAATCCGTAAAGCTCTTTCCTTGGCGATTGAACGACCACCAACTCCTCTTTATGCCCAACTCAGTGATGTGCTGCAGCGTCGACTAAGTGCCGTGTTAACAAATGAACAATCTGTGGATCGAGCAATGGAACAAGCCCAGAGTAATAGTGATGTCATCCTGCAATCTGCTGGAGGTCATCGGTCATGATCATTCTTCTAACCGCTCCGGCATTACTGCTGATTGGTTTGATTTTTGGCTGGCCGATGTTGCGTTATGGTTGGCTTAGTTTTCATGCCGATTCTGTTCTTACTGGACTCGTTCCCGTGCCAAATGGCATTGCCAATTGGGTACGCCTGATTGCAGATAATCGCTTTTGGCAAGATGCCATGCAAACCGGAAGATTTGCATTGACGTCTGTAGCTCTTGAACTAATTTTTGCCCTACTTTTTGCCCTGCTACTTGATCAACGATGGAGAGGACGTGGAGTTGTGCGAGCCCTAAGTCTGCTTCCATGGGCCTTACCGACCACAATGATGGCTCTGGGATGGCGATGGATCTTCAATACACCTTACGGACCATTGGAACAATTAGCGAGTAGATTACATCTTCCAGCTCTTAATCTCCTTGCCGATCCGCACTCGGCTTGGCTTGCAACAGTTGCAGCAGATGTTTGGAAAACAACTCCTTTCATCATGCTGATCTTGTTAGCAGGTCTGCAGACGATTCCAGTTGATCTTTATGAGGCATTTCGCCTTGAAGGAGGACGGCCATTGCAAGCTTTGAAAAGCATTACATTGCCGCTTCTCGTTCCATATATTCTTCTAAGCCTTCTGTTTAGAATGGCACAAGCATTTGGTGTGTTTGACTTAATTCAAATTTTGACAGGTGGTGGACCTGCAAGCAGCACAGAAAGCATTGCTCTATATGCCTACTTAAATGCCATGCGCTTTTTAGATTTTGGTTATAGCGCTACAGTAATGCTTGGGGGATTTTTAATGTTAACTGCTTTAATGATGATCGCAGCATTGTTGTTAAAAGCGAGCGGTACTCTCCAAGATCAATCATGAAACAACGTCAAATCTGGATTGTGTTGTTGCTGATCTGGTCATTAGCACCCATGGCTTGGCAAGTCTTGACATCCTTCAGCACAAACGATGCACTTGTGACAGTAGATGTTTCGTTCCAGCATCGTTGGACATTACAAAACTATCGCGAGCTCCTACAGGGAACGCCACCATTTTGGCGTTATTTACTCAATAGCACGATTGTTGCGGCGGAATCGACCCTATTGACTCTGTTGCTCGCGCTTCCTGCCTCTTATGGTTTGGCAAGGTTACCAGCAATTTGGCGTAATACATCTCGTGTAGTCATTACGGCGGCAGCACTATTTCCCTACGTTCTTTTGTTTCTAGCTCTTTTAGAGCTAGCTCGTACTTTTCATCTTGGCAACAATTTACTTGCGATAGCTCTTCCTTATTCAGCACTATCGATGCCTTTGGCCCTTTTACTCCTCACCGCAGCGTTTGAAGGATTACCACGTGATTTAGAAGATGCTGCCCGCTTAGAAGGGATGACCCTGATGCAACGGCTGCGTTGGGTGTTGATTCCTCTCATCGCTCCAGCGACTGCGAGTACTGGCATCCTTGTGTTTTTGTTTGCCTGGAATGAGTATCCAATTGCCCTGACTTGGTTAAGCGACAGTCACTTATTAACTCTCCCGGTTGCCATGGCCAGAATTGCTGGTTCATCCATTTATGCCGTTCCATATGGAGCGTATGCTGCAGCCACAGTGCTTGGAGCGATTCCATTGTTAATGCTTGTTTTAATTTTTCAACGTCAAATTGTATCCGGGCTCACCAATGGAGCGATCAAAGGATAATGTTTTTAAAATCAATAATCATCATTTAAATGAAAAGTTGAGATCCATATCAAAGCGACAGTTCATTATGTTGTGCCCCTAGATATTGTCTGATGGTCAGCTGATATGGCTCCGCTAAGATCATATCACTTCTTTAATTAAATCATGTGTTGGTGCAGCAGTTGTAGCAGCTGGTTACAGCTCAGTCACGATTGAAAAAGACTGATTTATGTCAACATCAAGAGAATGCGCCGTAAGCAATGGCGAGGTTTTTTAGTACGGTCAGCGCTGCCACTGGGGCAGCTTCAGCCAACGAGTGCTCCATCCTGGGGAATCATCCTACGCTGTTGATGATTTTGCTGTAACTGATCATATCAAGCAGCTTAAGAATGACAGCTGCCACCCTGTGCCGAGGGCTGATGATGAGTTTGATTGGATTATCTTCCACCCTGATACTCCTGATGCTAACTATATATGACAGACGAACGAATTAAGATGCCAAGACCACCAGCTATAAACGTGACATCCACGAACAAATTACCATTGGGTGTATAATAGAGATGATTTTAGATCGAGACAGGCATTAAATCAGGAGAAACTTCGCAAAGATATAATCTTCCCCTAAAAATGGCATATTGTTTGTATTGACTTGATGTGATGTTACGAGCCTTTCCCTAAGCCCTGCAAGTCGAAGCGACCTTAATAGTAAGCTTTGTAAATTAACGATAAAGA
>MDSW01030054.1_pt1 | contig 11364 bp, 8 predicted proteins | sample 811171 | NCBI WGS metagenome assembly MDSW01 (sample SAMN05326641, study PRJNA326480) | marine metagenome | isolation source: seawater | place: Atlantic Ocean: North West | collected 2012
AAACTGAGCCAAAAATAACCGCAAGTGTTGTTGCGAGGCCGGCAATTATTGTACTGTTTCTTAATGCAACCCAAGGGCGTTGTAATGATTGTGTGTACTGAGAAAGCTCTCCAGTTTTTGGGTCTATATGAGCCCCATCTGCCTTCGTATACTCATTTATGTTAGCCCAAACAATCGCATAATTTCTAAGAGTAGCATTTTCAGTTATATAAACTGGTGGCCAAGAAAACCACTCTCGGTCTGGCTTAAACGATGTTCCAACCATCCAAAACATAGGGAATGCAACTATGCATAACCAAACAGTTAATATTGCGTATCTAAATACCGAAAATGTTTGTCGTTTTTGAGATAATGTCATAGCCATTATATTATCTCCCTATTCAGATTCTTGTGGTTTAGAAAAATACATTGCATCAAGATTTTTCTTTTCACGTTGAAGAAAATAGATCCCTGTAAGGACTATAGCTACCATCATAACTAATACCACATAAGAAAGAGCGGCACCGTACGAAATGTCAAAGTACTGCCATGTAGTTATAAATATATAGATTGGAACTGTTTCAGTAGCTGAGCCTGGCCCACCCTGCAAGAGTCCCCAAGTTTTTGGAAATTCTGCCATCGCTTCAAGGAAACGTAATATTAGCGCAAGCATAATAACTGGACGTAGTAATGGTAATTGAATTTCCCAAAAAATACGCCATTTATTTGCCCCTAATATCGAAGCAGCTTCCTGCGGTTCTTTTGGTAAAGCTGCTAAACCCGCCATCATAATAATGAAACTAAATGGGGTCCAATTCCATATTTCTAGGAACATTATTGTGGTAAGAGCTATTTCCTTTTTGTAAAGGAACTGTGCTTCTACCCTCATACCTGATAAACGGGATAGAATATCATTTAGTGGTCCATTTTGGTAAAGTATCATTTCTCCTGTGTATGCTATGACAATAGGTACTGTAAGCATTGGTAATATAAAGAAAATATAATACAGCCCTTGTCCACGAAACGGTCTGTACATTAGTAGAGCTAGGCCAAACCCAAAAATAAAACAACCTAATGTTGAGCCGGTAGCAAAGAGAAGCGATCGAATGATTGCGGCACCAAACCTTTCATCCCTGAATACTTCAATGAAAAGTTCTAGGCCAATCCATTCAGATGCATTTAAATATGATCTCCAGCCTGTATCATCGCCCATCGAAAATATAGAAAACTGGAACAATGAAAAGAAACCTTGTCCAAGTAATGCTGGCACTAGTATGAAGGCCATTAAAAGTAAGAATGGTGTTAATACTGTCCATTTAAATCGTTTTATACCCAGAGCTCGTGAAGCCGCTCGTCCACTCTCTGGTATGTTTCTTCCTAATGTGTTTTCAGCTGTCATTATATCAAGGCCTCAATCACTCTTTCACGCAATATGCGTCTTCAGATATATAAAATATTTTAAATTAGCTTATTATTAATAACTAAAAGAATTAATTAATTATTATTTTTGTTTCTCCAAAATAGAATACTTCCTATAATTTCTTGACCAAAAACACACATAAGTTTTTATCATATGAAAATGGCCCCCCAGCGATAAGACAATCAACTTATCCTTATCTTGTTTTTTCCGCATTTATCTAAATTACATAAAGTAGCTTAGATGTTATATGTATACTACATACTTTGATCTTAATGTAAGTATGTTATTAATTATTATCGTCATTTGTAATTATAGTTTGTATTTTGTGCAATTATTATATCTATAATTTCTTAATAAGTATTATTCAAGTTAATAAGATCGTACTAATAAATTATTTAAAATTTCAATAATAAGGTAATTTTATGGATATTGAAAAAGTTAATATAACCGATGTTGATGTAATCCAAACTGGAAATGGACCTGATCTCTTGCTACTTCATTCTTTATTAGCGGAAAGAAGTGTTTTTGATGGGGTTTTACCAGCACTAGCTAAGGATTTTCGTGTAACACTACCTAATCTTCCAGGGTTTGGAGGTACAGCTGCTTTAGATAAGTCATTTCCTGAAGTTGAAGATTATGCAGACTTTATATTTAATTTGATGCAGAGACTAAATTTAACAAATCAGACTGCAGTTCTTGGTAACGGAGCCGGAGGATTTATGGCTGTTTCCTTAGCAATTAAATATGGAAATAATTTTGATAAATTAATTCTTGCTGATACTGGTTCTGGTTTTCCTGAAGAAGGAAAAGGCCCCCTAAAACTTTTAGCTAAGCGCGTGGAAGAAGAAGGTATGATAGGTGTCCTTGATGCAGCCATGGCTAGAATGTTTCCTGAGTCTTTCATAAATGAAAACCCTGAAATTATTGCTATACGCAAGAAAGCATTGAGTCAGTGTAACCCTCAGGCTTTTGCTGCGACTGCAAGAGCTTTATCAAATGTGGATATGTCAAGTGAAATAAGTCGAATAAATAACTCTACTTTAATTATGGTTGGTCTAGAAGATAAAACTACACCTCCTGAAATGTCTTATTCTTTACATGAAGGTATTAATGGTGCTTCACTTGTTACAATTCCTCATTGTGGTCACTGTCCGCAAATCCAATCTAGTTCTATATTCATAAATGAAATAAAGTCATTTCTTATCTCATAGTTATTTATTTGATAACTAATTAATTTCTACTTTAATTGCTTTTTACCTATGTACAATGGATTATAAACGGTTTTACAAAATGAGCTCCAATGTAGAAAAATTATCTATACTAACTAGGAGGGGCTAGTAATGCGTTTTGCAGTAGATACAGGTGGTACATTCACGGATTTGATAGTTGAAGATGATGATGGTGGTCTTCATATGTTTAAGGCTGCTACAACCCCTGATGATCCAATTAGAGGTGTTTTGGATAGTCTTGAAAATGCTGCTGCTGGGCTTGATATAAATTTAAAACAACTTTTAGGAAGAGGTGAATTATTCATTCACGGCACTACACATGCCATTAATGCGATAGTTACGGGGAACACTGCAAAAACAGCTTTTTTAACCTCTGAAGGGCATAAAGATATATTGGTTTTTCGAGAAGGCGGGAGGATGGAACCGTTTAATTTTACTGTTCCTTTTCCGCAACCATTTATACCAAGAGCTTTAACTTATGAGATCCCTGGGAGAATATTAGCCGATGGCTCAGAAATGGCTCCGATTAACGACGCTGAAGTTATAAGAATCATTGAAGACCTTAAAGATAAGAACATAGAATCAATCGCCATTTGCTTACTTTGGTCTATTGTTAATCCTGATCATGAATTAAGAGTTGGGGAACTTATTAGTAAACATTTACCAGGTATTCCCTATACCCTTTCTCATATACTTAACCCCAGTTTGCGCGAGTATAGGAGGGCATCTTCTGCAGCTATTGATGCATCATTAAAGCCATTAATGAGCGACTATATGCAAAATCTTAGTGGTAGATTGCATGAATCAGGATTTGTTGGTCGTGTGCTCATTGTAACATCACAAGGGGGCGTTATGGATGCGGAAGATATAGCAAATTCTCCAATACATTTAATTAATTCGGGACCCTCAATGGCACCAGTATCTGGTAGATATTTTGCTCGAATAGATGAGCAATCAGACACTGCTGTAATAGCTGATACAGGAGGAACCACGTATGATGTTAGTCTCGTTCGGAAAGGCGGTATTCCTTGGACAAGGGAAACTTGGATAGGGGAACCCTACCGAGGCCATATGACGGGTTTTCCGTCCGTTGATGTAAAAAGTATTGGGGCAGGGGGTGGTTCCATTGCTTGGGTGGACGAAGGCGGAATGTTGCATGTTGGACCTCATAGTGCAGGCGCAGTACCAGGGCCGGCTTGCTATGGTCTGGGAGGGAATAACCCTACGGTTACCGATGCGGCTTTAGCTTTAGGATATCTTGATCCAAATTTCTTTCTCGGTGGTGCAATGGAGTTAGATATTAATAGTGCCAAAACAGCTATAGTTAATAAAATATCAAATATTATGGATCTATCACTAGAAGAATCAGCGTTAGCCATAATTAGTATAGCAACAGAAAACATGGTTCAGGCAATAGTAGATATTACTGTTAATCAAGGTATTGATCCCAGAAAAGCAGTGTTAATCGGTGGTGGTGGAGCTGCGGGATTAAATTCAATAGCGATTGCACGACGTCTCGGTTGTTCTCGTGCCATTATACCTGAGGTGGGAGCTGCTTTAAGTGCAGCTGGTGCAATGATGTCAGACCTTTCATCACAATATAGGCGCACACATTTTATGACTTCAGATGAATTTGATATGGATAGCGTCAATGAATTGCTTAATGATATGGAAATGAGCTGTAATAATTTTATTGCTGGACCAGGTGAAGGAGCTATTGAAAGTAGTATAGAGTTTTTTGCAGAAGCTAGGTATCCAGAACAGGTTTGGGAAATAGAGGTTCCAATTAAAAGTCATAGATTTGAAAGTAGAAATGATATTAAATCCCTTGTTGAGGCTTTTCATGCTGCACATCAGGATATATTTGCGATTAATGACCCCGATTCAGGTATTGAAGTAGTAGGTTGGACGGCTAATGTTAAATGCCGTCTTAAAACATCTGAGAGCGGTGTTTTAGTAGCAGGGAATTCTGAAACATTAAATATAACTAATCGTAAAGCCTACTTTTCGCAATTAGGGTTTGTAGACGTTAGTGTTCGTCGTTTCGAAACTATGAATATTGATGAAGAAATTAAAGGACCTGCCATAATTGAATCTGCATTTACTACAGTAGTAATTGATCCAGGTGCCATAGTAACTAGGCGAGAATCAGGTAGTCTATCAATTAATCCGGGAGCTATTTAGTGTCTTTAGAAATTGATAATACGATTGATGGAGTAAAACTCGCCCTTATATCAAATCGACTTGAAGGAATTTCACGAAAAATGGGAAATACTCTGATGCGTACAGGTCGCTCTGGAGTTTTAAATATTGCCCGTGATTTCTCTTGTTGCATACTTACCGGTAGTAATGAATTAGTGGCTGTTGCCGAAAGTTTACCTATCCATGTACTTTCTGGTCCTGATATAATGGCTCAATATATGAAGAAATTCCATCCTATACTAAAAAAAGGTGATGCTTTTCTTCATAATTCACCATATCATGGATGCTCTCATCCAGCTGATCACACCATCTTAGTGCCAGTTATAGATGACGAAGGTATTCATCGTTATACCGTCGCTGCAAAGGCTCATCAGGCGGATATAGGTAATTCAATACCAACTACATACCATGGTACTGCGCGTGATGTTTATGAAGAAGGTGCCCTAATATTCCCAGCAACAAAAGTCCAAGAAAATTATCAGACAAATATGGACATAGTTCGTATGTGTCGTATGCGTATTCGAGTTCCTGAACAGTGGTGGGGTGACTTTCTAGCAATGATTGGCGCAGCCCGAATTGGAGAACGTGAAATACTTGAACTAGGAAAAGAAATTGGTTGGGAGGTTTTAGAACAATTTAATAATGATTGGTTCAGTTATTCTGAACAGAGAATGGTATCAGCCATAAAAAAATTACCTTCTGGAGTTGCAACTAGACAATCAACGCATGACGCAATTCCTGGCACGCCGAAAGATGGAATTACAATTACTTCAACTGTAACAATTAATCCTGATGACGCTATTATTACAGTAGACTTATTGAACAACCCAAAAGAGCAACCTTGTGGTCTTAATTTATCAGAAGCTTGTGCTCGAACAGCTGCTATGGTTGGGGTTTTTAATTCTATAGATCATACAGTCCCAAAAAATGCTGGCTCTTTTAGACGTTTGAAAATATTACTTGGAGAAGGACTGGTCTGCGGAGTTCCAAAGCATCCAACGTCTTGTTCAGCCGCAACTACAAATGTAGCGGATAGGGTATCAAACCCTACGCAAGCTGCAATGGCTGATATTTCAGAAGGATTAGGTTTGGCAGAATGTGGGGGTATTATGACACCAGGCCTTGGAGTTATATCAGGAGTTGACCCGGCTAATGATCGGCCATACGTAAATCAAATTATGCTTGCGTTTACTGGGGGAGCAGGAGCACCGAGTGCCGATTGTTGGCAAACTATTTGTCATGTAGGTAATGGCGGACTTTGTTATTATGATAGTATTGAACTGGATGAGCTAAGACATCCAATTTATGTACATACACGTCAGTTTGCTACTGATTCTGAGGGTGCAGGTAAATTCTGTGGTGCAAGATCCGCATACAGTGAATATGGGCCCATAAGAGGAAATATGGAAGTAGCATATGTTAGTGATGGAGCCATAAATGCAGCAAAAGGTGTTAGGGGTGGTTTGCCAGGTGCTCCGTCGCAACAACATAAAATAACTCGTAATGGAAAGCTGACAAAATTATCAAATGTTGGAGTGGTGAAGTTAGAATCAGGGGAACGCATAGTTTCTATGACTACTGGTGGCGGGGGGTATGGAAACCCCATGGAACGAGAGCCGGAAATGGTGCGTCGTGATGTAGAAGAAGGCTATATTACTAAAGAACGTGCGAGTTCTATTTATGGTGTGGTTCTAGATGAATACGAACAAATTGAATTAAACCTGACGTTGGAATTACGCAATAAATCTAATATCTCTGGTCACTAATCATGCCAGTTGAACAAACTACAGCCGGTGTTCAGCTTTCTATTCTCAGTAATCGATTGAATGGAATTGTACGGAAGATGTCCAATACCTTGATGCGTACTGGTCGTTCTGGTGTATTAGCTATGGCGAGAGACTTTTCTTGTTGCATTGTTACAGCAGGAGATGAACTGCTAGCGGCCGCTGAAAGTTTACCTATCCACGTATTGTCAGGACCTGACCTGATGGCAAAATCAATGAAAGCTGCTCATCCAAAATTTAAACGTGGTGATGCGTTTTTGCACAATTCTCCCTATCATGGATGTTCTCATCCAGCCGATCATACAATTCTAGTTCCAGTATTTGATTCAAATGGTAATCATAGATTTACTGTGCAAGCAAAAGCTCACCAAGCTGACATAGGAAACTCTATTCCTACAACTTATTTTGGTTCGGCTCGTGATGTTTACGAAGAAGGGGCACTTATATTTCCAGCGGTGCAAGTACAAAAAAACTATGAAAATATTGATGATATAATACGTATGTGTCGTTTAAGAATTAGGGTTCCTGACCAATGGTGGGGGGATTATTTAGCAATGATGGGAGCTGCTAGAATTGGAGAACGTGAAATCATAGAGCTTGGTGAAGAGATAGGTTGGGATGAATTAGAGGAATTTGTAAGTGATTGGTTTAACTATAGTGAACTAATGATGGATAAGGCAATTAGGGCAGTTCCGTCGGGTACTGCGGAGCACATAAGCGTTCATGATCCCTTTCCTGGAACTCCTGAAGGTGGCATTCCTATTAGAAGTGTTGTTACGGTTAATAATAAAACTAGTCGAATATCTATAGATTTACGAGATAACCCAGATTGTCTTCCATGTGGATTAAACTTATCAGAATCATGTGCTCGAACTGCCGCCATGGTTGGTGTCTTCAATTCTATTGATCATAAAGTTCCTAAAAATGCTGGTTCATTTAGGCGATTAGATGTTCACCTTCGTGAAGGATGTATTGTTGGAATTCCCAAGCATCCGACCAGTTGCTCTGTAGCAACTACAAATATAGCTGATCGAGTTTCTAATGGTGTTCAGGCAGCAATAGCAGACTTAGGTGAAGGAATTGGAATGGCCGAATGTGGGGCAATAAATCCACCTGCTGCCAGTGTCATATCTGGAGTAGATCCAAGAAATGGTAGATCATATGTAAATCAGGTTTTTCTTGGCAAGACATGCGGTGCTGCATCTTCTTCGGCGGACGCTTGGCAAACTATATCTCATGTTGGAAATGGTGGTATGTGTTTTATGGATTCAGTTGAATTAGATGAACTACGCCATCCGATTTTTGTTGAGTCTCGCGGATTTATAGCTGATAGCGAAGGAGCTGGTAGATTTTGTGGTTCAAGATCAGGTTTTGTAGTCTACGGTCCTCGAGGAGGAACTATGGATATTATTTATAATAGTGATGGTAATATTAATGGCCCTAAGGGAGTTAGGGGAGGAGGCATGGGTGCTTGCGCTCATCAACATAAGATAAATACTAATGGTGATAGGGTCGAAGTTCCAAATTGTGGTCGTGTTACACTGCAAGATGGAGAAATGATAGCTTCATATTCTTGCGGTGGAGGTGGATATGGACAGCCATTTGATCGAGACCCAGAATTAGTAAAGTCTGATTTATTAGAAGGATATATTAGTGAAGAACGTGCATTGAAAGTTTATGGCCTTAATATAAGTAATTCAGGATAATTGTAAGTACTATAAATTTTTCTTGTTCGACGTTAGTTGTTTAAAAGAAAGGACTAAAATGTCCAATGAGGTGCCTATAAGTGGATTTTGCTTGCCTGATTTTTATGAGGTAGAGGAGATATTTAAACGTAACATGTCTCAAGGAGATCCTAGCTGTGGTCATGAGGTGGGTGCATGTGTATCAATTGTAATCGAAGGTGAAACAGTAGTTGATTTGTGGGGAGGCTATAAAGATGCAGCGCGCAAACTAATATGGGAAAAAAATACTATCACTTGTATGATGTCGGTGACTAAGGCATGTGCTGCAATTTGTTTGCTGACACTAGTTGATAGGGGTATTGTCGATATTGAAAAATCTGTATCTTATTATTGGCCTGATTTTGGTGTAAATGGAAAAGAAAACATTTCTGTTTCAACCTTAATATCGCATAAATCTGGAGTTATCTATGCGGATGCTGCTCCAGCGGGCTCGTTGTGGCAAGATGGTATAGTCGAAAAAGCACTAGAACAAGAATCTCCCCAATGGACGCCAGGCACAGCTGGTTCATATCACTCATTTACCTATGGCCCTTTAATCAGTGGATTGATAAGACATGTTGATGGCCGGTCAGTAGGGCAATTCTGGCGTGAAGAAATATCAAGTCGTTTTAATTTAGACTTTAATATAGGTTTAAATAATGAAGAGGCTTTACGTTGTGCAGAATTTATTGAAACACCAGGTACTCCATCACGCGACGGAATTAAAATAAATACTGAATCACCATTATTTCGAGCCTGGAACCCAATGCCAAAAGAAGAGAATTTTAATTCAAAGAACTGGCTTAAAAAGGAGTTTGCATCTGCAAATGGTCATGGTAACGCCCGCGCTATTGCAAGTTTGTTTGGTGGTTTGGCTAATAGCGGAAGAATTGATGGTAAGCAAATTCTATCAAAAGATATAATTAAATTAGCCATTAGTGAACACTGGAATGAATTAGATCGGATGACTAATCGTCATTTTCGATTTGGCTGTGGGTTTATGTTATCATGTCCTCCATTTCCTTTTGGTGGAAAAAAAGATAATTTTGGTCATACTGGTATTGGAGGTGCTGTTGGGTTTGGAGATCCAGATAAACGTATGGGCTTTAGTTATTGCTGTAATCGTATGGCGCCAATTGCCGATTTAGGGCCTTTCGCTACCCCTATGATAGAAAGTCTATACAGATCAATTTAATTTATTTGTTAAGGAACTCGATTTTGCAATTAAAAGATAAAGTAGTTTTAGTTACTGGTGGTTCATCTGGAATAGGAGCAGAAATTTGTGCTTTGTTTGCTAGTGAAGGTGCTAAAGTTGGCGTAGTGGCTAGTAAAAATAAGGATAAAGCTCAAAATATAGTTAATTTAATAAAAGCAGATGGAGGTTTTGCCGAGCCTTATGTTTGTAATGTTTCTGAAGTTAATGAAATAGATAAATTAGTAACTTCTGTAACACTGAATATTGGGTCTATAGATATATTAATTAATTGTGCTGGGGTATTTTTTCCAACTAAGCTTGGGGATACAGTTGAAAAAGATTATGATGAAATTGTTGATACTTGTTTAAAAGGTACATTCTTTATGTGCAATACTGTTGGGCCAGTTATGGCTAAGCGCGGATCAGGTAAGATAGTGAATTTTGGTTCAGCAGCAGGTATACAAGGTCGAAGCTCCTATATTGTTTATGGGGCGGCTAAAGCGGCTATTATGCAAATGACACGGTCTCTCGCCTGTGAGCTTGCTCCAAACGGTGTTAATGTAAATTGTATATCTCCTGGTAACACTGCAACTCCAATGAACGAGAATGTACGGACCGAAGAATCTTATGCGAATACAAGAGAAATAATTACAGAAAGAGCTCTTAGTGGACGTCCATTTTCAGATCCGAAAGAAATAGCAGCTATGGCATTATTTCTGGTTTCCGGTGCAGCAAAGCCTATGCATGGTGAAACTGTTGTTATGGATGAGGGAGCTAACATCGGTTTTTAGAAATAAATATTGTGAAAGGTAAATTATGGAACTGCGAAATAAGGTAGCTTTAATTGTTGGGGGCTCTTCTGGTCTTGGAGAAGCCACTGCTCGTAAATTTTCATCTGAAGGTGCAACATGTGCCGTAGTAGCCAGTAATAATATACGTAAAGCAAATAAAGTTGCTCGGGAGATTAAGCGTAATTCAAAGGGTTATGTTTGCGATATTACTAAGCCTGGACAAGTTAAAAGTTTAGTTGAGAAAGTTTTAATTAACCATAAAAAGATTGATATTTTAGTTAATTCCGCAGGAATTTTTGTCCCTACACCAGCTGGAGATACTAAAAACATCGATATGAACAGTATGATTGATGTTAACCTAAAAGGTACATTGAATACGATTAATGCTGTGGTGCCTCATATGAAGAAACGAAAAAAGGGTAATATTATCAATATGGCATCAGTAGCAGGTGTCAGAGCATTGCCTCTTTATGGTGTTTACTGTGCTTCTAAAGCAGGTGTAGTCATGTTAACTAAGGTGCTGGCTACTGAGTTATCAAGAGATGGAATTCATGTAAATTCAATTTCACCAGGAAATACGGAAACTCCAATGAATGAAACTATTCGTACTGATCCAGAATGGAAGCCCATTCTAGATTTTATGCAAAAATTAACACCTTCTGGAAAAACTTATTCGAGTGCAGAAGAAATTGCCAATACAGCACTTTTTCTTGCATCTCCAAGAACTGGTAATCCTATTTATGGCGCGAACTTTGTCATAGATGAAGGCTTTGCCGCAGGATTATTTGTGGCAGATTAGGAAATATTAATGACTTTATGTAGAATACATAACATTATTGATTACATCGGAGGCAAAAGAGATGGGTGTAAGTTTACAATCAGAAAATAATGAACAGGTTACGGAAGAAATACCAGTTCTGGATTTGGGCCCTTTTTTTTCTGGCGAAGCAGGAGCTGCTGAAAAACTTGCTGCTGAATTATGTTATGCGCAGGAAAATATAGGTTTCTATTTTGTAACAAATCATGGGGTTCCCATGGAT
>MDSW01166222.1_pt1 | contig 11363 bp, 5 predicted proteins | sample 811171 | NCBI WGS metagenome assembly MDSW01 (sample SAMN05326641, study PRJNA326480) | marine metagenome | isolation source: seawater | place: Atlantic Ocean: North West | collected 2012
AAAGCTTAATTTAATTTATTCCAAAAATCTTTATTGATTAATGGTGAGATACTTTTTAATCTAGAAATTAATAATCTTGTTTTATCAAACAACACTTTGTCTTTATTTAATAATTTTTTAACTTCGCTATGATTAGTTATCAACATTGCAAATAACTCAGCCTTATCCTCATTTTGATTATTTCTTGCATATTTTGTAATAAAACCATTTATAGAATTATCTAAATTTAATTCACCAGATATTTCAACATCAGAATAATTATTTTTGTTAATTTTTTTCCATTCATTATCAATTATGACATTTGTAAGTTGCGAATCTATAATATGATAAAACTCATGATGGAAGACATGTCTCATCATTGATTTTGTTCTAGGGTTATTTTTAACATTTTTTAGTTTATTCACTGAGATATAAAATACACCCGGTGATTGATCATAATGACCTGGAGCCACCCCTACTACCTTACTGCCATTAAGTGTTAGCTCATCACAAATCATTATAAATTTTAATCCTGAATTATTTATAAATTCATTAGGATAAATATCGATTTCTTTTTTTAATAGAAAAATTAATTGCTTAGAAGTTGTGATATTTTTTTTACATTCAAAATTTTTTTGATTAAAGGTTTTAATATTTTTTAAGAATATAACTTGTTTATATTCACCGACTATTTTTGAATCTATTTTATGTTCAAGTGAAAATAGTAGATTATTTTTTTTATCAAATTTTGCTAACCGGTTATAATTTTTATTTTTTTTTAAAGATTGAAATCTAACTTTACAATCAGCTCCTTTTTTTAAATTACATTTACTTAAAGTTTCAAGATCAATTTGATTTTGACTACTCGTTCCAAAACCAATAAAAAATGAGCCTGATATTGTTTCAACCACACTGCCTTTATAATTTTTATCTTTTTCTTGAAGTGTTTTTAGTTGCTCAATATAATTTTTTAAAAAATTATGTCTTTGTTCATAAAAATTATTGTTATCACCAGCATATGTTATTTTACAAAAAAATATTGCAAGCAATAATAAACATAACCTCATTTAAGCCTGTTTATAAAACTTCAAAATAAAAGAAGAATCAACATCTCTAAATTTTTCAGCGTAACAATTAGCATTAATTTCTAAAGGTTTTTGATGAGGTTTATCTGAATAAAGTATAGATAAATTTTGATTTTCGCTTGTTGCTTTCTGAAGATCAAAACTTTCAAAAAACACAACCCATTCATCCATTTTCATTTTACATTTTGAAACATTGGTTAATTTTTTATTATCAAAAGCAATTATTGCATTCACCTTGTTTTCGATATTTGTGTAAAAATAATAGGTGTTAAAATGATTAGATTTTTTTTTGGGGTCAACAACATAGCATTTTTCTACATTTGATAACGGCTGACAATTTTTAATGATTCTAATATTATCATTATTAATTTTTTCTAAAAACGCTTGACCAAACATATTGGTTAATCTATTTTTTGGCAGATCTATTGTAGTAGTCTTAGGTTCTAATAATTTCTCTATCGCTTCTGTATCAATGGGTTCTTGGACTAATTCTTTAGGTTCAATTATTTTTTCAACTTCTTTTTTGACTTCACCTGGCATCTCATCGCCTGGCTCTCCTGAATATAAAATTTGAGGAATTATTAATAATAAAATCAAAAATTTTATTAAATTGTTTTTATTCATAATTTATCTAGTGTATTCTGTATACATGATGGATAATGAAATTGTCAAAAATGTTGAACTAATTAATAAACTGCCAGGTTTATCAAAAGTAAAAAAAGAAGTTAAGTCATTAGTGGATTATTTATCAACTTCTAAAGAACGTGAAAAAGAAGGGTTGGGCACTTCAACTACAATAACTAATCATTTAATCTTTACAGGAAATCCTGGAACTGGAAAAACAACTGTAGCAAGAATTATTGCAAATATTTATCGAGATCTTGGACTAATTACAGAAGGTAAGCTAATTGAAATTACAAGGAGTGATTTAGTTGTTCCAGGTAAAGGAGAAACAGCAAAACGTTCGGCTAGTATCTTCAATAAAGCTATGGATAATGTACTGTTTATAGATGAAGCTTACAGTTTGATAAATAAAAATGATCCCAACGATAATGGTCAAGAAGCTATAGATGAACTTTTAAAATTTATGGAAGATTATAGACAAAGAATAATAGTAATCGTTGCAGGTTATGAAAAAGAAATGTCAACATTTATCAATTCAAATGCAGGTCTTGTTTCGAGATTTAAAAAAGAAATTTTATTTGAAGATTATAAATTTTTAGATCTCTATCAAATTTTTTATAAATTTTGTAAAGATAATAATTATGCTGTTTCTAACGATGCAAATGAAAGTCTAAGAAATGCATGTAAAAAAATTATAGAAGTGACTGGTGAAAAATATTCAAATGGTAGAGATATTAGAAGATTTTTTGAGGGCTGTATTGAAACACAAGCATCAAGATTAACTGAAGTAGAAAATAAATCTAAAGCAGATTTAATGATGATTAAAAAAAAAGATATAGAAATTACAATAAATAATTTTAGCTAAAAAATAAATTTTATGAACAATATTAAGAAATATTCTAGCATTGTTTTATTAATTTTTTTATTTTTAATAAAAATTCAAGATAGTAATTTTGTAAGGAAGGTTGAAAATATTTCTTATGATGCTTACCAATCATTTTTTATTGAAAAAAGTACTTTTGAAGATGTGGTTATTATAGATATCGATGAAAAGAGTATTGGTGAAATTGGTCAATTTCCGTGGCGTAGAGATATATTTGCAGACTTAATTCAAAAATTAAACCAATATGGTGTGTCCGTAATTACCTTCGATGTATTCTTTAGTGAAGAAGATAAACAAAACCCAAAAAAAATTTTAGAAGAATTTAATATTAATAATGACAACGTGATTGATAGTGACGAAAAACTTTTAAAAAGCATACAATTATCAAATGTTGTCCTTCCTGTTCTTGGGGATATTTCAATGTATAATAAGAATAATTCCTCAAAACCAAAAACAAACATAATTTCAAAAGGTAAGGATGCATCTAATTATACTTATAGTTTTAAAAATAAAATTACTTCTTTGGAAAAATTTAACAACGCTGCAAAAGGAGTAGGAACGATTTCTTACCTAGATAGCCCTGATGCTGTTTTAAGATCTGTGCCAATATTTTTAAAAATTGCAGATGATATTTGGCCAGCTTTAAGTTTAGAAACCTTAAGAGTTCTTCACGGTCATAAAAGTATTTTGATTAATTCAGACGAAACAGGGATTAACTTGATTAAAACTAGAAAATATCAAATTAAGCCTAATCCAAATGCAATTGTTCATATCAACTATAAGAAGTTTAATAGAGAAAACTATATTCCTGCTGTTGACGTTTTAAATTTAAAGATTAATGAAAACAAACTTAAAAATAAAATTGCAATTATTGGAAGTTCTGCACAAGGATTATTTGACTTTGTTAAAATTCCAAATGGAAATGTGATCCCTGGGGTTGAAACTCATGCACACTTAATTGAAAATATTATTAACAACGATTTTATTATCAAAAATATCTATACAACAATTGCTGAAAACCTTTTATTAATAATTTCTTTGATTTTAGCTCTAATTATTCCAAATAAAATTTTACCAAAATTTAGTATCGTATTTTTTGCTGGTTTAGTTTTTATTTTATTATCTTCAAGTATAATTACCTATCAGTTTAATTATTTTGTAGATGTTTTTTATATAATTTTAAGTTCTTCATTATTATTCTTAACTACTCTTTATTTTAGATACTTAAGAGAAAATGAAATAGCACTTGATAATGAAAAAAAACAAATCATTCTTAAGCAAGAAAGAGAAATAGCAGGTGAAGTACAAAAGAAACTTTTTCCAGAAGTTTTTGAAGATAGCAAATTAATTTATGCAAGAAATATACCTGCAAGAGATGTGTCAGGTGACTATTATGACTACATTAGAGTTAATGAAAATGAGATTTACTTTACCCTTGCTGATGTTTCGGGAAAAGGAATTAAAGCTGGTATATTAATGGCTAACGCATCGTCAGTTTTTAGATCTCTTGCAAAATTAGAAAAACCTTTATCGACCATTGCTCGCTATGTTAATAATCAAGTATCAGACTCTTCTTACCAAGGTATGTTTATAACAGCAGTAATTGGTAAAATTAATATCCAAAAAAAAGAAGTTGAATATATAAATCATGGTCATGAACCGATAATGATTTTTGATAAAAATTATAATTTTGAATATATCAAATCTAGTCTTCCTCCTTTGGGAATAATGAAATTTGATGATGATTCTTTTTTTCAAACAAGTATCAAAAATATTGAAGATAAAATTTTATTAATTTATACCGATGGTGTAACGGAAGGTTATTTGAAAAATGATGAAGAGCTTGGTGTTAAAGGTTTTGAAAATTTAATTAAAGATAATAAATTTAATAATTCGAAAAATATAATAGATAAAGTTTGTGAAATTTTAGATAATCGATCTAAATTAAGAGATGATATTACTTGTATTGGAATAAATATTTAAATAATTTATCTATTACTCCATGAGATAGGAGTAACAGTTACTTTATTCTTGCTTCCAATTGTTTTTAAAATTCCTATTGTTTGATTTAAGCTTGCATCACCATAGACTAATGTAATTTTAATTTTTCTATTACCTGGTGTAAAATTACTCAAATTTATATTTTTATAATAAACTTTAGCAAGCTCCCTTCTCCAATCTTCCATTGTAATCAATTCTGTAGCTGGTGGTGTTATTTGTAATGGTAACACTTGCGAAGAATAAGCTTGAGTTTTAGACCATCCGGATGACAATGCGCCATCTCCAGTGGTTGGTACTTCTAATGTATCTTCATTGTTTATAAAGATACTATTATCACTACTGTCAGTGTAAAAAGATATCTCTGCTCTTAAAGGACCCGCTAAAACATTTATATCATTAACCTCATCTATATCAGCTTCTGCAAAATCACCTACACTTCCTCCGTATCTCACAATATACGCTTCAACTTCAGAGCTTGCTGTGCTTAGTCTAGTTTTAATTCCTGGATTAGAAGAATGTTGGTATGTCAAATAATCATTATTATTTGCTGCTGGATGATTACTTATCCAATTAGCAGTTTCAAATGGGCCAACCCTTACACTGGGTTGCGAAGATCTTACATTAGATTCATTGCATGCTGATACAGAATCGATATCTGCTGAAGAATTTATTCTTAACCTCCAAAACTCTTTATCCTTCCAAGGACCAGATGAATATCTCCAAAAACCTGATCTAAATATTCCTCCTTGGCATTCATCTGTTCCATTAATCCACGCTTCACTACCAGTTGTCAAACCTAAAGTGCTTATAGCAGCTAAGTCTGCTGCAGTTGTAACATTTGCAAGGTAACCTTGTAATCCACATAAATTAGAATAACTAGCCTGATAATCTGCTTGTTGATAACTTACATTAGACCCATCTACTTTTTTGAAATAATGATCAGAACCTGTTGGTTTTTTTACGTCACCAATTGCAACTGAAATTTGTCTTATACCTTCTGTAGCACCCGTGTGTTCAAAAGTTATTCCTTTGATTGCATCTAAGTAATTTTTACAAGTTGCAACTCCTGTAAAGGTGATTGCACCTGTATCATCACCAGTAACTGTTAAACCTAGATCACTAATATCATCTGCAGCTGTTAATATGTCTCCTGATTGAAGTCCACTTGAGATAGTAACTGTTGCTTTAGTAACTCTTCGATCAAATAAATTAATAATTCTTTTTGCAGCTATTCTTGTTATTGGATCGCCAGCACTTTCAAGACCACCATACTCAACAATTAAACCTCTAATAGAGTAGTTTAAATTATCACTATAACTTGCATTCCAGTTATGTAAATCATTCCAAGTTAATTCTGAATTAGATGGAAAATGAGTTCCAAGTAAATGTATACCATGTTCAGTTCCAGCCACATTATTTGGTTCACCAGTACCGTTCCAGTTTCTAAAAGGCATTCCATCTTTAAAAACTTCTCCAATTTGTTGGCCTGAAGGGTTTGATCTAGTCCATGTTCCATTATTAGCTGACGGTGAATTTGATGCTTTTCTGGTAGGTGCAAAAGCAAGACCTCTACCATTCCAGATCATCGACTCTGGTCCTGTCATCCATCTCCATACAGGACATTCAGTATCAGAAACTGTGTCGGAAACAGAGCTAAGGCTAGCATTGAAAAATAGCTTAGTCTTATTTCCTGTAATTGGTTGACTATTTGATTTAGCAATTTTTGGATCTTTGTAAAATAACTCAATACCTGATTGAGATTGTGGATTATTATTTACATTATTAATATTTGTTGTTTCTTTTCGATAAAACTCATTTTGAATTCCCTCTAATTCCCATAACTGAGTTGAGCTTGCAGTATAATTTGAAAAAGCTGCACTATTAATATTTTCTCTAGTATCTAAATCAACAAGACTAAATGTATTATTTGAAACAACTCTAACTCTATAAAAACCAGTGTCTAATTGAGTCATTCCATCAACATTCATTTGATTATTTGAGTCTATATCTGCTATCTTAACTATATCATCATCTTCTAATCCATGGTTCGAAGAAGTTGTAATAACTGCAGGATTAGCCTTTGAAATTGATGCAATTGTTTTTGAAGAAGTTACTGAATATTTTTCAACAATATTTCTTAAATAATTTACATTTGATCCATAAGATTGGCCTCCTCTGTACATAGTAATATTTTCAAAATCTTTTAATGCTCTAAAATCTGAAGTTGATTGTGCCACATTATCTCGCTGTCTAAAACCACCGCATTTATTTAAATTAGCGTCAGAGTTTTGATTACTAGATCCTGCTAATCCTCCCATCCACCCATTACCAATAGCTTTTTCGGTAATTATATCATTTTCTATTTCACTAGTGACAGTTGCTAAATATCCAGTTTTTCCAAAATATGCTAATTGTCTAGAAAGTGAAAAGGCTTCGTTCATTCTTCTATTTTTATTGTTGTATAAATTTTGCGTTCCACTTGCTCTTGCAGGAAATTGATAAAATTCATAAAAATGATTATATCCATCTCTATGCTTGTTAACATGTAGGGGTCCTAAAGAAAAAATAATTACTCTTTCGCCTAATGAAGCTTCGTTAGTATCTTCATCTTCCTCTGCCATATCTTCTGGTTCAGCATCAGGATCTGATGGTTCTGCTTCATTATAAGGGTTTGTTCCAGACGTAGGATCTACTGCTAAAGTATTAAAATATTTTATAGACTCAAAAGCTTGTTGCCAAAAATTTAGGTTACCACATGGTGCATCAGATTCATTGCCACTATAAAGTTGCCAGATAGTGGGATTATAGATTGTTGGTGTTTGACTAATTGCTAAACTACTTCCACCTGTAATGCTGCCACCAGAAATATTTTTCCAAACTCTATTATTAAACCAAGTAAAAGAATCGTTTGAGTAACTTGTGTTTGGGTTCCAATCAACAGGTTTTTCAGAATGGAAAAGTGTTAGTACACCATTATCAACATCCCATCCTGGATAATCATCACTTAAATCTGAGTCAAAAGGCGCACCAGCTACTGTAACATCTGTAGATCCATCTAAAATTGTATCTGATGTATTATCATATTTTAAATAGTCTTCTTCAGAGACGTATTTGTCTTTTTCTATTGTAGCTCTTGCGACACAAGTTTTTGTATTTTCACTTAAATCTTTTGCATCTAATTTATCACCATCTCTGTTTTCATCATGATCTAATTTAAAAGAATCAAATCCACCATACTCAACAACATAACCTGTAATGCAATCTAGACCATTACTGTTGCAATTAGGAATTCTATGTAAATCATTCCATCCACCATTGGTTCGACCACTTCTATTTATTTCCATATCTGTATAATCTTCGGCTCCACTACCTCCATTAGGTTCACCACTTTGCCATGAAGTAAAACTCAAAGTAGCCCCCATATCTGGACCAGATTCAGATCGCATTGTTAAGGGCTCTCTCCAGTCAGAATTTGCCAACCACAAGTAGTGTTGATCATTAGAACCATCCAATCTTGATCCATAATAATTGGCCCTAGTTTCGCCTGCTGCAACATGAAAAGGAATTACACCCGTGCATCCTGAGGCAGTACTATTATCGCACATAACTGCATCTTTTATAAATTCATTTTCAGCAGCAGTTTCTATTGAAACTAGATACCCTCTCATACCTCCACATGTTGATTGTTCTGCTCTTCTTTTTGCTTCCCACCAATCAATTGAGTCTCTATTATAACCTAAATCACTTGTTAAGTTTGGTGCTGTTGAAAAATATTTATAATAATGACCATAACTTGCATCTCCAGAAGTTGATTTAAACTGAACCCCATCACAATCACTTCCTAAAACTTCACTCCATTCTTCTTCAGTGAATTCATCTCCTGAAACTGTACCAGCATCTTTTTCTAACATCCATAATTTATCATTAAATTCAGCACAGTCTTCCTCGTTGTAAACAGTGGCATTATTAAATTCAGTAAATGTTGTACTGTTATTACATTGTTCCATTGATCTTTTAAAAACAAAAAAATCTGTATTAGTGATATTTGTTTCTTGAATAGCAATGTCACCTGCAACATCAAAATTTCCAACGTAATCACTTAGAGAAACCATTAATGGAGTTCCTTCTTGACCTGATAATGTATTTAAATCTTGAGGTGTAAGTACAAAATTTCCATCACCAACATCCCCTTTTTGAACTGGTGCAGATACTACAAGTTCTAAGGGTATAATTTGACCTTGAGGACCATTACCACATGAAAGAATTTTATAATAAACTAAGTCTTCCCCAGGAGGAACATTTATACTAGGTGCATTATCATTTGTTGATGTTACAGGATAATTTATTATTTCTGTTTCCCACAATGTACCAACCGTTCCTAATCCATATATTGTAGCATCATTTAAATCGTCTGCATTTCTTGACGTGTTATAATCTTTTGCAATACTTCCTGTTCCTTCATTAAATTTATAATAAGAAACAAGCCCAGGTTCTGATCCTGTTAATCTTTTTCTTCTATTATTTGAAATATCTGTTGCCGATCTAGAAACATTCCAAATTCTCATTTCGGAAATATTACCTAACCACGGTGTACTTTGAATTTTAGCTTTACCTGTTAAATAATTATTAGGAGAAAATCCATGAAGACCCTCGCCAATTGCTAAAGGCCAATAATTACCCTCTGGTAAAATTTCTGGTGGATTTTCATAAGCAGCTTTTTTACGTGAGCTGATGTTCGCATTAAAAGTGCCACTTAAAACTCCATTTTGATATATCTTAACATTATTTTGATCAGTTATATCAGGGTCTCCACCATCCCAAACCCACGCTACATGTACCCATTCATCTTTTACAGGGGTACCAACATCTGACTGGTCATCTAACACAACTTCGCCTAACCTAGGTGACCATTCATCATTTTTAACTTTAAAAACTAGATCCCATTCACGTCCCCACTCAAAAAGATGCATATTATATGTTGAGGTAGGCTGTTTATTTTTAATCCACATCTCAATAGTAAATTGCTCAGTTGGAAAATCTTTAAAATTTTCTACTAGAGCAAATGACCTATCAATATAGATTGTGTCTCGGCCTTGATTATTTTTAGAACCTTGTTCTGAAAAATAAATTGATCTAACCACATCTGCTTGTCTTTGGATAAAAACTTCATAAGAAACGTCTTCAAATTTAACATAATCAGCACCAAGATTTTCTTGAATTCTTTTTGCATAATAAACATCTTCGCTTTGATTGTTAAATCCATGTCTGTTTAAGCATGCATTGTTAGAGTCGTCGATATGAAAGGTGTTTTGAATATCAACAAGACTAAATGTATTTGAGTTTAGTTGATTTGCAACCCATCTTTGTCCTTCTTGCAACCCAGTTTCAGCAGCTAATGTTACTTGTTGCATTACAGAATTACGAGATACAGACTTCAAATCATTATCATAATAAAAATACATTGCACTAGTCATAATTGAAAGCGCTGCAATGACAGCCATTATAAAAACTAGAACAAAACCTTTTTCATTTTTTTTCATTATTCGTCACTCCAAAGTTGCTGTCTGTCAATAAAACTATGAGTGTCTTTACATCTATTCGCTAACATACCAATTGTTTGATCTTCTCCGTCAACTGTTATGCTTTGTTCGTAAATTTTTACTGAAGGTTGCACAGATCGTTCTTGATAATCAAAAATAATTACTGCCTCATCTAAATTACTTGTTAATGGAACAGTTTGTCTTCTAAAAACTTTTTCTCCTTCTTTTCCTTGGATAAAGCCTTCAATTGTCATTGCTGCCTTGGTTTTATATATAGTAATATTTTCCATCGCAGTCTCTGTACAATCTACTCTATCAACATAAACTTTTTTTGTTGTTTCTAATTGATTACCTTTTAAATCAGTGGCAACAATTCTTACAGAAAAATATTTTTTATTAGCAGGTAAATTTGCCCATCTAACATCAGTATCGTTATTTAAAACTAAATAAAACTTTTCATCTACTTGATCGATACGAAATCTATCTACATGATCAACATCTTTATCTACATCATCAGCAGGCACATTTCCTAAATTAAACCTTACAAAATCATAAGTGTCTGGTTCTTGAGAAGATGAAGTATAAATTTCACCAACAATTTTATTTTTTTTATCATCTTCAGCTATATCCAAATTCATAATATCAGTTATTAATGTTTGATCTTCCTCTTTAAATGATACACCTGATGGTGTTGTGTTTCCTATATTGTAACCAATATAAACTTTTTTAATTCCTGATACTCTTGAATTATCAGTATCTTCAGTTTGGATTGCATAATAAAAACTGTCTTCATGAGGGTTTCCATCATCAAAGCCTGATGGTAAACTTTGGTATTTAAAAGAACCATCTGCATAAACGTGAATTGTGCCACCAGCTGTTGTTGTAACACTAGCTCTGGCCCCTTTATATTTGTTCTTATTATGGATATCATACATTCCATTTATGACTGGTAATTCTAGCTTATTGACCCATTTTTCTGTTTTTGCTCTCCATGTACCACTTAATCTACAATTCATACTTCTTGCAGCACCATCGACCACCTCAGTCTTAAAGCTTCCAGTTGCAACTGTTCCAGTGCTTCCAACTTGAATACAATTATCTGAAGATAATAAAATTTCTATATGCTCGCCCACAGGATCATAAGATTTACTCTTCAAACCATAAATTTTACTAATAGTTCTATAATCTGGCGATAAATAATAATTTAAATTTTGAGCTTTAGGCATTGGTTTATTTGCTGCAGTTTTAGAT
>MDSW01219587.1_pt1 | contig 11361 bp, 4 predicted proteins | sample 811171 | NCBI WGS metagenome assembly MDSW01 (sample SAMN05326641, study PRJNA326480) | marine metagenome | isolation source: seawater | place: Atlantic Ocean: North West | collected 2012
GTTTTCTTTATAGAATAATCAGCAAATTTTTGTGCTTGTCTTGCTTTTCTTTTAGCTTTTGCAGGATCAGTAACAGACAATTCGCCCCTACTTTTTTTCTCAGCTTTATCCATTGCACGATATGCCATGTCACCAGACATTTCTTCTACATCATCTTCTGGTGAAGTTCTATCAGGTATAATATCTTTATCAGTAATTCCATCAACAAAATCAACTTTTCTAACACCATTTTGTTCAAATAATTTTAATAAAATATTTTTCTCATCTTCTGGCACATTTGATTCATCAATCCATTTATTGAATTTATCAAAACTCATTTCTAAATTTTTAGCATGATTTACAATGTTCTGTAAATCATTTTCTGTTTTCATTGTTTTCTCCTATTTGATCTATATTCGGTAAATGATGTAAAACCAAAATTTTTATTATCTTTAAATACACCTTTATCTCTTAATTCATTTTCTATAAGAGCTTCTTCATGTACAGATTCCATATCAAGTTCTTCAGTATATCCTCTGCTTGCAGCAAACTTTTTTGCACCACTCAAAGATGGATGTGACCCCCAATGATGTGTGCTTCCATTTTTAGATATGGCGTGCATTGTAAATTTATCTTGAGAACCTCTACCGGATGTTTCCCTTTTTCTAATTTGAAAAGTTCCTTTATCACTTTTTATTTCATGAACAACATCACCAGACATTGATTCTTTCATAGAAACTTTTTTAAGTTTTTGCATTTTATCTCCACCCTTTTTATCACCTCGATGTCCCTCATCTTTTTTTATATTAGCATTAGCATAATCCTCTTTTTTCATCTTCTTTTTAATTGCTTTATCTCTTGCAATTTTCCAATCATCAGAATCAATATCACCATCTTTATCATGATCTGTTTTTTCTTCCAATCCTTCTTTTTTCAATTTTCCTTTTGCAAGTTCACGTCTCATCAAATTGAAAAATTCAGGAGCCTCATCAATCATATCCAAAAATTGATTTAGGACATTAATCAATACTTGTCTTTCCTGAACAGACGTAACCGCACCACCTTTAACTTTTTTCATCGCTGACTTAAAGTAAGGCAAATCTTTTTTCTCTTTAATTAGTCCAGCCATAACTAATTGTCTTAGTTTGGTAGACATTCCTTCTTCTTCATTTACCATTACTTGATAAGATGCTTTGTATAAACTATCCATTTTAGCTCCAATTTTTTAATTCTACATTGAAATTATTTCTTGAAAATTCTAACCGATCTACTAACTTCACCGCACCACCTTTAATCTTGTCTACTGCAACAAATCCTTCTGGTGCTGTTACTTTGTATCCGGCTTTATCCTTTACAAAAGTTTGTGTTAATTGTTCCATTCTTTCTAATTTTGATACTAACATCATTTTAGCATCAATCAACATATTCATTAAACTAAAGATCTTACTAAGATCTGCTTTATTTTGTAGGAAGAACTTTAAAAACTGTTCCTTTTTTTGTCTTCGTGTATTCTTAGATTTATCTGTTTTTAACTTATCAATTTCTTTATCAAACTTACTCTCTATATATTTAATCAATTCATCTGTATGTCTCTTTGGATTACCTATTGTCTGACCTACTCGTATTTTACTGTTATTAAAAGTTTTAATAATTAAATTAATATCAGATTGTTCCGCTATTGTATTTAATGTATTCGCACTTATTGTTTGAAAAGTTCTCCCTACAAGAGAAAGTATTTTTGTGATAGTATCAGTATCACGTTTAGTAAATGTTGCAGTTCCAGATGCATCAGTAAACTTAGCATCTCTAAACCACACATCTCTAGTTTTATTTAAACTATTAATATTTATATTGAAAGACGATTTCATATCCTCCATTTTACTACCTGAATACTCTGTATGAAATACTATTCCCATCTTTGAATTAAGTATCTCTTTTGCTAAATCAGACTTTAAAGGAACCGCATAAACAATTGTATTTGGTTGAAAAGTTACATATGACTCACCATCTATTTTTTTCATCTCCAAATCTTCTCTAGCAAACATCATATCACCCTGTAGTATTCCCTTGATACCCAATTTTGGTAAATTTTGTAATGCTACTTTTAGTTTTTCTCCAAGGCCTGGTGAATGATTATTATCTATATCTTGTGGTGTATAATTTATTTTTGGTGTTTTATTAAAAATACTTTTAGATCCAACAAAAAATTTATTATTTTCTGGATTAATTCCACAAAAAACCGCAGGGGCGCCATCCCACTTAGTAGTTATGAAAGTATTGGTAGAAGAACTACCCGCTAACATATCTCTAAGTGATTGAAGAAAATTAATGGCACCTCTGGTCCCTACCACCCCACCGTTTAAAACCTCATCTTCTATATGTTCTAAATGAAGATTCTTATCTTCTTTTGCTTCATTGATTAAATGTGATTTGAAAGAGAACATATATTACCTTTAGGTTGCTGGATGCTGAATATCAAAAATAAAATCACACGTGTTGTTAGATGCACTACCTCTCCAATACTGATACCAAATACCCATAGCACTACTTAAATCATTCCAATGTGTTGTATATGCACTAGAATCATTATATATATTTTCAGAAGTAGTTTGCCAAGTCGATGAATTTTTATCATGGCCGTATGCAAAGTGCCACATTCCTGCAGGAGCAACACCAGAATAATATTCAACTTTCTTTATAGTAACAGGTATCGGGAGCCAAGGTGGGTCATCTGTCCAAGCAGCACTAATTCCTTGAGATTGGGTTGGATTACTAGGATCATTTGAATCCCAGCTAATCCAACCAAAAAACTTGTCATTGGCAGCAAGTGTTGTCCCATCCCACTGACTCGTATCAACTCCTAAAGATTGTGCTCTAGACACCAAAGAATTCCAATCTGTTACTCCAACATCACTATTAAGAGTTTGGTAATAGAAAGCAGATCCATGAAGTCCATAATTTACGTTGGCGGTTATTTGGTTAATCGTTCCCCTTATCAATTGGGATTGGGTGGTTGTACTAGAACCTGATGAAAAGTTAGATGATATTACTCTCTTAGATGAAAATGCCATTTATATCCTATTACTATGAAAAGTTTAATCCACCTGTCATCCCGTAGAATGTTGTACCACCATCAGTTGTTATAAAAGTTAATACATCAATTCCTGCAGCTGTAAGAGTGGGTGCTGTTCCACCTCCCCATGTTACGCTTGCTGGCCAATTAACTGTTTGAGATCCACCATTAGTTAAAATTAAAGTTAAAGATGAAACTCCTGTAGAAGGTACATTAGAAAAAGTAAATGTTGTTGTACTTGTATCAACTGTACCTTTAACAACATTAGCTATAGTAAAATCAATATCTTGTGTACCACCACCAATTGAACCCAAATCATTTAATGCTTCAGTAACATTTTTCATATTTTGATTTGGATTTGCACCTACCCATTTTGATTTACTTGAATCATATTGTATAACTGTTCTATCAGCTGGAATCACTGCCGATGATTCATTAAGGTAAGTTCTAAATCTATTAGATTCAGATCTATAATTATGCATAACTTCACTAAGAGAAAGACATTTATTATAAAATCTAAAATTACCTATATACCCCATAAATTTTGGTTGCCATGTTGATGTAGAAGAAGTGGTTCTTTGACCAACACCTATTCCATAATAGCCTCCATTAGTAAAGTTTGTGTAATCTGGCATTAAATAACTTGAACTACCGGCCCGTATAAGTTGAGGCCATTTATCTAAATTATTTCCAGGCACACTTGCCCAAGTAATACCATTATTAATATTATCTTCAGTATTTCCATAATAACTACTACTACCATTTCCTTGATTGAAATACATATCACTAGTTGGGAACCCCCAATTGGGAATACCATCTATATACAACATCCACCAACCTTGATACACGGTTAAAACATAATGATACCATTTATTTAACATAACCGTTGAATCTACAGGATTTTGTGTATAATTTCTGGGTGTATCGTACCCTTTATAACCAGGACGCCCTGGAAGGGGAGAAGTACCAGTGGGATCAAAAGGATCAGCCTGGCCCATTCTAGAAAAATTTTTAACGTATTGGGTCCAATCCCAATCTACAGAATTCAAAGCAGCAGAAGTATAATTAATTTTTCCATTGCTCATTGCTAAACCTCTTTTGTCATTGCCAGTTTGGAATGGTGCATTTGAATTATAACCTGACGCTTCATCGAAATCACCAACAAATGTTGATCCATCAACTCCATCCCAACCAGAACCAAGAGTGAACCAAGTTGAGCCGTCATTTCCAAAATTGTTAGTGGATGATCGCTGATAATTTTGTTGTTGATATATTCTAGAATCTTTGCGAGACTCTTGAACCCATGCTTCTATAGTATACTCATTTCCAAAATTCATATCAGGCCCAGGACAAGTTAAAAAGTCCGCAAACATTTGGCTTCGTGCAGTAAATTCTAATACACCTCCCCATTTATCAGGATTAACTCTTACATCACCAGATCGAAGGTTTTCATTAGATTCAGCTGATCGATCTCCAGGAAAACTTTGTATAGTCCAATCAACTCCATTTCCACTTAAATCAAAACAAGTCGCTCCATTTTGACCTCCTTGAGCAGTATTAGCTAACTGTGCTGGTGGAAAACATGCAGGATTGCCAAAATCTAAACTACAAATTAAATTAGTTGATATTGGAGTAATGTCACTTTCAATTTCAACATCTTCAAATTGATGAAAATATTTTGGCTTTGTGGAAGGCTGAAAGGAATATTCATTACTTATATTAACTGGTTTATATACAACATCTTCTTCTACTTTGTTGTATATAGATCCAGCTTGCCAATGACTTTGCATATTAGTTACCGACATAGTGGAGACGTTTTTAAGATAGTTTTCTGTGCTATGATCTCCCCAACTATATGCCGTATCCCAATTAGTAGGTGATGTTTTAACCCACTCTCCTTGATTATATCCTGTAGTGTTCCATGTTATAATATCGCCATGTTGAATACTAGGTGGAACGTATGTATAAGAAGTAAAATTTTTAATTTCTATTGCTGTTGTATAGCTATTAGTATTCCACCCATCAACAGTAAATCCTGTGTATAAATTATTTGTAGAATTTATTTTGGGTTGTCCATTTTGAGTACCAGACTCACCAATATAACTTGAAATATCTGCTGTTAAAGTTTCAATATAGCTTGTACCACCATCTACACTATTATAATCAGGACTAGATGGATCATTATTTACCCTTCCTCTTCTCCAAAGTTCCATACTTAAATTTCCATTACCATCATAACTCATCCAAACAGGAATTTCCCTCTGTGATTGAAATCCAGTAGAATTATATCCGAGACTATTATCAGACGCATCCATAAAACGAATATAATCACTACTATAGTAGTTTAATAGAAGTGACATTCCACCATGAACAGCTGGATCACCGTCTGAGATCGGATTAGGTGCAAAAAACACAAATCTTGTTGAATGGCCATCACCAGCATTTTCAATATACAAATCAAAATAAACATTCCAAGGCAAATCATGAGGTAGGGGTGTATTCCAGCTTACTGTGGTATATCGATTCGCTACCTCATGTTCTAACATTGCATAATGGCCAACATTTCCATAAACGCTATATCCACCTGTGTGTGGATTCAATGACATACCAGGTGTAGTAATTCTAGAAGGATAAGACTTTTGAACATAAAAATCAGCATCAGCATTATAATTTTGTAAAACTTGTGCTGCCGTGAGTGTTTTATGATAAACTCTAGTCGTACCAATAAGTCCATTCCATTCACCTCGATAATAACTAAGATTATCAGCAATACCTAAAGCATAAACTCCGTTTGATTGAGTACTATGATCTGGAAGAGTATAAGACAAGTCCTGTATATAAGAACCATCTATATAAATTTTTCCTAAACCAGATTCTACAGTAAGAACAATTTGATGCCAATTGTGAATTGGAGAATATGTTGTAGATGTCCAATTAGATTGTCTTTCAGATCCATTTGAGTCCATATATCTAATCTCATCAACCCCTATTAATAAACCTGTATCATTACCAGTTCCAACATTCCAATCGGCTTCTGCACTATTGGTCCATAAATTTCCGAAGAAAGGAGTAGATGGTAGGGATGAATCCCATCTATGCCATATCTCAATACTGAAATCAGCCGCCAATGTAAAACCATTTGATTTGTCTATCTCAATATAATCACCTTGAGATCCACCATCAAATTTAAAAGCTCCTGAGTTAGGATGGATTCCAGCGTATTGAAAAGTTGTATTAGTACCAACTATAGTTCCACCCCCACCAATACCAGAACCACTAATATCATTAATTGCAGTGCCTGATCCAGAATAAGATGAAGTATTACCTAGATCATAATATAAAACTAATTGGTCTGTTTCATGACCACCTGTTGTAAAATCTGCTAGGGTTTGGTAGGGTGGTGTAAACACTGAACCATTTGCATAAAAAGTACCAGTAAAAGGAGTTTCAGGTTTCATATCATCAAATATATGAGCAGTATTTGATGACTGTACCATAGTGGTAGTATCATCAACATTTGCAAGATCTGCGAGAACCATCTGTGCACTACTTGATGATTGTTGAGGTTCCCACGTATTATTCGCCGTCCAGGTTAAAACGTCATTTGCTTGTGGTGCATGAGTTGTTGTATCTGTGTCTGTTAATCCAGATAAAGTAGTAACACCTTGACTCTGATCTATCCAATCATAATCAGATCCATTCCAACTTAAAATTTGACTAGAAGTTGCGGATGATGAATTTAAATGAGTATCAACACTAGTATTGTTATATACGGATGGTGTTAGATTTTGCCAATTGGAACCTGTCCAAGTTAAATGTTGGCCAAATTGTAGAGAACCACTAACAGTAACATCAGACATATCACTCAAAACTGATGGTATTGTTGGTTTATTAGTTAAGCTATTATAATCACCATCAAACAAAGTTGGTGTATTTGACAAAAATTGGTAGTCTAATCTTCCTGGTTCATATCTATCAGTTTGATCAACCCAGCGTAAAACAGCTCCTGCCGTTAATTTGGGATTGCCTATATACGAATCTGCATCTGAATCAACATTACTAAGAGATCCTATTGTAGTAGTTACACCAACCCAATCATAATCACTTCCATCCCAACTTAAAACTTGTCCAGACGTTGCTGATGATTTATTTAAATGTGAATCAACATCACTATCTGCATAAAGTGTTGGTTTATTAGTTAAACTATTATAATCACCATCAAACCCTTGAGGAATGTCAATAGGTTTCCAGTTAGTACCATCCCATTGTAATATTTGACTAGAAGATATTCCTGTTAAATTAACATCAGACAAATCACCCACATTAACAGGAACAGAAGTAATATCTGCTTTTAGTGCGATTTGATTTGTTACTGTTCCTGCAAAATTTGCATCATCTCCCAATGCTTGTGCCAATTCATTTAACGTATCTAAAGCTCCTGGTGCGGAATCCACCAAATCAGAAACTTTAGTATCAACATATGTTTCTGTAGCTAGTCCAGTTGGTTTATTAGTTAAATCATTGTAATCTATGGGATCATCTGACTCTATTCCTTTAATTTTAAGATTAACTCTATCACCAGCAGATCCATGAGCAGAAGTGACTGCTCTTTTGACTTCAACATCACCAGTTGTAGTTGATGCAAATTCTATATCACCCAATCTCAAAGTGCTACCAGAAAGATATAAATCTTTCCATTTATGAGTTGGTGATCCTAAATCTCTTGTTTCATCACCATCAGGAATAATATCTTGTGCAATTGAACTAAGATCTATATCTGCATTATTTGTGGCTGTCCATTTGTTTAATCCAGAATCATATGCCAAAACATCACCATCAGATGGGCTTGCAGAAGAATCATGAACATCAAACAATTCCCACAAATTTGAAGCACCTCCGCCGCCACCACCAAATAAACTTCCACTACCACCACTTAAATTAGCAAAAACTTTAGTAATTTGTTTTTCTAATGTTGTAAGTCTTATGTCAACAGATCTTTTTTCTTCTAACAATGTAGAAGAAGCTTTGTTATGATTTTTAGAAATTGAGTTAGCAATATCCTTAGTAGATTCTTGTGATGAATCATATTCTAACCACTCAGGACTAAAATCATCTTCAATTTTTATAGGATCTTCATTTCTATTAGATTCTAATAATTTTCTAATTTTATTTTCTAAATTACTCATATCGTGCTTCCACTTTATTGTTTTTTAATCTTCTTGTGTCATTTTTTGTGATGGTGTTGACCAAGGTCGAGTGTCCAAATCATTATGATCTTTTGGATGTGAACTTAATTTTAATTTATCATGATCACTACCATTTACATATTGTATAGCATGTGCTTTGTCTTTAAAATAAGAACCACCATGTTTCCTATATTTATTAGGATCATCTGAATGATGTCCATGATCATCATGTTTTCTAATTGCTCCCCATGTTCCTTTTCTTGTTTCCCAAACAAATCCTCTTTTTAATTGAACAAAACCTCTAATTCTTTCTTCGTCTTGATGTATTTGAAGAATATTATGTTGTGTTGAATGATCAGGATGATCACTTATTGGTTTGTCGTGATATGTTGCACCAACATAAGCATTAGATGGATCTGGTTCTTTTTTATTTGGTTTGATAACTTGCCGAACTGTTTTTGGTTTTGTACTTCTAGATTTTTCTCCAGCCCAGAGAGATAAATGAGTAGAATTCTCATGCATTTCATATTCAATATTATTTTCTTTTAATGCGTCCATAATATCTTTAGATAAACCTGGTTCATATGTATCAATTGTATCTAGTATTTGTTGTGTTATATGCATTTTATTTACTTTAATTTCATTAGAAATCATTTCATCCCAAGAACCTGTTGTTGTTTTATCATTCATATATCCATATATTCTCTCTTGAACTTTTGAAGAATGTTTTTTCATTACATTTTCAACACTATCAAAATAATTTTTTATTAATCTATTTTTAGTTTTACCATCAGAATTTCTTCCAAACTCAGACCACAATTGCCAAAAATTATCATATTTCATATCATCAATATCAGATTCAGAATATCCTCTAAGTGTCCTAGATTTTTTTATATTTTCTTTCACAATATCTTTACATTTCCAAACTAAATCATTTTTAAATTCTTTTATATGTTCTTGCCAAAAAGGACTATTATCAAAATAATTCATAGCAACATATCTTCTTCCAGATTTATCTGGTCTACTCATGACATCTTCAGAGTTTGCCATTAAAATATTTGCTTCAAGTTCCGCAACAATTCCACCCCCACTGTTTATACCATTTCTTATTGAGTGGCTATCCATATTATAAAATGCTGAAATTGATTTTTTAGTTCCTTGTAATTCTAATAAATCTTTTACATGATGTGGATCAACTACATGAAATACTGTATCTCTTTTTGTAGGAAATACTCTTTTCAACATAGATGGAGAAAGTGGAATTTGTAATGGTTCTTGTATTTCTTCTTGATTATTAAAATCAGGAAAAACTCTGTCAACTGTTCCACCTTGCCATGCTAATCTTCTATCTTCTTCTTCTCTTAATAATTGCAAAGAAAATGAATTAAAATAATCTTCATATATGTCTCTATGTTCTTCTAAACTATCTAATATCTTTTGTTTTGCTTCAGGAGAATAATGTGAATATTTTTTAGCAGATAATATTTTTTTTCTTCCAGCGTCATCTGTTGCTAATAATTTTTTAGCAGTATTTAAATCAGCAATTCCATATAATTCCGCACAAGAATTGGATAACTTTTTAGCAAGGCCACCATGTAATTTTTGTTCAAACTTCATTTGTCCACCATAATGTCTACCATCTTGTCTAATACCTATAGCTGATAAAGGAGTAACTTCACCACTATTTTCTGCTACGTGCGCCAAAAATGGTTCACCTTTATCATACTTGACTTGAAGATTTTCTTTTACTTCATCCCAAGTATCAACACCAAACAAATGTCTTGCGGTGTCTTGATTGAAATGCATATGTCCAATAGCCATATTTTCCTCACCATCAAAAACTGATTGTATCGGAAAATTTCCTCCCACTTCTCTTAACATACCAGACAACAAAGCAGGATCATTACCAATTGCTCCTATTGAATTTTTTAAATATTCTGATTCAACATCATTCAAATCTTGTAAATATTTTTCATTACCTTTCATATTTTTTGCAGTACTATACATCAATTTATTTGTATCTCGAGCATTTCCTTGGCCTGACTTTCCTTTATCAAAATCTTCCATTAATGAATCTAAATCATCATACTTTTTATACATTGCTAAAGCATCTTTATCTTCACGACTTAATGCTTTTTCATCCTTTTGTTTTAAACTAGACCACCCACTATCATCAGCTTCTTTAAATTTCTTTTTCCAATATTTTTTAGCATAATCATAATTTTTTTCATCTGAAAAAAAGTCTGTGTGAATTTTTCTTTGATCTTCACCAAACTGTGACATACTAATTTTAGAAAAAGGAACTTGTGTTCCTTTATTATCAATTGTAACCATCTTATCTGCGACTGATGGTTTTTGTGATTCTAAATCATGATAATCTTTTAAAAAATTATTTGCCTTCTCATGATTTTTTGATTTTGGATTATCAGCTTGTGAATTAATAGAAGCCCAAGATGAAGGTTTATATCCATATTGATCAAACAAAGATATTTGCTGTGCTGAAATTCTGGCATTAGCTTGTTTTTCATCATCAGACAATATCATAGTATTAAATTGTCCTGTACCAGAATTCATAAAATTAACTTTTTCATTTTTCTTCAAGGACTCTTGTTGTATTTCTCTGACCTTACCGAGACCATGGAGTGCCATATAAAAATCAGTAGAAAAACCTTTATTATTTTTATAATCTATTCCACCCAATCCTTTTTCAACTTCTTGTTCTGTATCCCAACAACACTGTTCTGGTGGAATCTTATGACCTTTACTTTTCATATAAGTATGAATAGCCATCCTATTCTCTTGCATAGCATGTATCCAACTAGGATCAATTGCTCTAGTTCCATAATCATCACCCATTTTATCAATGTGATCAGTTAATGAATCTCTTAACTTTTTAAAATCTTGATTTGTCAAAGATGACGCGGCCATTGTTAAAATTTCACCTGCTTGTGCTTGAATTTTTCCTGCACCACCCGCAACACCTTCAGGTAAAAGATCAGATATGGATGGTTTTGTTCCATCAGAACTTGTCATGGTATTCATCATTCTTTCAATAACGTCAACATAATGTTTTGGAAATGCGGAATTTTCTAACATCTCTCTTGTTGAACCATCAAACTTAAA
>MDSW01053616.1_pt1 | contig 11360 bp, 8 predicted proteins | sample 811171 | NCBI WGS metagenome assembly MDSW01 (sample SAMN05326641, study PRJNA326480) | marine metagenome | isolation source: seawater | place: Atlantic Ocean: North West | collected 2012
CAAAGCCTAGTGCCCACTCGAAATTATCCATTAAAGTCCAAGTCATATAACCTCTAACATCAGCACCATCATCAATTGACTTTTTAACAGCTGAAAGATATTTTTTATAAAACTCAATTCTTTTATTGTCATTAATTTTCCCATTTTCGATTTTATCAGGATAGGCACAACCATTTTCAGTTAGGTAAATAATAGGATTACCATAATTATTTTTTAGTTCCATTATTTGATTATAATATGCTTCTGGCACAACTTCCCAGTTCATTAAAGTTAATTCAACACCTTCCAAATTAAACGGAGTTTCATTTCCGAATGCACCTCTAGCAGTTAACAAATAATTTGGATCATTTTTAACTCTTGTGTGCTGATAATGATTTAAACCTATATAATCATTTTTTTGAAATATAATTTCTTGATCATTTTTTTTACAATATTTCTCTACACTATTTAAAAATTTTTCAGGATATTGTCCTTTGTACATAGGATCTAAAAAAAGTCTATTCCAATACATATCATAAATTTCTGTTCCTATTATATCCTCTTCTTTGTCTGAACATGGAATGCATGGAGATAGATTTAAAACACAACCAAGATCCAATTCATTTTTAATAGATCTCATTGCTTGTATCCCAAGTCCATGAGCTAAGTTCACATGATGAACCGCAGCTATAAAATGATCCATATCTATAATTCCTGGAGCCATATATCCATCAACCAATCCATGAATTGTAAAAACTGCTGGTTCATTAAAAGTTGAAATAAAATCAACCATATCACCATAATTTTTTGCAACAACACTTGCGTAATCAGCATAATATTTTGAGGTGTCTCTATTAGACCACCCACCTTCATCTTGAATACTTTGTGGTAAATCCCAATGGTATAAAGTCATTAAAGGTTTAATGTTGTTTTCCAATAGCTCTTCAATAAGTCTTGAGTAGAAATCTAAACCTTTTTGATTAACGCTACCTTTACCTTCTGGTAATATTCTAGTCCAAGCAAGTGAGAATCTATAAGCAGACATATTTATATCAGACATTAGTTTGATATCCTCTTTATACCGATTATAGTGATCGACAGCTATGTCACCATTTTCATTGTTTTTGATTTTACCAGGCGTATGAGTAAATTTATCCCAAATACTCTCTCCTTTGCCATCGATATTATAAGAACCCTCGATTTGATAGCTAGCGGTCGCAGCCCCCCATAAAAATTTTTTTGGAAAAATAATATTCATAGAATTAAAATAATTTTGTTATAATTATATAATTTTAAATATATATATATTTTAAACAATAATGTCACTAATATCTCTAAGACAGCTTTTGGATCATGCTGCAGAAAATAATTATGGAGTTCCAGCTTTTAATGTAAATAATTTAGAACAAATAAGAGCTATCATGGAAGCTGCTAATGAAACTAATAGTCCAGTAATTCTACAGGCTTCTGCAGGTGCAAGAAAATATGCCGGACCAAAATTTATAAAAAATATGATTAATGCTGCTTTAAATGAGTTTAATCATATTCCAGTTGTAATGCATCAGGATCATGGGGCTTCCCCAGAAGATTGTCAAGATTGTATTAATTTAGGTTTTAGTTCAGTTATGATGGATGGCTCATTATTAGAAGATCAAAGCACACCTTCAGATATTGAATACAATATTAAAGTTACAAAAAAAACAGTTGAGATTGCACACCTAAAGGGTGTTTCTGTTGAAGGAGAATTAGGTTGTTTAGGATCTTTAGAAACTGGTATGGGAGAAAAAGAAGATGGAGTTGGTGCTGATGTAAAACTCACTCATCATCAATTACTTACTGATCCAGAAGAGGCATCAAGATTCGTTAAAGAGACAAATGTAGATGCTTTAGCAATTGCAATTGGAACTAGTCATGGTGCTTATAAATTTTCAAGACCACCCACTGGTGATATACTATCAATAGATACAATCAAAAATATTAATAAAAAATTACCTAATACTCATTTAGTCATGCATGGTTCATCATCAGTGCCAAAAGAACTTATAGATAAAATTAATGAATATGGAGGTAGTATTAAGGAAACTTATGGAGTGCCAGTATCGGAAATTAAAGAAGGCATAAAACATGGTGTCAGAAAAGTAAATATCGACACGGATCTAAGGTTAGCGTCAACTGCATCTATAAGAGAATATTTAATAAAAAATCCATCAATATTTGATCCTAGAAAATACTTAAATGAAACTAAAAATGCAATGAAGGAAATTGTTAAGTTGAGATTACAGCAATTTGGAACAGCAGAAAATGCATCAAAAATTAAAACTATTGATTTATCAGAAATGGCTAAAAATTATCAATCTGGAAAAATTTTTCAAATTATAAACTAGGACTTAAAAATTACTTAGTTTATTATCTTCTCATAGCTTTCTATATTTTGATCACTAAGTATTTCATTAAATTTTTCTAGATTATAACTCACATTTTTTAACATTGAATTAAATTCTGATCTTTTAGTAACTACTAGTGATATATCTGCTACAATTAAATCAATAACAAAGTAACGATTTTTTGATTTCTTAACTCTCCAGGTTACAACAACTGAGCCAGTATCTGAAAATATTTCCATTTCAATTAAAGTTATTTGATTTTTTTCGTCGAACTTAGACTTTGATAATTTATATTTTTGATTAGAATAACCTTTCATCATAGAAGCTATATTTAATGCCAAATGTCTTTTAAAGTTTTTTACATATTCTTTTTTTAACTCTTTTGAAGCACCTCCCCATGCCTCCCCAGCTACAAACTTTGCAATTCCCGTTCCAGCAAAATTATCATTAATTGTTTGTTCAATCATCAAAAATCTATTTTCATTTGTTAATTCATTATTTTGATATGAAATTAAAATCTTATCAATCTCAGACTTTAACCAATTAGATACTTCATCTGCAAAAGATTGGTTATAAAATATAAAATTTATTAAAAAAACGAGAATTAATATTTTTTTCATTATTCAAATTCAATACTAATAAGTGGTAATGGAGTCAATTCATTATCATCAATATTGTCTATTGCTGCTTTGCGGTTTTGATAATAGGAACTTCTAACTGCAGCATAATAATCTATAGAATTATCTCTTAGTGCATTAACTTCGTCTATAATTTTTGACCTTTGATCAACTGCATTTGCAGCAGTCCTCATTGGAACTATCCATGCCTCCCCTTCAGTCACAGCATATGCATTAATTGGATCTGTAAGCATGGTCATCACCATCCCTGATGTATCTCTTAAGTTTGAGGGTCCAAATAGTGGAAGTACAATATAAAAACCATCACCTACTCCCCAAGTTGCTAAAGTTTGACCAAAATCTTCTTCTTTTTCTTCTAAACCTAATCTATCAGCAACATCAAATAATCCAAAAATTCCAACTGTACTATTTACTACAAATCTTCCTGTAGATTGGAATGCATTACTCCCTTGACCCTGAAGAAATTGATTAACTACTACTAATGGAGTTCTCAAGTTACTTAAAAAATTACTTATACCGCTTTGTATTGGCGAGGGTAGCTTTTTGTATCCTTTTGCGACAGGTTCTAAAATAATTCTATCTGCTACATTATTAAAACTAAAAATTGCTCTATTAATAGGTTCTAAAGGATCATATATTTCATCTTCAACTGTAGAGGTTTCAAAATCATCAGAATCAGTCTTTACTTGGTCAGATGCTGCGCTATACAAATTAGTAGAAAAAATTAAAAAAAATAAAAATAAATAATTTGATAACTTAATTTTCATAGTTAATTTAATATGTGTTTATTACTTATATATAGTTTATAAATTAGAATATAGTTATATTATAGCAAAAAAATGTCAGATAATTCTCCAAATTATTTAAATCTATTAAATAATGAGCAAAGAAAAGCAGTAGAACTAACAAAAGGCTCTTTATTAGTTCTTGCCGGCGCTGGTAGTGGAAAAACAAGGGTATTAACCTTCAAAATACTTCATATTTTAAATAAAAAACTTGCTACACCTTCTCAAATTCTTGCAGTTACATTTACAAACAAAGCAGCAAATGAGATGAAAACACGAATCGGAAAAATGATTAATTTACCAATTGATAGAATGTGGGTGGGAACTTTTCACTCTTTAGCATTGAGAGTTTTGCGCCAACACTATGAAGAAGTTGGTCTTAAAAAAAATTTCATAATAATTGATGTAGATGATCAATTAAAGTTGATCAAAAAGATATGTGAAGCAGAAAAGATTGATACTAAAGAAATTTCAACCAAATTTTTCTTAAATGCAATTGATGGGTTTAAAAATAAAGGAATTTCTTTTGAAGATGTTAAAGAAAGTAAATATAGAAAATATGATAATGAATTAAGAAAAGTATACAAAATTTATCAGACAGAATTATTAAGAATGAATACCGTTGATTTTGGTGATTTGATTTTACTCTGCATTAAGATATTTAAATCAAATAAAAATATTCTACAAAAATATCAAAATTTTTTTAAATTTATTTTTGTTGATGAATATCAAGATATTAATCCAATTCAGCAAATTTGGATACAGTTTCTATATAAGGGTAACAAAAATATATGTTGTGTAGGAGATGATGATCAGTCCATTTATTCATGGAGAGGGGCTGATGTTTCTAATTTGTTAAATTTTAAAAAAAATTTTTCAAATGTAAATATTATTAGATTAGAACAAAACTATAGATCAACAAAAAATATTTTGAGTTGTGCTGCAAACTTAATTTCTAAAAATAAAGGGAGGTATGGAAAAGAATTATGGAGCTTAAATGAAGAGGGAGAGAAAATTAGTATTAATGGATTTTGGGAAACCAAAGAAGAGTCAATATATGTTACAGATAAAATTGAAAAAATAATTAAAGATAAAGTAGATTTAAGCAAAATTTCTATTCTTTTTAGAATTGCAGCACACACAAGATCATTTGAAGAAAGACTAATTAATTTAGGATTACCATATAAAATAATTGGAGGTTTAAGATTTTATGAAAGAAAAGAAATTAAAGATATTATTGCTTATTTAAGGTTAACTAGTAATTTCGAAGATGATTTAGCATTTGAGAGAATAGTAAATGTCCCTAAAAGAGGTATCGGTAAATCCACATTAAGCAAAATTAGTTCATTTGCTAGAATGAACAATTTGTCAATGTTTGAAGCAGCAAAACATATTGTTTTTAAAACGACTTCAAATGTAAAACCTGAACTTTACAAATTTATTGAGAATGTAATTAAATGGAATAAAGTAAAAAAACAATTTGATCATATTGAACTTGCAAAGGTAATTGTTGAAGACTCTGGTTATATATCATTTTTAGAGAAAGAAGAAAAAAATTCAAATAAACCAGATAGTCTATCTAGAATAGATAATATTAATGAATTTCTTGAAAGTTTGAAAGATTTTGAAAACCTTGAAGGCTTTCTAGAGCACGTTTCATTAATAATGGAAAATATATCAAATACTTCTGAGGAGAATTTAACATTAATGACAATGCATGCAGCTAAGGGTTTAGAATTTGATTATGTTTTTTTAGCAGGTTGGGAAGAGGGTGTATTTCCCAGTCAGAGATCTATTGAAGAGTCAGGTAATAAAGGCTTAGAGGAAGAGAGAAGATTAGCCTATGTTGCATTAACTAGAGCAAGAAAAAAAGTATACATTACATATGTAAACCAGAACAGATATTCATATGCTTCCCATGATTACAATCTTCCATCTAGATTTATTAGTGAACTTCCAGAGGATAAAGTAGAAATAATTGACTCTAAATTTATTCATGAAAATGATTTTTTAAACCAATATGTAGAAACTGCTAATTTTTCAGATGATGTTGTTACGCCTGGCAGAAAAAGATTATTAAATAATTCAAAAAGAAACAAAATTGACTGGGAATTCAATCAAGATATATTTGAAGAAGCAGATGATATAAATAATAAAAAGGTTTATCACCAAAAGTATGGAAATGGAAAAATTATAAAGATAGATGGCGATAAAGCAATAGTTGACTTTAATAATTTTTCTTCAAAAAAAATATATTTAAAATTTTTAAAATTTACTGATTAATTTTTTCAAGAAAATCTTTTTCAAAAATAACCTTAACTCCCAATTCCTTTGCTTTTTTTTCTTTTGAACCTGATTTAGAACCTAAAATTAAATAATCCGTTTTTTTACTTACAGAGGATAATATTTTGGCACCTTTTGTTTTTACTAAATACTTAGCTTCATCCCTAGATAATTTTGAAAGTGTGCCTGAAAATACCAAATTCTTATTTGTAAAAAAGTTATTTTCAGAAAATTTTTCAATTTTTTTAACCTTCAATATTTTCTGTAAGTTTTTAAGCATATCCATATTTTTTTGATTTGAAAAAAAATCAATTATTGCAAAAGTTGCTTTTGGTCCAAGACCATCTATGTTTTCTAAATTTTCTTTAATATTAATTTTTTTTATCATATTTTTTATATCTTTGAATTCTTCTGCTAATATTTCTGAATTAACCTCACCAATGTATCTAATTCCTAAAGAATATATAAATTTTTCTAAAGATATTTTTTTTGAATTATTGATTGATCTAATTAGATTTTCAAAAGATAATATGCCCCAACCATCTAATTCAATAATTTCTTTCTTAAATTTTTCTATATAAAATATATCTTCTATATTCTTAATAAAATTTAAGTCATAAAATTGTTTTGCCTGTTTTTCGCCAAACCCCTCTATATTTAAACTTTTTTTACTTATAAAATGTATAATTTGTCCAAGTATCTGAGAATAACAGCCATATCTATTAGAACATCTTAGAATTGCTTCATCTGTTTCCTTGATAGTAGGACTATTACATACTGGGCATTTAATAGGGGGGTCTATTTTCGTTTTAGATTTAATATTTTTTTTAATTAACTTTGTTACGTATGGTATTACATCTCCAGCTCTTTCAATTTCAACAATATCTAAAATTCCAATATCCTTTTTTCTTATTTCATCAAAATTATGTAATGAGGCATTAGAAACTAAAACACCGCCTATATTAACTGGTGTTAATCTTGCTACAGGAGTTATTGCGCCTGTTCTTCCTACCTGGAAGTCAATCGATTTTATAGTTGTATTAGCTTTTTCAGCAGAAAATTTTATTGCAGTAGCCCACCTAGGATTTTTCCCAACATAACCCAACCTTGATTGTAAATTAAAATCATTTATTTTAACTACAATACCATCAATATCATAATTTAAATTACTTCTTTTTTGATCTACGTAATTGTAAAAATTAATTATTTCATTGATAGATTTACAAGATTTAAAAATATTATTTGGCTCAATTTTCCAATTTTTTAAATCTCTATAAAAACTTTCTATTGTTTTATAATTTTTTGAAGATTTGCCTAAGCCATGTGCAATAAAATTTAAAGGCCTGTTATGACTTATTTTTATATTTAGTTGCCTTAAACTACCTGCTGCTGCATTTCTTGGATTTGCAAATTTATCACTTTTTTTTAAAGAAGAATTTAATTTCTCAAAATCCTCTTTATACATAAATACCTCTCCTCTTATTTCAATAAATTCTGGATGATCACCACTTAATGACTTTGGTATTTCTTTTATATTTAATATATTGCCTGTAACATCTTCACCCTCAAAACCATTACCTCTAGTTCCAGCTGAAATTAAAATTCCATTTTTATAGGTTAAATTTAATGAGAGTCCATCAATTTTAGGCTCACAAATATAATCAAATTTTTCGTGATTTTTTAAATTTAAAAACTTTACACATCTTTTAATGAATTCTTCAATATCTTCTTGATTAAATGCATTTGGTAAAGAATACATTTGTGAGCTATGTTTAATCTTTATAAATTTATTTTTTACAACACTTCCAATTATATTATTAGGGCTATCATCCAATTTTAAATTAGGATATTTGGTTTCTAATTCATTATTTTCTTTTACAAATTTGTCATATTCTTTGTCTGTGATTTTAGGTTTATCAAGAGTATGGTACAAATAATTATTCTTCTTTATAATATTAGATAACTCAATTAGTCTTTTTTTTATTGTATCTTCATCTTTTTTTTTCATTTACTAAAAAACATCTGAAATTTTTTCTAATATAGATTTTTCCTCTTCTATTTCTTTAATCAATTTGTAACTATAATTATACCACTTTGATTTAGGATAGTTATAACCAAGAACTGAAGCTGTTTTTTCTGCATCATTATACATCTTTAAATAATAATAAATTTCTACTGATCTATGTAATGCTTCAGGAGTAAATTTTGACTCTGAATAATCTTTAATTACAATCTTAAATCTATTTAGAGCAGCTGTAAAATTTTTTTCTTTTTGATAAAATCTTCCAATATTCATATGTTTTGCAGCTTGATTTGATTTTACTAATATTATTTTTTGCATGCTATCTTTTGCATATTTACTAGTCGGATATCTGTTGATTACTTGATTAAAATTTTCTAAGGCTAGATTATTATATTCGCCATCCAATCTTTCATCAGTTATTTGTTCATAGTTACACATTGCCCTCATATAATATACGTAATCCAAATTTTTGTGAGATGGATATTTATTAATTATTTTGTCAAATAACAAAATAGCTTCCTCATACTCCATTTTTATATAATAAATGAAACCTATCATTATTTGCCCTTGAATAGCTTCATTTGATAGAGGATATAGTTTATTTAATTTTTTGAATTCTTCAGTAGCTTCTAAATATTGTTTATTATTAAAATATTTATTAGCAATTATGTAAATTTCACTAGGTTTATTTGTTACTTCAGTTTTATTTATTTTAATATCATTCTTTGAGTTAGAACAAGATATATTAAAAAAAAGAACAAATATTATCATCAAGTATGCAAGTTTCATTAATTTCATGTATATATTGAATAAATAAAAATTTGAATGAAATTTATAAATAAATTTAAATCCCCAAACCACAATAAAAGAAAAACTAGTAAAATTGAATTTATAATTATTCATTATACAGCAATAAGTAATCTATTTGATGCTATAAACTATCTTTGTGATATAAAGAAAAAAGTTAGTACTCATTTTGTAATATCACAAGAAGGAGATATATTTCGTCTAGTTAATGAAGATCAAAGAGCATGGCATGCAGGTCACTCTTTTTGGAAAAATTATACAGATATAAATTCTATGTCAATAGGCATAGAATTAGATTTTAATCCAAATGGTAAAAATAACAAATATTCATTAAAGCTCATCAAATCTTTAATTTATTTATTAAACTATTTAAAAAAAAAATATAAAATAAAAAACAACTGTATATTGGGACATTCAGATATATCCCCTTTTAGAAAAATTGATCCTGGAAATAAATTTCCTTGGAATAAATTAGTTTCTAAAAACCTATCTTTTCTTCCAAAAAAACAAAATATTAAAAGAAAAAAAATATTAGAAAAACACTTTAGTGAAAAAAATATTAATAGTAAAAAAAAACAAGTTTTGTTTATGCTTGCTGAGATAGGATACGATACAAATATTTTGAAAAATAGAAAAAATAAATTTAAAAATTTGATACAAAGCTACCAACTACATTTTTATCAAAGAAATTCCAATGGTATTTTAGATCAAAAAACATTAAATAAAATAAAGGAACATTACCTAAATTTATATTGACCTTTCACTAAAAATAAATAATCATTAAATTGATGGTGCGATGATCGCTCGTTAAATCGAGAGGAAAGTCCGGGCTCCACTGGAAAAAAAACCAGGTAACTCCTGGCAGGTGAAAGCTTAGGGAAAGTGCAACAGAAAATAAACCGCCTTTTATAAAGGTAAGGGTGAAAAGGTAGGGTAAGAGCCTACCGCTTTCTTGGTAACAAGGGAGGCACTGCAAACCCTTTTTGGAGCAAGGTCAAATAGGAACAACTTTCAGTTCCAGCTGTGTTGTTCGGGTAGACTGCATGAGATAAACGGTGACGTTTATCCTAGATTAATGATCATCAATTTTTTACAAAATTACAGAACCCGGCTTATGCATCATCATACAATTTGATAGAACATATAGTGAACATATAATTTATTTCCTATACCCATTGACTCCCATATATTCCCATGATAACCCATAAATCATGGATCTATTTGTTTCGCGTTTTACAAATAAAATTGATAAAAAAGGAAGAGTATCACTTCCTTCAAGTTTTAGAAATGTGCTTCCAAAATCAAATAAAAATGAAATAATTTTATACAAGTCAATAAAAACAAACTCAATAGAAGGTTGTGGTGTTGAAAGACTTAAAGAAATAGCAAAAAGAATAAATAATTTAGATTTTTTTTCTGAGGATTATGATGATTTTTCTACTTCAATATTTTCTGAAATAATTCCAACAAAAATTGATAGTGAAGGAAGATTTTTGATTTCAGAAGAATTAAAAAATTTTGCAAATCTAAAAAACGAGGCTACATTTTTTGGGCAAGGTTATTATTTTCAAATCTGGAATCCTAAAAATGGAGAAATTAATATTAAAAAAAGAAGAAAAAGACTTCTAGATCAGAAAAAATCATTAAGGATGATTTTAACTCAACAAGATTAATTATGAAGAATTTACACAAACCAGTAATGTTAAAAGAAATTATTTCATTTATTCCTAGCGATAGATCTATTAATGTAGTTGATGCAACTTTTGGTGGTGGGGGATATTCAAGAGCAATTTTAAAACATTTTAGTGTTAAAGAATTAATAGCTATAGACAGAGATCCAATTTCAAAAATATTTTCGAAAGATATCAATCATAAATATCAAAACTTTACACTAATAAATGACAAATTTAGTAAAATAGAAACAGTAATAAGAAAATCTAAATTAAAAGAAAAAAAATTTGACATTATTATATATGATTTGGGTACTAGCTCTAATCAAATTGATAATCCAGATAGAGGGTTTTCTTTTAATAATGAAGGTCCACTAGATATGAGGATGGGCTTAAATGAAAAAAATGCTTTTGAAATAATTAATAAATTAGATGAAAAAAATTTGGCTAAAATCATTTATGAATTTGGTGAAGAGAGATATTCAAGAGTCATAGCAAAAGAGATTGTTAAAAATAGAAAAATTAAATTTATTTCAAATACTTCACAATTATCTCAAATTATAAAAACTTGTTTACCAAAAAATAATTCAAGAAAAAAAACTATTCATCCTGCAACTAAAACTTTTCAAGCTCTTAGAATTTATGTTAATGATGAATTAAATGAACTTAAAACAAGTTTAAATAAAACAATAAATTTATTAAAACCAGAAGGTTTAATTTTAGTAGTTTCTTTCCAAAGTCTAGAAGATAGAATTGTGAAAGATTTTTTTAACCACAACAGTGGTAAACGA
>MDSW01181998.1_pt1 | contig 11360 bp, 9 predicted proteins | sample 811171 | NCBI WGS metagenome assembly MDSW01 (sample SAMN05326641, study PRJNA326480) | marine metagenome | isolation source: seawater | place: Atlantic Ocean: North West | collected 2012
ATGAACTCTGGCGCGGAGGCTTCATCGTTTTTACCTTGAGCCGGGACTCCGTTACTCCTCCATGGTCCGCCAAGCCCTCTTAAGCGCCTGTGTTGCCCTTGTAGCTGCACCGGCTACCGCTGGCCCCATGGTCTGCAACACCACTTTTGAAGCCCCGCTCGGCAGCAACCCCGATGAGCAACCGCGGCAACCGGTACAGGTCACCCGCTGCGGCGCCATTGAAACCACAGCCGAGCTGATCGACCAACGCGCTTTCTCCTACACCGCGCCCTTTGCCCGCGGCATCGACATCACCCACCAGATCACCGACCTGCTGGGTATCTCGATGGGTGGCGGCGATGGCACCAAGGTGATGGGCTTTGGCTATCCAGACCAAACGATTGTTTGGGATGGATCAGCCATCGAAAACACCTACCGCTCGCTGCTCGATGAGCAGAGCAGCCCTCTGCCGCAGCGTGTGGCTGATTTGGAAACGCCCTACACCGGCAGCATGCGCAAAATCGAGCCACTGATCGAGATTGAGCCAGTTCGTGGGCTCTGGTGAAACTTGGGTAAGAATGGCTTTGCAGACCGGGGGTCTAGCAATCTGGTGAATGCAGCGAACTCATAATTCGCCTTAGGCGAGTTCGATCCTCGCGACCCCCATGAGGCCGAAAACCACTCAATCTCAAGGGAAACACCTGGAGCAAAAATATCAAATATCCATCAGATGTTTGAAACAAGCCTAGGGCCAGAGGCCAAGGGAATTAGTCGAACCATCCAAGCAAAAGAAATAAAGTACAAGCAAGGTTTAATAATCAAAGCAAGACAAAAAAATTGCTAGGAGGATGTGGCCAGCAAAAACTAGAGGCCGCAAAAGCGAAAGAATCAGGAGGCTCCAATCCATACAAGAGAGGAAGCCCACAAAAATTTGCAAAATATATGACCAGCCTGATCAAGGGCCAAGGAAAGACGAAAACGACACTTTGAATAATCGAGTAAAAAATGCAAAAGAAGCTCTAATACGCCCAAAAAAGGGATGCCTGTAATCAGGGAAACGGCAAGGCCATGTGTCGCTGAGTGTGCCGTTAGCCACCAATACCAAGGCAAAGTGACATCACGTCCTGGACATTTTTCGACTGCCATTTTGTCATTTTGAAGCGCAAAATCGCAGAGAAAGTGAGCGAAAGTAAGGTTTATAAAAACCGAAATCGGCCAACCATGAAATGTATTAGAGATCACAAAGTCCATTAGAAGAAAAAATCTGTGAAGACACACGGGGGAATAGCTGCACGATACCCAGAAAGAGCTAGCTTGCCTTCAGAGTCAAATTGTGCAGTGTTAACGAACTGGCTAGAGCAATTTGACAGCAATCTGCTAAATCAGCTAATCAATGCAACCGGCGAAACCCATATTGAAGACATAGCTTCGGAAAATTCAAGATACATCAAAAATTACTGCATAATATTTTTAGACCTAAGTGGATTTGGGAAATTAACAGAGTCGAGCAGAGACTTTGAGGCGTTGCGCTTAATCCTGATCACTGAAACAATAATTTCAAAACTAGCCGTAGATCACAACGGGACTCTGCTGAAATCAATTGGAGATTCATGGCTACTGAAATTTTCCGAAACAACTAAAGGAGTCCATTTTTTAAAGGCACTTTACAAAAAACTCAATGAAACAAACACTGGCAACCCGCAACAATTAGCGGCAATCCCCTGCGGAGGGATTGCTTATGGGGCTTTGCTGGAGTTTGGGGATTACGACATCATTGGCCGAACGGTCAATGTTGCAGCAAGGGCCGGCGAGGATGTCGCAGGGCCCTGGGAAGTACTCATTGCTGAGAGTGCACTAGAGCAAGCAGCAATTGATAGTGAAATCAAAATTACTGACCACATCATGAGTGGAGAAAAGGTGTATAGCTGGCTACCTTTGGGGCCAATGAGCTAGGCGGTTATGCAATCCAACAAAAGAGTTGAAACTCACTGCCAATTTAATAGCATCTAAATACAAGTGAAATGCGCATGTCCAGCACCAAACTCGAGACATTCAACGCATTTAATGAAATAAGCGATGGCCTCAAGGATTGGTTAGAAGGCAATGGAAAGAATACCCAATTCAAACAAGGACAAAAGTTGATTTCGGAAGGAGAAATCAGCGATGAGGTGTTCCTACTCATTGATGGGAAGCTTGCAGTGAATACAACTGACCAGAATGGGCAAGAAAAATGCTTAGCGGAGTTATTCGAAGGCTCAATTGTTGGGGAGATGACTTGGCTGGAACAAAGGCCTGCCGTGGCAAGTGTCAGAGCACTGGAAACAAGCAATATACTTTCAATAACTTTTGAGAGCCTTGACGAGCTAGTTAGCAGAAATGCAAACCATGCTGCCGAGCTACAACGTGTATTAGCTAAGAAATTAGCATTGCAAATTAATTCTCAGAATGTATGGATTCACAGGTTCAGTAATGAAAAGGTTGAGATAGAGCCTCTACGCAAAGTTCTAGTCTTTTTTGCCGGCCTCAGCGACCAAGATGTGAACGCTATCGCTAATATAGGTTCACTCAAAAGAATTCATGCCGGCGAAGTATTGATTCACCAAGGCGATGAAGTCAGCTCACTGTATCTAATTCTGGCGGGTGAAGCCGAGATTGTCGTTGAAATCGATGGAGTAAGTAAGCAAGTTGGATCTTCGCGCCGCGGGGAGCTTCTTGGGGAACTCACACTACTTTTGAGTAGCGAAGGAGGAGCAACTGCAACGGTACAAAGCCTCGAAGGCATGGAATTACTTGAAATTAACAAGACAAGCCTGAATCAATTACTTAATCAAGAACCAGGTCTTGCTGAGCATTTCTATCGAAGTCTTAGTTGCATGTTGTCACAGAGAAGTCGCGATCAGCTTCTTGCGCAACGATTGGCCTCTTTAAGTAAAAGTGCAGAACTTGTTGATGGTGATGATGATGAAGAGTTAGATATGACACAGCTCGGAGGAATCAATCGCGCAGGGCAACGCTTTAACAGAATTTGCGAAAAGTTCCAGGGGTCCTAGATAATGATTCAGCTAGACGCCGGAAAAAGGATTTGTTGGCCAGCAAACGGATTCAGATGTGACAGCTCAGACATTTTTGCAGTCATTAGTGGAGCATCAGTATTCAGATTAACTAAGGAGTATTTACTGCCTGGATTTTCTGATGAGCTGACAAAAGAACTTCAACTTGAATTGAGAGCAACGCAGCGAATCAATATTGAACTAAGCCAAGAAACGCAACCGAATACAAGCTTGGAATGGCTGAAAGAACAGCTGTGCCTGGCACTTGAAAAGCCAATAACAGAAAAAGAAGCCGACACTGAAGAAGTAATTCGCCTTTTACGCGAACTAAGAGAAAAAATTGTCAGCAAGGAAAGCAAAAGCATTCAAAGCTATACACCAATCAACAACTCAACTGAAGGGGAATTATTTCTCTGGCTTGAAAGCAAAGAAGCAACAGCACAGCAGCAAAAACAAACTTTTGAGCACAATACAAATCAAGACTATGCGTTGAAAAGCTGCCTAGCTGAAATACTTAGTTGCTCAATCTCAGATGTAAGAGCTGTAGGGATAAGAAGCAATGATCCAAGACAGCGGTTGCAGCAAATGCTTGAACAAAATGACTTAATCGGACGTGAGGTAGTCATTAATTCCCAAAATCTCAATAACGAGTGCGGAGACTTGATCGCGTTTAATCAAGATGAGGATAATTCTCCAGTCCTTTTAAGATCAAACAATAAAGAATATTTATTCTGGGACCCAACAAGTAACAAGAAACCGAGCCCAATACAAAAATCTGAAGCTGAATTAGATCAGCTGAGTCAACGGATGATCGGCATAACTCCTGCTCTAAAGAAAAAGGATCTCACAACAGTGGGGCTATGGCACTTCACATTTGGAAAATCGGAGAGTTTTATTCAATTTGTATCAGCAGGATTACTTGTTGGAGCAGCAATTGGCTTCCTACTCTCCATTGGACGGGAAGTTGGTGCAGCGAGATGGATATTTAGCATGGCAACTACTGGAACAATATTGGGTGGGGCTTTAGGTCTGGTAACGGGTGGATTACGCAGTGGTACTGCGGCCATGCTGATCGTGACCTTGCTGGGAATGCTGACACCGGCATTCAATACTGTCATTACTAACCAAGCGTTGCCGGATCAAGACTTAGGGCTTCTCCTGCAAATCAGTGTCGTATTACTCGCTGCTGGTATTACAAGTATTGGATTGGAATGGGTACAAAGCCGAGACATTCTTGTAAGTCAGCAAAAAGGTGCAGCAAAGATGCAGTTAGCCAGTATGAAGCGAGCATTAGATCTTCCGACAGAATTTTATAGACAACGGGGTGTTGGAGAACTGCAGTCTCGCCTGGGTGCAATCGATGAAATTCGCGAGGAAATTCAGGATTTGTTAGGAGGTGGAATTGTTGAATCCCTGCTAATTAGTTTATACATCCTATTCATGCTCCGCATAAGCGTGAAACTCACACTGCTAGCGATTTTTGTATCATTTTTAATGTTAATACCAACAATCATTGTTGCCATTCAATCCAGGCCACTTCAAAGGCATCAAGAGAGGGAGCAAGCAGATGCAGAAGGAAGGAATCTTGAGCTTATCAATTCAGTCAGTAAATTGAGATTGGCGGGAGCTGAGGCAGCTGCCGCAAGATGGTGGGCTCAGCCTTATAAGAAGGTTGTCAACCTAGAAACTGCGTTGGATATAAAGGGAGCAGTTTCAGATTTACTCGAAGATGTGATTCCCAACTTAGGAACACTTCTACTTTACATTGTTGTGACCAAGTTAATAGCAGAAGCTGCAGTAGCACCAAGAATATCTGCTCCCAATATTGGACAACTTCTTGGATTCTTCTCAGCATTCGGAACTTTCATAGGTGGCATCTCAGGATTAACGGGACTGATTTCAGAAGCATTTGAATTACCTATTTATTACGAGCGGGCAAAACCATTTTTTGACTCGGAGACCGAGTCCCATAGTGACCAGCTGGAGTCATTAGAAATAAGTGGAGATATTGAACTTGATCGAGTTAGTTATCGATATGATGATGAGCTTCCATTAGTTCTTGATTCAGTCAGTTTTCATATCAGGCAGGGAGAATATGTAGCCATTGTTGGCCCCTCCGGATCTGGGAAATCAACTCTCATTAGATTGCTCTTGGGCTTCGACAGTCCCGAGGATGGCACCGTGCGGTTTGATGGACGTCCTATCAGTGGCTTAAACCCAAAAAGCCTGCGAAAGCAAATCGGAACTGTTCTGCAGAGCAGCACTCTCTTCAGTGGCTCTCTCATGGAATCCATCTCAGGAGGCACCTTCCTTCAAGAGGAGGATGTATGGGAGGCTGTTGAACTTGCTGGCCTCGCAGAAGATATTCGAAAAATGCCGATGGGCCTACAAACAGTGCTTCCTGATGGGGGTGGAACGTTATCAGGAGGTCAACGACAACGAGTTGCTATTGCTCGCGCACTTGCTCGGAAACCACGATTACTAATCTTTGATGAGGCTACAAGCGCACTAGATAATAGAACCCAAGCAATTGTCACTAAAAGTCTAGACAAACTACCAATGACGCGTATCATGATTGCACACAGATTAAGCACAATTCGAAAGGCAGACAGAATCATCGTGATAGAGAAAGGCCAACTCATTGAACAAGGCGACTATGAAACGCTTATGAGTAATGACGGCCTCTTCACTCGATTAATGAAACAGCAAATCAAATGAGTTTATTTCGCAAAAAAGCACTGGATGCCCTGTCCACTCCAGAACAATTAGACAAGCCTCTTGAGTTGATAAGGCCAAGTCAATGGATCTTATTGCTGTCTCTTGGAGGTTTTACATTAACCATACTCTTATGGTCTATTTTTGGACGAATCCCAGTCCGAGTTAGTGGACTAGGGGTTTTAGTCAATCCAAATAGCCTTACTGACGTACACAGTCAAACAACAGGTGTAATTACTGATATACCGATCAAAGTAGGTGATTGCATCCGGAAAGGATCCCAAGTTGGTCATATCGAGCCTGTGAGTAGAGAAGTTGAAATTAAAGCTGCCAAGGTTCAACTCAATCAGGCCCTCACTGAAGACAGGGGCCTTGATGCGTTGGCCTCCATGAGACTTGAACAAATGAAGAACGACATTGACCGCATCAAACCGCTCGTAGATATTGGCGCAATCTCAATCGAGAAATTATCAGAGCGGCAACGTCAATTAAGTGAGCTTGAGTATTCGATCAAGAGTGGAAATAGTAGCCGCGAGCAAAGAATCACGGAACAAATAAATCGAATAAAGTCACGTCAAGAAGAAATTGCCCGCATGAGTATCGTACGAGCACCAATTAGTGGGTGCATTGTCGACCTGAGTGTCCACACAGGGGAAGTGGTTCAGAGCGGAAAAACCATGTTCACAATGCAGGCGGGAAATAATCAATCAGGGCTAAGAAGTCTGGTTTTCTTTGCCGCCAAAGATGGCAAACGCCTAAAAATAGGTCAAAGAGTCAGAGTCACACCAACCACCGCCAAACAACAACGTCATGGAGGAATCGAAGGGAAAGTTGTCAGTATTCAACCGCTGCCCGTTAGAGAAGAGGCGATTGTCAAACGTTTAGGGGTGAAATCTCTACTTAGTGCTGTCAGAGCCAAGAAGAATGGTCCTCTGATCGAAGTCGAAACAACACTAAAAAAGAACCCCAATACCGAAAGCGGGTATGACTGGGGAGGAAATAAAGGACCCTCATTACAGCTAACAGCTGGAACCACTACAAAAGTTCGGGTACTAGTTGAAGAGCGACGACCAATCAGCTACATCATTCCAATCCTGAGAGATCTAACTGGTATTTACTGAAGAAGATGATAGAAGCAGTTCTTCAAAGTATCCGGGGAAACTTCCGGCAAATACAAGCTAAAGCTGACGGTAGCCGGGTAAAAACTCCAACGCGCTTGCAAATGGAGTTCACAGAATGCGGCGCTGCATCACTAGGCATTGTTTTACAATATTATGGAAGATATGTTCCACTTACACAATTACGTGAAAGTTGTGGGGTGTCGAGAGATGGCAGTGATGCAGCGAATCTAGTTCTCGCTGCAGCTCAATATGGACTCAAAGCCAAAGGCTACAAAAAGGGGATTAAAGCACTAAAGCAAATCAAACCACCAGCGATTCTGTTCTGGGAGTTTAATCATTTTCTTGTACTTGAAGGTTTTGTTGGCAATGAGGTTTATCTCAATGACCCAGCATTAGGCCCTCGTACTGTAAGCATCAGTGAATTTGAAACAAGCTATACAGGGATTGTCCTCACCTTACAGCCGGAGAAAGATTTTCAACGTATAGGCAAAGCGCCATCTGTATGGCCAATTGTTTGGCGTCGGTTATTTAGTGAGACCGGCGGAGCTCTTTTCATACTGATTGTTGGCTTGTTATTAATAATCCCGCAGCTAACAATGCCAATTTTTGCGCAACTTTATTTGGATGAAGTGATTGGTAATAGCATGCAAAGCTGGCTCAAGCCAATGCTATGGGCAATGGCTTTGACCATTGTGGTTCAATCAATCTTCCAATACCTTCAACTGCTGGGAAGTCGTCAGCTGGAGAAACGGTTAACTCGGCGCTTTTCCGCCCATTTTGAGCATAAAATGCTTTCACTTCCAGAGAGCTATTACAAGCAAAGATATGCCTCAGATATCGCCATTCGTATGGAATCAAATGGCAGTATTTCAGAATTTATTGCCGGAAAGCTAATCCCAATGGCGTCAGGGATTGTTTCTCTGATCTTCTACTTAATACTGACTTTGGTATATAGTCCGTGGCTTGGATTACTGGTATTCATTACAACTGGCTTCAATGCCGCTGTTATCCAAGCAAACTTAAGAGCACAAAAGGATGACAGCTTAAAACTTCAAAAAGACGATGCCAAGTCAGATGGCGTCATTGTCGCAGCAATGAGCAATATGGAGACCATTAAAGCAGGTGCGCTTGAAGATGATATTTATCGTCGATTCAGTGGGTATCACAGTCGACTACTAAATACCCAACAAGGCATCCAGTTGCGCAACATGCGCATTAAAGTTTTTCCGAGTGCATTAACAACAGTCAACGAAATTGCCATTTTTGTTCTTGGCTTTTTCTTAGTTCTCCAAGGGCAGCTGACCCTAGGCATGTTGCTAGCTGCTCAAACTATTGCAGGCTCGTTAAAATCAAGTATTGAAGAGATTATTGGTTTCGTCCAAGAGCTCCCTGAATTTCAAGCTGAATTGCTGCGTCTAGAGGATGTTCTTGAACAACCCAGCGATCCATTGGTTGAGAATCAATTCACCAATACAAGCCCATCTGAATCTCTGAGGCGACTGAGCGGTGAAGTTACCCTTGAAAATGTTGATTTTGGATTTGTCAGTATTAAAGATAATTTGATCAATGATTTCAACTTAACAATTCACCCTGGTCAACGTATTGCTTTCGTTGGAGGGAGTGGCAGCGGTAAGAGTACGTTAGCCAAATTAATAGCTGGGCTTTATCAGCCGACCGGTGGGCAAATCTTATTCGATGGAGTGCCTCTACTTTCAGTTCCTCGTGCCGTGATGACTGGCTCATTGGCGATGGTTCAGCAAGACATCGCTTTATATGGATGTTCCGTCAGAGAGAACCTAACTCTCTGGAATCCATCAATTAGCTTTGCCGATTTGAAGCGCGCTTGTCGTGACGCCGAAATTGATGAAGTGATTAACGATCTACCAGAAGGGATGGATACCAAGCTCAGTGAAGGTGGCAGCAACCTTTCAGGGGGGCAAAGACAGCTCATGGAAATTGCCCGAGCATTGGTCTGCGATCCGACAATCTTAATTATGGATGAAGCAACTTCAGCACTTGATGCTGAAACTGAAAGTAAGCTATTAAAGAATCTAAGTCTGCGGGGATGCACACAAATCATTGTTGCTCACCGCCTAAGTACGATACGGAATGCTGACTTAATTCTTGTGATGCAAGACGGAGAGCTAGTACAGCAAGGAAGGCATGAATCGATGATTTTGGATGAAAATAGCCCCTATTCCCAACTCCTCAATGAAAGCGCTTAATTAGCTCAGAAGAGTAGGTCGTGGTTGGCAATCTCAATCCACTTATCACAAACAGGTCTAACCTTTTGCGTCATCCAATGGTGATGCCGGTAATTATCAACAAATGAGATAAAGCGAGCATTTTTGATCCGATCTTTTGGATCACTAAAATGCGCTGATCGAACAACTTCAGCCAGAAGAGCAAAGGGTGCGCCAGATTTCTCCCAGCCAGGGTCAACCCAAAATTTTGCGTAATGCAAGGAATCAGAATCCACCAGGTTGGTAATCATCCAGCCAATAATCTCCCCATTACACACTGCCAAACGACTGTACTTCTGACATGGAGTCCAGCGATGATCTCCTGATGCGGGATCCCATGGCACCTGCCAGCCTCTTTCCTGCGCATATTGAATTCGATCTTGCAAAGCTTTGTTGGGTAAATCAGGGAATCTAGTAATTTCCCAATTCGCATTTCGAGAACGAATTTGTGCTGATCGCTCCAATCTCTGTAGTAATGCATTAGCAGAGTCCGAATCCGAAAAACTAGCAACAACTTGACCAGCGGAAGAAGTCCATCCTGCAGCTGATGGCGTCAAACTTCTCAAGGCCTCAAGGTACTTGGACTCAAAAGGAACAGGCAGACGAACGCCATCCAAGCCAACGTTTCTTGCCCAGCTAATAACATGACCTAGCAAATGTTTTGCAAAACCAAAGCGTCTAAATTTCTTGGCAACAATAATGCTGTAAATAGACAGAACATCGAGAAGCTCATCTGCCTCATTAACGACCTCATCACAATCAGCCAGTACAAGCGCTACCTTGACTGTCCGGTCTAGATTTTTTGACTTAATCGTCAGGCCCCAGGCCAACAGTGAAGAATCCGAGTCGGCCGGTGAGGTTGCCGCTGATGTGAGATGAGTCCGCAGCAACGCTGGTGCTAGATGCAGCCATCCAGAAATGGAGTCTGGGCTGACTTTTAGACATTCAATGTCGAGAGACACATGTGTCAGGGCACTGTCTTATCAATGGTAGAAAGCCATAGGCATGTGGCAACATGATCAGGGCCACTATTCAAGCAAGGGGATGCTCAAATCATCCAATCCACTATTACACTAATGTCTATTAATGACACTTAAGAAAGTAGAGTAATAGGAAAACTTTCTAGCTTGGTCTTCTCAATATCCTCTTCTGCCTCTGCGTCGTTGTCTATTCCTCAGGCTTCTATAGCGAGAACCTGCTCCTCACCTTCTGCGGTAACCTCCGCGCCTGCTCGCACCTTTGCCACCTGCTACTGCAGTTAACGCAACAGCATCCAACTCAATATTCTCATCTTCATTCTCTTCCGTTCACCTTCTAGTTGATCAAGCAAAATATCCACTTCCTCCAGAGGTATTGTCACGCCTTTAGAAGATTCAACTTCAACAATGCGATCAACACCCACAACTGAATGAATAAGGCTGATTGTTTTAATTAAGCCGAAGTAATCACCACCGTCTTCCGGGCCCCCTCCTTGTCATGGAAGCTATTCGTGCATACATAGCCCTACGTGAAGCATGTCGACGTCCACTGCGGCGAGTGGCTTGGCGATGATACTGAGAGCTAGAGTAGCGACGACGACGGCCCCTACTACTCTTACGCCTACCACCTGCTACAGCAGTTTACGCAACAGCATCCAACTCAATATTCTCATCTTCGCTCTCTTCCGCTTCATCCTCTAGTTGATCAAGCAAAATATCTACTTCTTCTAGAGGTATTGTCACGCCCTTAGAAGATGCAACCTCAACAATGCGATCAACACCAGAATCGTAATCAATCAGAATCAGGCCTGTAATCTCTTGCTCAATCTCTGGCGAGATTGATTGTTTCAATGTTTTGAACTGATCCAAGGAGACAGTGGTTTCTGGATCTGGCAACTGCTCCAAAAATGCATTCACATCATCAGATGTCACCTGCATACCTTGTGCAGCCGCAAGTTCAACTACACGGTTAATAGCAAGGTCTGCATCACTATCAAACAAATCTGCTAAGTCTTCATCTTGCTCAGGAGTTAAAGCTTCAAAGAGTTCCTTGAGATATTGCATGGCAGCGGCTGACAGAGAAGAGGATGTCGATATGTAAATATTACTGCAATCAATGCGATTAATCTGTGCCGGTCAAGGCCATATGGACAATATCTTTAAAAAGACTCAAGGCCATGAATTTTCTGATTTTCATGGCAATTAGTGTGCCCTGAGTTTTACAGGGGTTTTCAACCAACTTCCACTAAATTTCGGTTGGCACTTACCTTACAA
>MDSW01038914.1_pt1 | contig 11359 bp, 9 predicted proteins | sample 811171 | NCBI WGS metagenome assembly MDSW01 (sample SAMN05326641, study PRJNA326480) | marine metagenome | isolation source: seawater | place: Atlantic Ocean: North West | collected 2012
CGGCGTCGTCGCGCGCGACGAGGCGCGCGAGCGCGACGGTGTCGTGGCCGTTCCCCGCGGTCGCGTCGATCGCGACGTCGCCGACGCGGAGCGCGGCGGCCCACAGCGATCGCGCCATGTCCGTCGTGCGTCCGCTGCTCGAGAGGACGTCCTCGAGGTGCGGATCCTCCGGGGCGCACGCGTCGCGCGGCGCCGCGCGTCGGAGCGCGGGGACGCGCCGGCGCGCGCGCGTCCGGGGGGGCGGCCGGGGAAGGCCGCGCGGGACGAGCGCGCGCGTCGTCGCCATCGCCACCGATTCTGATGGTTGATGGAAGTTCCACAGTTCTGTCATCAACACTGTTTGACCGACCGCGATCCGAAGTCGAGCGCTTTAAACCGTCGTTTTCGAGTCGCGCGATCGATGGGTTCTTGCGGCTCATCTTCGCGCAGAGAGCCACGCCACTCCTCCGAGCCCGGCTCACTCTAGCATCCACGAGGCGACGGCGACGGCGCGCTCGAGAGAACGTCGCGGGTAACAGCGTCGCGCGTCCGGGCGCGCGCGCGCGGGAGGCACGGTCGCGGTCGTCGCGAGCGCGAGCGCGAGGGCGGCGGGAGGCGCGCGCGCGAGGGGCGGGCGTCGCGCGACGACGACGACGACGACGACGACGACGACGCGAGCGACGATGCTCTGCGCGGCGCGGACGTGGGTGCGCGCGACGATGCGAACCGCGCCGCGGCTGTCCTCCAGGGTGCCCGGCGGCAACGCGACGTCGTCGCTGACGCGCGGCGGCGACCGCGCGAGCGCGCACGTCGCGTCGCTCCGAAGACGCGTCGCGCCGATGTGCGCGTCGTCCGCCGCGCCCGGCGCGTCGTCGACGTCGCCGCCCGCCGCGGGGGCGGGACCGTATCCGCCCCTTCGCGTGACCGCGAAAGGCCGCGTCGTCGCGCTGGGCGACGTGCACGGGGACATCGGTCAGGCGCGCAGAGCGCTGACGATCGCGGGCGTGTTGGGCGAAGACGGCGACGCGGTGAACCCGACGTGGATCGGCGGCGACACCGTCGTCGTGCAGGTGGGGGACGTGCTCGATCGCGGCGACGACGAGATCGCGATCTTGATATTGCTGCAGAAGCTTCACAAAGCCGCGCAGGCGGACGGCGGCGCGGTGTACATCCTCAACGGCAATCACGAGGTCTTGAACGTCTCCGGGGACTTCCGGTACGTCACGCAGGGCGCGTTCCAGGAGTCCACGCGCTTCGGCGAGCACCTCGTCAACCTGTTCGGCGACGCGTTTCGAGACGCGTTCGGCGGGAACGAGGAAGATCCGCGGAAGAAGCAGGTCAAGGCGAGGGTCGGTCTGTTCTCTCCGGGCGGCCCGCTCGCGCAGCAGCTCGCGATGAACAGCACGGTGCTGATCGTGAACGACACGGTCTTCGCGCACGGCGGCCTGATGCCGCGCCACGTGGAGTTTGGGCTAGAGAAGCTCAACAACGCCGTCGCGGACTGGATGCGCGGCGCGGAGATCTCCTCGGAGGAGGACAGAACCGCGCTGGGGATGGCCATCGGGAGCGTGAAGGACAGCGTCGTGTGGAACCGGACGTTCGGGCAGGAAAACTTCATGTCGCAGGGCGACCGCGACCGTGCGTGCGAGACGCTCGGGAAGACGCTCGACGCGATCGACGGCGCGAAGCGTCTGGTCGTCGGACACACGCCGCAGCTCGGCGGGTGCAACGCGGAGTGCGACGGACGGATATGGAGAATCGACGTCGGGATGTCGTTCGGCGTGGTCGGCGCGGACCCGGAGGTGATCGAGATTGTTGGGGACGAGGTGAGGGTGTTGACGTCCAGGGTGCCCGCGGGCGCGGGGTCGGCGGGCGCGGTGAGCAAGTTGTGATCAAGTTGCGACGCGACGCGACGCGACGCGGCTGGGTCGGGCGGGTGGGATTAAATGTTTGCAACTCGACGACGCCGCCGTCGTCGTTCACTAATACCTTCGCGTCGTCGTCTCGTTTCGTCTCGTTCATCGTTCATCGCGCGCGTCGCACGTCCTCTACCGTTCACGCCTTGTCGCCCTCGCCCAGGTCCGCGGCCGCGGCGTCGCGCTTCTTCTCCGCCTTGTCGCTAGGGTCCTCCTCCTCCTTCATCTCCTTCACGTCGTCGCCGCCGTCGCTCTCGTAAAGAAACTTGGGCACCGTGTACTTGCTCGGAGACGGCACGAACAAGTCCCCGCCGTTCTCCGCGGGAATGCGCGTCCGAGGGTCGGACTCGCTGTCGCTGTCGCTGTCGTCGATCGCGGTGACGCGGCGGCGGCGTCTCGTGTCTTCGGCGGCGGCCGCGCCCGCGTCGTCGTCGTCGTCGTCGTCGTCGTCCGACGCGTTGGCGCGCGCGCGGCCGAGCTTTTTCCGCCGCGTCGGGTCCGCGGCTTCCGCTTCCGCCTTCTCCGCGGCCGCCTTCTCCGCGGCGGCGGCTTCCTTCTCGAGCGTTTTCTTGCTCTTCTTCCTCCCGCCGACCTTCTCCTTGATCTTCTTCACCGCCTTCCCGCGCGTCGCCGCGTCCCCGCGCGCGCCGCGTCCCGACCTCGGCGCCGCGATGACGACGTCGTCGTCGTCGTCGTCAGAGGAGCTCTCGTCGAAGTTCACGTCGACGGCGCCCTCGCGCCGCGCGCGGTCGATCTCGTCCGCGCGCGCTTCCTCGCGCGCGAACATCTCCTCGTCCGTCTCCCGGGGACCTCTCGGCTTCTTCTTCTTCTTCTTCTTCGCCGCCGCCGCGGCGCCGGCGTCGTCGTCGTCGTCGCCGCCGCCGCCGCCGCGCTCCGTTTCCATCAACGCGGCGAGGTCGTCGTCCTCCTCCTCCTCCTCGTCCCCCGCGTGCTTCGCCGCGTTCCACTCCTCCTCCTCCTCTTCCACCTCCTTCCCCTCGTGACCCGGCACGTCGTCGTCCGAGTCCTCGTCCGGGAAGAACACGTCCTCGCCGTCGACGACGTCGCCGTCCTCCTCCGGCGCCGGCGCGTCCGCGGGGTCGCCGCCGTTTGCGATCCGGTCGCGTTCCTTCAGCTCCGCGATGCACGCGCGAACCTCGCGCGTCTTCTTCAGGCGCTCGACTTTCTTCATCACCTCCTCGTGCGGCGCGTACGGGTACATCAGCGTCGTCCACTCGCGGTACAGACTCATGAGGCGCGCGAAGTCGCCGAGCTCGTGCCCCGGGCCTTTGCGTATCGCCTTAGGGTCGTTCCATACGAGCGAATGTCGGGGTGGAGTTGAAAGGCGTCAGTTGGAGATGAAAGGCATCGCGGGCGGGGATTGAAAGCGAGGGGTGGACGGAGAGATGCGTCGGGAAAAGTCCTTAAGGATCGGCGTTCACCACGCCGACGCGGTCGTATGGGAACCAGTGTATAGAACGCGCCTTATACTTCTCCGGTATGACGTTGTAGACGTACGCGATCCCGTTAGGACCGAGGAGGTGATCGACGACCGTGAACTTCGGCTTCCTCGTGGACGGCTTCCCGGACTTGGTGAGCTTGACCGCGGGGGCGCCGCCCGCGCCGCCCCCCATCGCGCCGCCTCCTTCCGCGTCGTTCATCGCCGCCTCCGCGTCCGCGTCCGCGCCCGAGGGCTGCTGATCGCGCGGGATCCACTCCTCTCTGGGGGCGACGCAGTCGCGGCTCCAGTGCCCGGTCTTCCCGCACTTGAAGCACGCGCGGTTCCCGCCGCCGCCGGCGGCGCGCGCCGGCGGCCGCGTCTGCGTCCCGCCGGTGGGGTCGGACATCGTCGAAGGGAGGCGCGGCGCGGACGCTGTGACGACGCCGAGCTCGAGGTGTTCGTTCATCAGTCATCAATCAGTTCGCGTTTGGTTTTCAAGTTTTCGCCGCGCGCGACTGTCGACGCCGGTTGGGGTCGGAGACACGGAGTCGATCGACGGTCTAATAACTCCTATGCGCGCTCGACGAATCAGCGGCGAGCCTCCGCGCACGAGTGGCGAGTGTGGGTAAGGTTTCGCCGTCGCCGCGGGAGCGATCGGTCACTCATCGACGCTCGACGCACGCCCGTCCATCATGTTCGCTACCTCCACGCTCGTCGGCACCCCCGTGGTCGCCGCCCCCGCGCGCGCGGCGCGCCCCGCGCGCTCCACGCGCGTCGTCGCCGCCGCCGCGAAGAAGGCGCCGCCGAAGAAGAAGGCCGCTGGCAAGGTGCGACACGACGAAACTCGCGATCGCGTCGCGGACCCTCCCCGCGCGTTCGCGACGCCGCGCGCGCGGCGCGATCGATCCGCGCGTCGCGCGCGCGGTGGGATCGCGTCGACCGCATCGCTCGTGCGGGACGCATCGCCCATCGATTGATCGCGCGCGCGCGGCCGCGCGGCGTCGCGCCGCGCTCGCGTCGGAATTCGTCCCGGTTATCCTCCCGCCACTCGACGCTCGTTTTTTCGGAAGCGCGCGTCTTTTTTTTTCGCTCCTTCTGACCTTCTCGCGCTCTCTCGTTCCGTCGCGTCGACAGAAGGGCGAGTTCGACTTCTGGGAGTGGTTCAACAACGCCGCGTGCCGTGACTCCGGCGTGATCGGCGCCGGGTACGAGGACGCGCTCAAGAACGGTCAGTTCAAGGGGAAGAAGAAGAAGTAAGCGGCGCGCGCGTCTGTCTTTTCCCCGGCTCGACCGCTCGCGAATGAATGCGCGCACGCGTCCGTTCGCGAGTGAACGATCGCGCCGCGTTTCGTTTCACGTCGTGATGAGTATAGGAGGTCCGGCGAGAGATGTTCTCTAGATAGCCGAGCGGCTCGTCCCGAGGACGAGCGGCTCAATGAGTGAACGGCTCTTCGCGAGCGAGACGGACGGACGAACGCCGTGTAACGAAGAGCGAAAAGAACTTTCCATCATTCGCGACGCGCGACGAAGCGACGGATGCCTCAAACGACCCCAAAGTGATCCCGTCATTCTTACAATCAGCATACGTATTCCCAAGAAAACAAAAGTACTAACACACGTCGTTTATTCCGGTCCGGGCGAGGCGTGCGCCTCGAGCCCTGGGCGGACGACCTAGGAGCGCGTCGGCGGCGCCAAAAATAACGACCCCCCCCGGCGAAAAACAGCCAGCCGGGCGACGCTCAACGCATCTTCAGCGCATCCGTCGCGGTCCGCCCGTCGCCCTGGCTACTCCTCCCGAACGGCAAACCTCCCGCGCCGTTCTTGTTCCCCCCGCCGAGTGAATTCTTCAACCCGAGCGACCCCCCTTTCGGCAGCGACCCCATGAGATCCCCGAACGAGTCCAGCGGCGACCCGAGCTCCATCGAGCCGATCGGCATCACCGAGTCGTCCAGCCCCCCCGCGGCGCCCAGCGATCCAACCTCGAAGTCGTCCTTGATCGCCGCGCCGAGGGAGAACCCCCCGCCGCCCAGCCCCCCACCGCCGCTTCGCCCGTGGTGCGAACCCTCGTGCGAGGCCCCGCCGCCGCTTCGCCCGTGGTGCGACCCGCCGTGTAACTCGCCGCCCGCGCCCGGGGAGGAGCCGAAGTGCGACGGGAAACCCAAGCCGCCGTCGGGCGTGGACGACAGGTAGTCGTGCCCGAAAACGCTGCCAAAGCTCCCGGCGACGCCGAACGACGTCCCCAAGAACGGGTTACTCGGCGCTCGCTCGCGCTTGGAGTTGTGTATCCTCGGAATCTCGCCGACGACGTGGTGGTGGTGGTGGTTCCCGCCGCCGACGCCCGCGCCGCCGAGGCGGATGAATCCGCCGTCCGATCCCGACCCCGCGCCCGCTCCGTGCCCTCCGTGCGCGCCCGCCATGCTGAGGTTCTGCTGCGCCAGCGCGAGGTTCGCGTTCACGAGCGCGCTGAGGTCGTTCGCGGTGTGCGTCCCGCCGTGCGCGGTCGCGTTGAAGCGCCCGTGCGACGCGCCGACGACGGACGGTTTAAACGCGTTGGAGTGGGCCCCCGCGAAAGCGCCGAGGAAGCCGCCGCCGCCGCCGCCGCCGACGCCGTAGCCGCCGCCGCCGAGCCCAACGCCGGTCTTCGGCATGCCCGCGCCCGCGCCGCGCCCTTTCTTCGCGACGTGAGGTCCGCCTCTTCCGCCTCTCCCGCCTCTCCCGCCGCCCGGGGAGTCCGGCCCGTCACCTCTGCCGCGGCCGCCGCGGCCGCCGGTGGGCGGGTCAGGGAGGACGAACGGCGGCGGCACCTCGCCGGGCGCGAGCTGGAAGTTGGTCCTCGCGTTCGGGCCTCGTATGTGCCTCGCGGCGGCGTCGTACGCGCGCGCGGCCTCCTCCGCGGTGTCGAACGTGCCGAGCCAGAGGCGCGCGCCGCGGTTCGGGTCGCGGATCTCCGCGGCCCAGCTGCGCGAGGGTACGGCGCGGGGGAGGGAGCGCGGGAGAGCGTCAGAGACAGAGGAAAACTCGACAACGTCGCGATATTTTCGGGGCGACAATTTTCTCGCTCCTCGGTGCCAATCGTCGAGAGGCTCCCTGGGGACGCGCGCGTTCGCGCGCGAGGGCGACGCGCGCGGGGATAGAACCGCCCCGGGGGTCGGGGGACGCGGAGGACGCGCGCGCGCGGTTCCGCGCGCATCGAAATACGCGCGAGACGGCGACGCGCGCGCGCGCGCGCGACGCGCGAACGACGACGCGTCCGTGTCGTTCGAGACCAGGTTTCCAGTGACAGGGTGGAAACCTGCAAACGACGCGAAAAATGACTGCGTTCTCGCGCGAGGGGGCTCGAGGACGCGGGGGCGATTCGAGCGCGACGCGCGCGCACCTTCCCCACGGTCGCTGGCGCACGCCTCGGTAGATCGACGACGTCGTCTTCTTCGTCTTCGTCACGGCTTTCGGCTGCGATGACGGAGGAACGAGCGGGGGAACGCGCGTCAGCGGAGGGACCACGGAGGGGGGGTCGCCAGACGAGATCTGCGCACTCTCGAGCTCCTGGCTGGTGCACGGAGAGAGAAAAATACTTTTCTCGCGAGTGCCGGGACGCCCGGTCTTCGCGCGGCGACGCGTCGCGCGACGCGCGTTTTGCCGCGCGAGCGACGCGGGGAGCTTTTCGAGCGAGTTACGGAGGCGCGCGCGCGAAAAAACGCGCGCGGGGGGGATCGCGTCGCGCGCACGTCGTCGTCGTCGTCGTCCAGGTCGTCGAGGTCGTCGTCTTCGACATTCGCCGGAGGAAGCGAGTCGGTCGGCGAGTGCATGTTCCCCGCCACCGCCGCAGACATTTCAGCGCGCGTCTCGGCTGAACTTTCGCAGGCGGCTTTCACGCTGTCCCACTCGTGGGCGCCCGTGGTTGGAACGAGACCTGCGCCTCGAGCGAAGCGCGCCTATTCGCGATTCCGTCTATGGGCAGGGAAAGCGAGTGCGCTTTTTTCTTTTGGTTTTTAACTCCCGCACTCGGGGAAAGAAACGAAAGACTGGAGTGGAAGGAAAGAACCTGTGAAGAGAGCCCCTGATTGGTCGAGAGCCATTCGCGCGAAACCGACCGCGCGAAACCGGCACTGTAACTGGTATCGAGTGCGGGCAGGCTCGGGACCACGTCGTCGGGCCGGCCTCGCCTCGGGCGCGAGGCGCGATCGATCCGTCGTCGTCGTCACTCGGTCGCCCGCGTCGAACCGCCGCGCCCGCTTCATGCTCGTCGAGGAACGCAAGAAGTGCTACGAGGTGCGCGTCGCGGCCCGCGCGTCGTCGTCGTCGTCGTCGTCGTCGTCGTCGTCGCGTCCCCGCGCGTCGACGTCGAATCTCGTCGAATCGCGTCGAATGAATGAATTCGTAGGGTTCGTCCCGCCCGTCCGCGTCGCGTCGCCGACCGCGCACGCTCCCCTCCCCCCACCCTCCCCCCGCGCAGGCTCGAGACGCGTACTACGCGTGCCTTGAAGAGACGAACGCGCCGAAATCGCGCGCCGCGAGGAAGCTCCGGAGCGCGTACGAGAAGCACTGCCCGCAGAGCTGGGTGGCGCACTTCGACAAGAAGCGCGAGGACGAGACCAAGCTCGCGGCGCTCCTCGCGACGAGAGACAAGGCGAACGCCGCGGCGGCGTGAGCGCGAGCGCGAGCGTGGGAGGAGGATAGGCCAGGAGGAGATGGGGCGCGACAGGTCGAGGGACCGGGACCGGTCGCCGCCGAGGCGCGACGCGAGAGACGGAGACAGAGACAGAGACGACGACTACGACAGACGAGACCGCGGCGGCGGCGGGAGAGACGGACACGGCGGACGGGACCGAGGACGCGACAGGCACCACCCGTACGACCGAAGGGACGACCGTCGATCGTCGCGCGAGAGGGTGGACGATCGCGTGGACGACTTCGGACGGAGCGTCCGCGGCCGCGACGGGTGGGAGGACCGGAGAGACGCGGAGCGATTCCTGGGCGATTTGGAACGCGACCGCGACCGCGACCGCGACCGCGACGGCCCCGGTCGCCGCGACGTCCGCGACGTCCCGCCGCCGCCGCCGCCCGGGCACGTCGCGCCCGCGCGCGACGACGACGACGCCGTCCCCGCGGCCGCTGGACCGTCGAAGAAGCGGCTGAAAAAGTTGGAGAAGGAAGCGAAAGCCGCGGCTGCGGCGGAGGAGGAGGACGCGGCCCCCGTCGACGACGCGGAGGCGGAGATGATGCGAATGATGGGCTTCGGCGGGTTCAACTCCACCCAGGGGAAGCACGTGGACGACCCGAACGCGAACGTAAGCGGCGCGAATAAGAAGACGACGCGGCGGGCGAGGCAGTACATGAACCGCCCGGGGGGGTTCAACCGGCCGCTGCCCGAGGAAGTCACCGGCGTGCGAAGCAACAAGATTTAGTCGCACCACACCGCTCACACGTGGATCTTCCGCTTCTCGTTTCGTGATCGTCGACTCTTCTCTTCCGACGCATCGGTCGTCTGATCTTCTTCTCGTCTACCTACAGTACGCTAAAACTCCGGCTCTTCCGCCGCGCGCGCCGGGGGCGCCTCTCCCGCGTCCGCCGGCGTCGCCGCCGCGGTGCCGTCGAGCCTCTTCGACCCTCGAGGACACGTCCCGCACGAAAACGCGCAGTGCCCGTCGTTCTCCCTCCCGTCGCCCGTCATGTACGCCGGGTTCTTCTCGCACTCGCCGCTCTTCGCCCACCCCGCGCAGTTGGCGTCCTCGTCGTCGCACACGCCCTCCGGGAACTTCATCTTGTGCCCTCGACTGAACGCGCCCTTGTGGATCCACTTGGTCATCGACCACTTCACGCCCCCCGCGCCCACGGGGCACCCGCCGTGCAGCGACTGAGGGTCATTCATTTTCCATGCGAAGCGAGCGACGTCGGGGTGGATTTGAAAGGCGTCAGGGGTGGAGTTGAAAGGCGTCGCGGCGCGTCGGGATTGAAACCGAGGGACGGGCGGAGAGAAACGAACGAACGCGGCGACCGACGCGACGCGCCTTGTGGTCCACCCGCGTGAACGTCTCGTCCATGCTCCAGAACAGCAGCGCGTCCCCTCGCCTCGGCTTTACCGCGACGCCCCTGCGCGCGCACGCGCTGTACCGCTCGTCGCCGACGTGCGGCTTCGCCGTCGTCTCCGGAAACACCGTCTCGCCGCCGTCGTCGACGTCGTTGAGATACATGAGCACCGTCGCTACGCGCTGTCCGCCGGGGTGGAGTTCAAAGGCGTCAGGTGGAGTTGAAAGGCGTCGAGGGCGGGGATTGAAACCGAGGGGTGGGAGGAGAGAAACGCCGGCGAAAGTCCTTAAGGATCGGCGTTCACCACGCCAACGCTGTCGTATGGGGACCAGTGTGAGATAGAACCTGTCCGCCGTGCGCGTCGTCCGCGTTGAACTTGTCCACGAACGCGTCCAGGTGCGCGTCGTACTTTTGCCCGCCCGCGTACCGCAGCACTTGCATGCCCTCGCCGTTCTCCGTCGGCAGGCGCGTCCACGCGGAGATGCGTCGCTCGACGGCGTCCACGACGTCGTCCTCGCCGCGGTCGAAGAACATGCCGTCCGACGTGCGGATCGCGCTCGGGACGCCCTCGCCCGTGTCGGTGTCCACGACGTTGGACTTGGCGAGCTTCGGGCTCGCGCGCGCGATGAAGTGGTCGCACTCCGCGTCGGTCAGGAACCCGCGGTAGACGTACGCGCGCGGGGACGACGCGGAGAGCGTCGTCACGTTCGAGGCGGAGAAGAAGGAGGCATCTGATGAGGCGGAGGCGTCATCGCGCGCGACGCCACCGCCGCCGCGGAGCTTCTTCGCGGACGCGACGTCGACGCGGTGCGTCTCCCCGAGCCATCCCGGCAGGCGCTGCTCGTCCGGGAGCGGGCGCGCGGCGTCGTGAGGGGTCGCGCGCGCGAGCAGGAGGACCGCCGCGAGCAGCGCGCCTCCTCCGCGCATCGCCGAATGGCTGGTGATGGATGAAGGAGATTCGAAACGCGCGCGGCTCGTCGCGTCGTCGCGTCGCGATGAAGCGACTCGGGCGCGTCTAAATACGGCAGCGCGACCGCGGGTCTCGGGCACTGGCCGCGCGCGCGCAGCACGTCCAGGATGGACTACTACGATGAGCTCGGGCTCACGGCCTCGGCGACGGACCTGGACATCAAGAAAGCGTGCGTGCCCGCGCGTCGCGCCCGCCCGCGGCGCGCGTCCCGCTCGTCGCGCGACGCGACCCGCGAGGACGAGAATGAATTCGTTCGCTCCACCGCGCGGGCGGCTCGCCGAATTGCGACGACTCACCGACGCCTCCCCCCTCCCGCGTCCCTCCCCGCTCCTCCTCCTCCAGGTACCGCAAGCTCGCGCTGATGTACCACCCGGACAAAGACCCGACGGAGGACGCGGCGCTGATATTCAAGCGCGTCGCGGAGGCGTACGACGTCCTCTCCGACGGTGCGCGAGTCGCCCGCCGTACTTAATCCGTCCCCCGATCGATGTGGTGGGATGGTATCGCTCCCCCGCGCAGTGCTCGCTCCCTCGCCGTCGCCGTCCCCGTCCGTCGACTCACCCGCCGTCCCGCCCGCGCCACCCCGCGCTCTCTTCTCTTCCTCCTCCCTCCTCTCTCGCGATCCGCAGCGAAACTGAAAGCGACGTTCGACGTCCTCGGCGAGGAGGGCCTGAAGCGCGGCGTCCCGGACGGGAAGGGCGGCGTCCGCGGCGGGATCTACGCGTTCGAGGTGTCCCCGATCTCCGTCTTCGAGACGTTCTTCGGCACGTCCAACCCCTACGCCGCGCTCATGGACATCTCCGCCGCGTTCGGCGCGCTCGCGGAGGACGACCGCGCGGAGCTCGGGAAGCAGCGGACGTACGACGTCGGGCTCACGCTCGAGGAGCTCCACGCGGGGTGCCAGAAGACGGTGCGGCACGTGCGACGGATCCAGGCGCGTTCTGTACACTGGTCCCCATACGACCGCGTTGGCGTGGTGAACGCCGATCCTTAAGGACTTTTGCCGTGGTTTCTCTCCTCCCACCC
>MDSW01221795.1_pt1 | contig 11359 bp, 10 predicted proteins | sample 811171 | NCBI WGS metagenome assembly MDSW01 (sample SAMN05326641, study PRJNA326480) | marine metagenome | isolation source: seawater | place: Atlantic Ocean: North West | collected 2012
ACACAATTTGATCCTTCGCTGCCCGGCGCCGGGTTCAAAATTGGCCGTATCCACCCTATTACCCAGACCATTGATGAGCTCAAAGACATTATGGGGCGGCTCGGGTTTTCGACGGTGGACGGTCCTGAAATCGAAGATGATTGGCACAACTTTGTTGCCTTGAATATTCCTGACGATCACCCGGCCAGAGATCCTTTGGAGAACTTTTATCTAGCCACCGCTGAAGCCAATTCAGGGGAAAAAAATTCTGTCAATTTACTTCTACGAAGTCAGACCAGTACGGTACAGATTCGGGTGATGGAAAAAACCAAGCCTCCGATTCGTATTATTTCGCTGGGTCGCGTTTATCGTCCGGACACAGCAGATGCAACTCACTATCCGATGTTTCATCAGATTGAAGGACTAATGATCGACACCAACGTCACGATGGCTGATCTCAAGAGTGTCCTACGGTTATTCGCCACCAGTTATCTGGGAGACGATGTCACAATTCGCTTCCGTCCTTCATTCTTTCCATTCACCGAACCAAGTGTTGAAGCGGATTACTACTGGAATGATCAGTGGATTGAATTTGGCGGCGCAGGGATGGTCGACCCAAATGTACTCAAAGCAGTTGGATATGATCCGGAGGAAGTAACCGGATTTGCATTTGGGCTGGGTGTCGAACGTCTATGTATGCGTCGGCACGGAATCACGGATATTCGAGAATTCTACAAGAATGATGTCCGTTTTCTGGCTCAGTTTTAGTCCTTATCCTTTTAACTCGTTTCTATCAATCGAATTAGTATCATGCTTGTTTCCTGGAATTGGCTTAAACAATACGTCGCCCTCGATATGGATCGTGAAGAGCTTGAAAATCGGCTCGCCATGTCCGGCTTGAATCATGAAGGTACAGAATCTGTCTTTGACGATTTGGCGATTGATTTAGAAGTAACGAGTAATCGCCCCGACTGCCTAGGGCATCTCGGCGTGGCTCGCGAAATTGCTGTACTCTATGACTTGCCTCTAACCATACCCAATCCCACTCCTGTAGCATCCGGCCCAAATGCAAATTCAGAATTTAGCGTCACAATCAATGCACCGGAACTTTGTCCAAGATACACTGCTCGCATTATCCGGGGTGTCAAAATTGGCGAAAGCCCCCAATGGATGCAGGATCAGCTTCGCACAGTTTTCGCTCCTGTAAGTAAGGACTGGAAACCGGTCAATAATGTCGTAGACATTACAAACTATGTGCTGATGGAATGTGGACAACCTCTGCACGCATTTGATCTTGCCAGTCTTCAGGGACAGCAGATCATTGTACGAGAAGCACAAGATGGAGAAGAATTCGAAGCGATTGATCACCACACTTACAAGCTCTCGGCAGGAATGTGTGTGATTGCTGATGCGAACCGGCCTGTGGCAATTGCTGGAATCATGGGGGGAGCTGACAGCGAAGTAGGTGATAACACCGTTGATATTCTAATCGAATCTGCCTCCTTCTCTTCGATGGCAACACGAGCGACCTCTCGTGCTCTTAATTTGCACAGCCCATCTTCATACCGGTTTGAACGAGCTCTTGATCCACAGGGAGTTGAATGGGCTGCCGACCGAGCTTGTGAATTGATTCTGGAGCACTGCGGAGGGACTTTGGATGATGGACTCATTGATGCAGGTGCAGCGAACTGGCATCCAGAACCCGTCGTTATGCGTTTATCTCAGGTTGAGCGGATACTTGGTATTTCTATTGATGCCGAAGAAGTTAAGCGTATTCTGTTGGCATTAGGAAACACCGAAACGGCCAGCGATGAAAACTCTATCACCGTCATACCCCCAACTTGGCGGCGGGATCTGTCTCGCGAGGCTGATCTGCTTGAAGAAATCGCACGCATTCACGGGTATGAAAAGATCCCTGAAGATGTTGGAGTCCCAATGGCTGCTTCCTTTAGGAGTGATTGGGATCGTGTAACATCCAAGCTACGCACGACCATGACTGCCATTGGCTTCGATGAATCACTCACGGCAAGCGTGGTCCCGGAATCGTGGACGCAAACTTACAGTCCCTGGTCATCCAAATCTCCGCTGCGGACGATTTCGCCCATGCTCAAGGGTGCAGATGCACTGCGAACAAGTCTGGTTCCCAGCTTGTTAGAAGTACGTCGTATCAATCAATCGCTGGCAAATCCTAATGTGGAATTGTTTGAAACAGCGAAAATATATCTAACGCAGGACGAGGGCCTGCCTCACGAACAATGGACTCTGGGAATTACCAGCGGACAGGGCTTCCATCATCTAAAAGGGGTCATTGAAACCATTCTGCATTCTCTGAAAGTCGATGGGCAACTATCCGTTGAACCAACACAACAGGATTTACTGCATGCTGACTACAGTGCCTCACTAACTCTAGATGGTAAACATTTTGGATTCATTGGAGAGGTGGACTCTGCTGGATTGAAAGCATTCTCGTTAAGAAATCCGGCGAGTATCGCTGAAATCCGGATAGATCTGCTTGTTCAAAACGCCACCCTCATTCCACAACACACTTTGTTAAGCAACTTCCCAGCCATTACTCGTGACCTAAATATCGTGCTAGCTGAGTCGATACGATGGGATGCTTTAGAACAAAGTGTTCGAAGTGCTGTCGATGCCAACTTATTGGAAGAGATCACATACCTGGAAACCTATCGGAATCCGGAACGCGACGGTACTGATGTAAAACGAGTACTGTTTAGCGTTAAGCTGCGTCGTAGCGATCAAACGATGACGAACGAGGAAGCAGATGGAGTACGTGGTGAAATTGTGTCTGCCATTGAATCACAGCTAGGCGGCAAACTTCTAGGCTAAATCCTTGCAGGACCCTACAACTGGCCTTGCCTGATTTTCCGAAGTCCATCAAATTACCCACCCACTCGTCACTATTATCTAAAACAGTTTATGTGGATGGCTTCCGGCTGTGTCACTTTATGCGTTGCTCGTTGGGCTTCTGTTAACCACAGGCCCTCAGTCTGATTCACCAATCGTGGTGCATTTCACAGCACCATGGTGTCCAGCGTGTCAGAAGATGAAACCCAGTATCAGCTCTCTCAAACAACAAGGGTACGATATCCGGGTTGTTGATGTAACAAAAAACGAGGCCCTGGCCCAGCGATACAATGTCGAAGAGCTTCCCAATACCGTGATTGTTCAAAAAGGGAAGATTCAAGATCGCCAACTTGGATTTATGAGCGAGCAGAAACTACGAGCCTTCATTCAATCACAGCAACCATTGGAAAAGAAGCCAAAGGTGGTACATCCGGTTACGACGATTTCCAGAGCCTCCATTGCTAACGGCTCCTTTGAAAAAGCCCGTCAGTCACGATGGATCAGTGTGAATCGAGCCAATATTAAGCCTCTTGTCCAAATGCTGCCCAATGCTATCGGTAGCCAGTTACTGCGAGCCACAGTACGTATTGTAATGCGAGATGAATCAGGCGTTTCCTTTGGTAGCGGTACTATCATTCACGCTCAACAGGGCAGGGCATTGATCGCTACCTGCGGCCACCTCTTTCGTGAATCGAAAGGTAAGGTACCTGTGGAAATCGATGTGTATTATCCACATGGGCCGAAGCGAGTCGTTGGTCGAGTTCTGGTTTACGATGCTAGCAAATATGATGTAGCTCTGGTTACCATTCCATTCGACGGAGGGATTACTCCGATCCCTGTCGCTTCTCAGGCGATACTTTCCAAAAACCAGAAAGTGATATCCGCAGGCAGCAACGGTGGAGCAAAACCTACATTAGAACGAACCATCATTAATTCAATTAATCGGTACGAAGGTCCGGATAACATCCAGATCCATGGGGCTCCTGCAGGTGGTCGAAGCGGAGGTGGACTCGTCGATCAGAAGGGAAAGCTCATTGGAATCTGCAATGCCGCGGACCACGAAGACAACGAAGGTTTTTATATCAGTTCGCGATATATCATCTCGATGATGACGCGACTGGGAATTGAAGATCTGATAAAGATTGAGTGACCTCCACCAGGAAGAATAGTTCTGATCCGAATGTAGAGTAATAGGATTACAGATCTACTCTTAGCGGCCGTTCCGCAACGCGTCCTACTTCATCCGGACCACGTCGCTGCCCATATTGAGGCCATGCAGCCAGACCATCCAACTCCGGCATAAGCTCAACCAGTTGGCTTACCAATGTCTCAGCCAATGCAGACATTTTCTCTGATACCGCTTCATCATGAATACTCATAGCACTACGCATGATCCGAACCATCGCAGCTCGTTTTTTCACTGGATTATCCAGCGTCGATTCCGGTTCTTCAATTAAGTTAGTGACCGGCACATCAAGAGCTTTACTCCAGTTGGCTAACTCCGTAAGCGTAAGATTTGCGGTCGGCTTTTCCTGTTTCCGAAGAGTACGTACATCCACTCCGGTGTGTCGTGAAACACTTCTCAGTGTCATCTCCTGTTGCTCACGAACATAAGCAATTCGATTAACCGGTCGATCTGCCTGATCCACTGGCAATGAAAATTTACGTTTATGACTTTGTGGCTTGGACTTTACTTTTGTTCGCTTCATCGAAGCTGGCGCCAAGGCGTCAAGAAGATTAAATTGAAGATCAACAGTTGCCATGGAAGAGGCCTTTCTTATCTATTACGGTTGATCGTTGCCCCGGCTACTAGCGTCAATACGGTCTAGAAGCCAAAATTGAAAAACCGAAATAATTGCTTACCCCCGTTAGACGCGCTATCGGCCCTGCGCGTTCCATAAAAAAATGAAAAAACGGCATTTCTTTCCCAGTCCGTAAAGCCATCCTAAATAATGCGTGATATTGGCAGTAAAAACCGCAAACGGAGCATCAAAATTAGGGCTTTTCGTTCAGATTGATTCCTGTTAATCATGGTTACAAAATCGACTATACACTTCATAATGAAGAGATTAACAACATTTACCTGCTTGAGCATTCAATGTCTTTAGAAACGAATCCTGACGGCCCAAACTTTTCCCTGAATAACGGATTACTACCTGCCATTGCGCAGGATGCCGACACCGGTAAGGTTTTAATGATGGCTTGGATGAATATCGAAGCGTATCAAGAAACAATTCGAACTGGTCAGGCTGTTTATTTCAGCCGCAGCCGAAACAAGCTTTGGTATAAAGGCGAAGAAAGCGGGCACATTCAAACAGTAGAACAACTTTTGGTGGATTGCGATCGTGACACCATTTTAATGAAGGTACGTCAAAATGGTGCTGCCTGTCATGAAGGTTACTTATCCTGTTTCTTTCAGGAAGTCACTGAAAATGGGTTCAACACGGTCGAACAACGAATTGTTAACCCCGAAGATGTTTACAACAAATAATCAATCCATTGAAGGAAACATGCCATGAGTGCTGATGCCAAAATCGAAGAACTGGGTCTTGAACTACCACCTGCCCCAAAACCGGGCGGAGTTTATAAGCCTGTCGTCATCAGCGGTAATATGTGCTACGTTTCCGGACACGGTCCACTTCGACCTGATGGCACAATGTTTACGGGGCGAGTTGGTGCGGATGTGGATTTGGAATACGGTTATCAATCAGCTCGTCAAACAGGTCTGGCAATTCTCGCCACCTTAAAGGCGAATTTAGGAAGTCTTGATCGAGTCAACAAAGTTGTCAAAACATTGGGCATGGTAAACTGCAGCCCTGACTTTGGAGAACAACCTAAAGTCATTAACGGTTACAGTGACCTGATGGCTGAAGTCTTTGGAGCTGATAACGGTGTGGGAGCTCGAAGTGCCGTCGGTATGGGTGCTCTTCCTGGTAATATCACTACCGAAATTGAAGTCATCTTTGAATTGAATGATGAATAAGCTGTTCGACAGCAATCTTCTTATATACCCTTGAGAGCATTAATGGCCGACGCCCGTAAAATCCTAGTAACCTCCGCATTGCCATATGCAAACGGACCTATTCACATCGGCCACCTGGTCGAGTACATCCAAACTGATATTTGGGTGAAATTCCAAAAGCTTCGTGGTAACGAGTGTATTTATTTGTGCGCCGACGACACACACGGTACAGCGATCATGATGAGCGCTCAGCGAACGGGCTGTACCGAAGAACAATGGATTGCCAAAATATCCGACGAACACCAGCGTGATTTTGCGGGCTTTGGAATCGAGTTTGATAATTACGGCAGTACGAACAGCCCGGAAAATTATGAACTCTGCAAACAGTTCTGGCAGGCGTTTCGAGACTCTGGTCTTGTCAAAGAAGAGGCTGTCACCCAACTTTTCGATGATGAAAAAGGAATATTCCTTGCTGACCGATTCGTCCGCGGAACCTGTCCTAAGTGTGATGCGGCAGAACAGTACGGTGATAGTTGCGATCAATGTGGCGCCACCTATAGTGCTCGGGAAATCATAAATCCCGTCAGCACCCTTTCCGGCACCACACCATCTTTAAAGACTGCCGATCACCTGTTTATCCAAATCGAACAGTTACACGAGTTTCTTGAAGAGTGGACACAGACCGGTGACCATTTGCAAAATGAAATTGCCAATTATCTCAAAGGGCATTTTCTCAACGAGCCGCTGCGAGACTGGGATGTTTCACGACCTCAACCCTATTTTGGCTTTGAGATTCCCGATGCTCCCGGCCACTTCTGGTTCGTCTGGTTCGATGCGCCAATTGGCTATATGGCCTCAACAAAACAGTATTGTGATCGCACAGGCGATGATTTCGATAGCTGGTGGAAAAATCCTGCCACTGAAATTCATCACTTTATCGGGAAAGATATCACGTACTTCCATACGCTGTTCTGGCCAGCCATGTTGAAGGTGGCGAACTTTACATTACCAACCAAAATTCATATTCATGGATTCCTGACGGTCGACGGTCGAAAGATGTCCAAACGCGATGGGACATTTGTTAAGGCTGAGACGTTTCTCAAGCACCTCAATCCTGCGGCCCTAAGATATTACTACGCTTCAAAGCTCAACAATCGGGTCGAGGACATAGATCTGAATCTGAAGGAGTTCACAACCAAAGTAAACACGGACTTGGTGGGTAAATTTATCAATCTTGCCAGTCGGACTGCCAAGTTTGTTCAGGACTTAGGTCTATCAGCTGAGTATCCCGAAGACGGAGGATTATTCCAGCAAGGTGTGGATGCAGGCGAGGCGATTGCCGCAGCCTATGAAGCCTGTGATTTCAACCGCGCGATGCGGTTAATCATGGAATTGGCCGACCGCGCCAATCCATATGTTGAAAGCCATGAACCTTGGAATTTGCGAAAGGATCCTGAACGTCAGCAGGAATTACAGGACGTCTGTTCCGTCGCACTGAACCTTTTCCGTCAAATTGCGATCTATTTGCAACCCGTACTTCCGGAAATCGCAGAAAAAACAAGTTCTCTGCTAGGAGAACCAATTAACCATTGGGAACAGGCTGCCACACCGTTAACTGGTTCGCCTGTGTCAAAATTCAAACATATGATGCAACGCATTGAAGAGAAAGACGTAAATGCCATGATTGAAGAATCCAAAGATGAAAATGCAGCGGCAGAATCTGAAGTAAGTTCAACTCAGTACAATGACAGTGCTCAGCCATTAATTGACGAGCCCTTAGCCGAAGAAATTACTTTTGATGAGTTTGCTAAAGTCGACCTGCGCGTAGCTCGGGTTGTTAAAGCTGAACATGTTGAAGAAGCCAATAAGCTTCTGAAGCTGACTTTGAGTCTGGGTGGTGATGAAACTCGACAGGTGTTTGCTGGGATCAAAAAGGCTTACAAACCTGAAGATTTAGAAGGCCGCTTAGTCGTCATGGTTGCCAATTTGGCTCCGCGCAAAATGCGATTTGGCGTAAGTGAGGGGATGATCACGGCAGCCGGCCCCGGTGGCGAAGAAGTGTTCATGTTGAATATTGACGAAGGAGCTCAGCCAGGGCAACGGGTCCACTAAAGTTAACCCTCTGCTTCCGCTGCACCTAAACGCTTTCCGTCGATAACAACCTCAACCGGCGGGAAGTCTTCTTTTGTCAGATAACTCGTAACCAATGAGGCCGCATTCTGCCCCTTATCGTGCGGACTATCGAATCGTAAGGACGCGTAATCAACACTGTTTTCCTCCTGATACAGGTGCAATGTTTGAGTCGGAAAGGCAAACTGTATGTCCAGATGCTGAGCCACTCGCATGATATCAGTCAAAAGTCGGTGGCGTTCACGCAATTCTGTTGGCCAATCATCACATTCAAAGAACATGTAGAGCAAAATATCGATGCTACTGGCGCTGAGATCATTTACATGCACCTGAAAGTAATCTTTGCGAGTATAAGGATGTCGCCGAATGATTTCACGAATTGCTTCACAAAATGCATCTAACTGCTCGGGAGTCGTATCATACTGAACCCCCAATTTTGTCGTGAATCGACGGAACTCTCGTTTTCCCATGTTATCGACGACTGCCGTCGTTAATCGGCTATTGGGCAAAATCATGACCGAATTATAAAACGTTCTAACTCGTGTGCTTCGCATCCCCACATTTTCAACGGTTCCTTCAACGCCATCTGAGACAATCCAATCGCCTATTTCAAATGGACGATCGGCAAGAACTGTCAAGGATCCAAACAGATTACTCAACGTATCCTGAGAAGCAAAAGCAAGGGCCGCACCTCCGATTCCAAGGCCTCCAATTAACGCCGTCACATCCAGCTGGAATACATCGGCGAATAGAACTAACCCGACGCAGATAGCAAATGCCTTGAGCACCTTACGGACAAGAGGAATCAACAGGTCGTCAAATCGGGTTTCCGTGGCTGACGCTTTGCGGCTGATGACAGAGGAAATCCAGTCGATGAGTCGGAACGCTGTCCAGACTGCAGCAACGACCGTAAAGAATTTCAATGCCACGGTGACGATTAATAGGAGACTAAGCGGTAATCCAATACAGAATGCCCCCCAATACCAGACGACCGCCTGTGCTAGCAATCCAACCGGCTTCCATACCTTTCGCTCCCGTTTATAGTCCTCCGGGGTATCATATTTTTTCTGATCCCGACGAATCCAACGGACAGCAATCGTCAGCAATTTGCAAATACCTAAATCCGCGATGAAACCAAAAAAAATCAGAACCAGGCAACTAATCCACTGGTAGTCTGCTAACAGGAACCTGGTAGATTGTAGCTGCTCCGGAAAAAGCTCACGGAACTCTTGAGCCCACTCTTCATGAAGTTCCATCACAGGGCTTAAACTCAGGCTCTGAACCGACTCTTCCTGCGCTCGAATGGCATTTGGAAAGATCAATAATCCCAATAAAGTAAAGCAAAGGTACAGTTGCTTTAGACATCGCATTGCTATCATCCCCAAGAACATGGCTTGTTATTGGGCAAAGTATAACCGTCATGGTGGATTCGCTGACAGGTTGATTAGCTTTGATGAAGTGTATAGGCCCAGCGAGAGAGGATGGTTTTCCCGAGCACAGCGGTAAAACCAACAATAGCAATGCCCAGCAGTGTCGACAGCAAAATGCTGGCATAGAGCACCTCTACCTGAAAATTCTGAGTGCCCATAAAGATGTAATAACCTAACCCCCGATTATCAATAAAATGCCCGGCCATGTACTCCCCAACCACTGCACCTACTATAGTTAACCCAGCAGAAATTCTGGCACCTGTTAAAAGATAAGGTATGGCATTTGGTAGCTTAAGTTTGAATAACACATCTATCCGACTAGCCTGATAAAGCTGCATCAGTTCCGTCAGTCCGGGATCAACCGTGGTAAGACCGGTCGTGACATTAGTCACAATAGGAAACACGCTAATGACTGTGACGATGACCACAACACTTCCTAATCCGCCGCCGAACCAGATGATTACCAGAGGAGCGATTGCAACGATAGGTACGGTCTGCAACAAAATCATATAGGGGTAGATACACTGTTTAGCCAGCCGGGATGTTGAAAATAGAAGCGCCAGCGTGACACCAAGACAGATAGAAATCGCAAAGCCGCTTAAAGCAGCCTTACCGGTTACCATGGTTGCTGCAATCAATATATCTATCTTCTTCCAGCTCTCCTGAATGATTTCCAGAGGACTTGGAAGGATAAGCCTCTCAATGTCAAACAAACTATCTGCAATTTGCCATAAGGAGAGTACCAGCAGCAAGAAAAATAGCGGCATTAAGATTTGAGAAATACTGCCTCGCATTGTCACATCGCCTCCTGCAGCCGCTGAGTTACCTGATGAACCAAAGAAATATATTCCGCAGAGCCTCGAATTCCCGGCTCTCTCTGGTTTGATAATGAAATTTCCAGATCACTTACGATAGCACCATGATGATTCATGATCAGGATTCGATCACTTAGATAAACCGCTTCCGAAACATTATGAGTCACAAACAACGTGGTTAGGTCATGTTTTGAACAAATCTCGTGGATTAATTGATTAAGTTGTTGTCGCAATAATTCATCGAGTGCCGCAAAAGGCTCATCCATAAACAACACATCAGGTTGTGTGACGAGAGCTCTCGCCATTGACACTCGCATTCGCATTCCACCGGAAAGCTGGCGGGGATACTTCTCGAGATCTTCAATATTCAATCCCACCTGATCAATTGCCTCCAAAACTACAGTGGATGCAGTCCTTAAATCATTTGTTCGACCTGCTCCGCTTAACTCCAGCGGCAACTGGACGTTTTCACGTACCGACCTCCAGGGCATCAGCGTTGGGTCCTGAAAGACAAATGCAGGAGCTTCGAATTCAGTAACCATTCCATCGAATTGGCATGGAATCAGTCCGGCGATCGCCCGTAATAACGTCGACTTTCCACATCCGGAGGGGCCGATAACCGAGCACCATTGCCCATGTGGAATCTGCAACGAAAGATTCCGGAGAATTTCATTTCCACCTAATGTGACATTTAAGGCGATAAGATCGATAATGTTTTTCACGAATTAGACTATCTGAAAAGGGTGACGATAACTGATTTCATGTTCACCTGCTTTTATAATAGACAACGTCGAACATTTGTTGACAACCAATCCCATTGGCAAACCTATTCCCGGATTATTTACTCTATGACTGAGATCTCAGCACTGCCTGCCCGGATAATCGTCCAAGGAACGATCCCGGATTCTTACGATCCGGATTTGCTCGGAGTTATTATCGTCGATCACGGTTCGAGACGAACTGAAAGCAATGCCTATGTCTCAGCCATTACCAGGCTCTTCCAGGAAAAAACAGAAGTGCAGATCGTGGAGCCCGCGCATATGGAATTAGCAACTCCCGATATTGATACGGCATATCAAACCTGCGTTGCCCGAGGCGCAAAATACATCGTGGTACATCCATACTTTCTGGCGCCCGGTCGCCATTGGCATGAGGATATCCCGGAATTAGCCCGAATG
>MDSW01010202.1_pt1 | contig 11358 bp, 4 predicted proteins | sample 811171 | NCBI WGS metagenome assembly MDSW01 (sample SAMN05326641, study PRJNA326480) | marine metagenome | isolation source: seawater | place: Atlantic Ocean: North West | collected 2012
AGGGGGGGACGGGCGCGACGGCGGGCGAGGGGGGGGCGGGAGCGCGCGCGAGCGCGGGGCGAGCCCCGCGGCGCGGGCCGGCGCCGAGCGCGAGCGCGACCGACGCGCGCGCCACGGACCGGGCCGCCATCATCGCGCGCGGGGCGGCGCGCCCGGGGTGAGTGTGCGTGACGACCTCGAACAGAGGGTTTCGTAGTCGCGGGCTGACGACGACGAGCTGCTCACCCGCCGCGGACGTGGACGAGGCGCCGACGACGAGTCATCACATGGCGCGGATCGAAAATCGCGCGCGAGCCAGGTCATCACTCGGCCCTTCCTTCCCGCGTCGCCCGACGACGCGACACACGTCGCCTCGCGCGGCGGGCGCCGCGCGATGTCTTCCCCCTCGCGGGCGCCGGCGCTCGCGAGCTTTCCCGCGCGCCCCTCGCGCGCCCCCCCCGCGCCCTCCCCCGCGCTCGCGCGCTTTCCCGCGCCCCTCCGCGCCTCCCGCCGCGCGGTGTCGGCGTCCGCGCTGGACGCCCGCGAGCTCGGCGCGGGCGAGGAGCGCGCGCGCGACGACGCTCGCGCGCGCGACGACGACGCGCGGCAGTACGGCGTGTGGGGCGTCGACGGCATCCGCCAGCGCTCCGCCTCCTTCGCGGCGATGGAGGAGGACTGGGAGGCCGCGGTCGCGTCGGTCTGGGCGCGCGCGGGCGCCTCCGAGGTGGCGACGCAGCGCCTCCTCATCCTCGGCGCGGCGTGGCAGAAGGCCCCCGAGTCCGGCATCTACCGCGACCCAGACGCGGTGGCGTACGTCGTCGACTCCCTCCGCACGCTCCTCCCCGGCGCGGACCCCGCGAAGATCTTCCACGCCCAACCCGCGGTCGCCTCCGTGTGCATGGACCGCGCGGTCCTCTCCCAGCGCCTCGTCGCGGTGCGCTCGAGCGTCCGCATGCCCCCGCTCGACGTCGCTCTGGTCGTCACCAAAGAACCCTCCCTGCTCCTCCTCGACGCCGCCGAGAGCCGCGAGCGGTGCGCGGCTGCGGCGGACGCGCTCCGAGCGAAGACCGCGTGGCTCCTGGACGAGCGAGGCGTCGCGTCCGTCGCGGAGGTGTGTCCGAGTCTGCTCACGCACGAGCCGGAGGACGTCAGCGACGCGTTCGACGGGTTCAGGGCGGAGGTGTACGAGCGACTCGACGGCGTGAAGGGGTGGTCCGCAAAACTGCTCGCGGAGAAGCCGAGGACGCGGAAGTATAGCCGCGACGAAGAAGACGCGACGGGACCCGGACGAGGAGACGCGGTCGAGGACGAGGACGGCGAGCGAAGAGACGCGGAGGAGGAACGCCGACGAAGTGCGCTCGACGGAGGAGGAACGCCGCTCGTGATGAAGAATAACACCGTGGCGCGGCGAGAGTCTGGTTCGAATCCGCGCAGGGACCGGGGCAGGTGCTGCTGGGAGTCGTTGGGCGACGACGCCAAGGCGGCGGCGAGGCGCGCGAGCGTGGATTACGCGGGGCGCGTCGCCGAGCCGAGCCTGCGAAGGGCGCGCGTGCGAAGGGAGAGGGAAGGCGCGAGGGGAGGGTGAGTCTTCGGTGGTACGCGCGCGCCGCGAGGCGCGGCGGCGGAGCGCCGAGCGCGCGAGACGTAATAAATTTTCGAACGGATTTTCGTCCCGGATGTAAAAAATACTTGTACCCCTCGCGCGTGACCGGTACGTTCGTCTCCCCTCCCCCTCGCCCGTCCTTCAGTCGAACAGCTTCTCGTTGAGTCCCGCTCCCGAGCTTCCGTCCATGAGCAGCATGGTGCTGAGCAGGATGCTGAGCGCGATGAATGCGTACTCGAGCGGCCCCCACTGCCACGGCTCCGGCTTCACCCCGAGCAGATCGCCGACGTCCGGGACGCCCCTGGCGCCCACGCCGCTCCCCGCGGGCATCGCCGGCACGGGCGGCACCGCCCCCGCGCCTCCTCCTCTCGCGGAAGACGACGAGGACCCGAAGCCACCCGTCATCACTTCGGCCGTGGTTCCGGCCGCGTTCAGGGGGTCGTACGCCTCCCTGGTGCTCTCGAGGCTCTCGACGACGGCGTCCGCGAGGTCGTCTATGAAGGTTTGGTTCGTGTCGAGCGCGGGGACGCGCCCCCAGCGTCGCACCCCGGACGCCTCCGCCAACTCGCGGTACTCCATGTCGATCTCCTCGAGCGTCTCGATGTGCTCCGACACGAACGAGATGGGCACCGCGACCATGGCCTCGCACCCCCTCTCGCCGAGCTCCCGGATCGTGTCGTCGGTGTAGGGCTTGAGCCACTCCACGGGCCCGACCCGGCTCTGGTACGCCAAGACGTGTTCGTTCTCGACGCCGTGCGACGCGCGGAGCTCGTCGACGATCAATCGCACGCACTCCTCCATCTCCTCCTTGTACGGGTCGCCCGCCTCCTCGACGTACGACACCGGGACGCCGTGCGCGGAGAAGAAGATGACCGGCTCCGACGGGGACGCGAACCCGCGCGCGGGGTTTCGAAGCTCCGCGGCGATGAGCTCCGCCATGGCGGCGACGTACCCGGGGCGCTGGTACCAACTGGGGATCACCGTGTGCGTCATCTCGCGCTGCAGGTACTCGTCGTCGCCGAAGATCTTCTCGAGCAAACGCAGGGAGCTCCCGGACGTCGAGATGCTGAACTGAGGGTACAGGGGTAACACGACGAGCTTCGTGATCCGGTCCGCCTTGATCCGATCGCACGCGTCCTCGGTGAACGGCTTCCAGTACCGCATCCCGACGTACACGCTGGCGGGGGCGCCGATCGCATTGAGGCGGCGCTCGAGCGCGGCGGCTTGCGCGTCGGTGATCCTCCGGAGCGGCGATCCGCCGCCGATGGACTCGTACGCCTCCTTCGACTTGGGCGCGCGGGAGGCGCTCAGGAGCGTCGCGAGCGGGGCCTGGAGGAACCGGAGCGCGGGGGGGAGGCGGATGATGTCCGGGTCGGCGAAGAGGTTGAACAGGAACGGCTGCACGTCGGCGAGGCGCTCGGGGCCGCCGAGGTTGAGCAGGAGCACGCCCACGCGCTCCGAATCATCATCATCCTCCGGGGCGGCGACCGAGGACGAGGGCGACGAGGGCGACGAGTCGTCCTCCGCGGCGTCGTACGAGGAGGAGGGGTTGACGATCGCGCGCGTCGCGGTCGTGCTGGGAGGGGCGTCGCCGACCGCCCCGCGCGGTTCCTTCGCGCCGCGCCAGGACGCCAGCGGTCTCTGCTGCTGTCGCGCGGATAACGCGCGCGAGGGCGCGGGGCGAGAGGCGCGGAGGTCGGGATCCGGCGAGCCGGGGGGGGGCTCGCGCGCGGCGGCGCGGGGGGCTCGGCGCGCGCGGGGGGCGCGGGGGGCTCGGCGCGCGCGGGGGGCGCGGGGGGCTCGGCGCGCGCGGGGGGCGCGCGAGCTCGGACGCGAGGACGTGCTCGCGGTCGCGGAGGCGCGCGCGGCGACCGCGGAGGTGGCCATCGTCGCGAAAAGCGTCCCCGGGAGGGGCCGAAGCGTCGGCACGAGAGACCGCCACGCCGCCCCGGAGGCGCCCGGGATGGATAGAGCGCGCGACGCGCGGTGGAACCGGCGATCGAACCGGGGGTCGTTCGGGGGCGACCCCGCGTGCGCGCGCGGTGAATGGAACGCGAACGCGCGCCGGCGTCCGGGCCGCGCGGGCGGGTGTGGGTGTCCGCGCGCGCGACCGCGGCGCCGGCAGCGGCGGCTGCAGGGGCCGACGAGAGAGTAGGGCGACTGAGGGTGGATGGTCGACGTGATGCTGAGCAGGGAAAATATGGGTCGTGTCAAGACAGGTTAACGTACGGGCAAACAGTCTGGCGGCGTCGCGCACGTGACGCACGCGTCACTGCGCCGTCCAGTTCAACGTCCCGCGGGGAATCGCGCGTCACTTCTCCGCGCGCGGTCGGGCGCCTGAATCGCGTCGATCGCGCTCCGGGTCTTCGGCGCGATGACGTCCGCGACCGACGTCGAGTTCTCGCTCGGGCCGGACGAGGCGTTCCCGCGATACCGCGAGATCAACCTCGCGAGCAAATCGGAGCGCGTCAAGGTGGACTGGGACGGGAGCTATGCCGACCTCGCGCGGCTCTACACCGAGGGTGCGTCGCGTCGCCCCCGAGGGCGGTGGTCTCCGCGCGCCGCGGCTCATCCTCGCGGGATCTCGCGCCCGCCGTCATCCTCGTCGCCTCGTCGTCTTCCTCGAGCGCGTCTCTGACCCGCCCCGTCCCACCCCCATCATCGCCCCCCGCGCGCCCTCGTCTCGTTTCCCCTCCGCAGAATTCACCAACAACGAGCGCCCAAAGGCGCTGAAGCTCCTGAACAAGGGCGTGTGCCGCACGCACGCGCGCCGCGCGTTCCGACTGTGGGACAAGAATCGCGCGATCGCGTACGAGAACTTCGACCTCGACAGCGTCAGGGACGGGGACACGATCCAGGTCAACTTCGAGCTGTACGACAAGATGCTCGTCAAGCTCGAGGATCGACGCATCGAGCTGAGAAAGGAAGCCCGCGCCGGCGCGAAATTCGCGCGCAAAGCCCAGAGCTCAGAGGCGGACGCCGGCACCCCCAGGATGGGCGCCCGGAGCCTGCGCGGGGACGACTCGGAGAACGTCGCCAAGGCCGAATCCCCGAGGAAGGTTATGGCCGCGGGGGCGAACAAGCCCGGGGGCGGGAGCCCCGGCGGGTCCCTGCTCCGATCGCTGAGCCAAACCTTCGGCCTCTCGCCGTCGACGCGAACCGTCTCGGGCCGAAGCCCGGGGTCGAGTAAGAGTAAGCTGTCGATGCGTTCGATGGTGAACAGCCGCGGCGCGCACACGCTCGTGAACCTGAAGTGGGAGGCGCTGACGCCCCGCGAGCGCGCGTGGGTTTTCTTGGACGTTCCGTCCAGCTCTAACGCCGCGGCGGCGTTCGCGCTCTTCACGCTGTCGCTCATCGTCTACTCCACCGTCACCTTCTGCGCGGCGACGCTGCACGGTTTTTACGTCTCCGACCTCACCAAGGATTCGTACTGGTACGTCTCCGAGTCGTTCTGCATCGCGTTCTTCACGGTCGAGATCTGCGCGAGGATCTGGGCCACCCCGGACCGGGGGAAGTTCGTGAGGGACCCCATGAACGTCGTCGACATCGTCGCCGTCTTGCCCTATTACGTCGAGCTGATTCTCTCCCTCGCCGTCGCGGGCGACGCCGAGGTGCCCGGGCTGGCGGTCATCCGCGTGTTGAGGCTGGTGCGCGTGTTTCGACTGCTCAAGATGTCGCGCGGTTCCGTCACCATGTTCGCGGAGACGATGGTGGGGTCCATCCGCCCGCTGTCCATGCTCCTGATCCTGGTGTCCATCTCGATGGTGGTGTGCGCGAGCTTCGTCTACTTCATCGAGCGCGGGCGCTGGAACGACCAATTCGGGTACTGGGAACGCGCGACGAGCTACCGGTGCGCCGTAGTGGTCCCGAAGGACGCCGCCCCGGGGGTCACCGCCTCGACTCTGGCGCTCGGCGCGACGACGGCGCCGTACTACTCCGCGGGGTACGATAACCCGTGCGACCTGGCCGCCGTCGCCGACGATCGCGCGAGCGCGACGTTCGAGTGCGAATACCCGTACGAGCGAGACTCGAGCTGCGACGCGACGCGCTCGCAGTCGCCGTACGATTCCATCGTCGCGTCGTTTTGGTGGTCGTGGGTGACGATGACGACGGTGGGGTACGGCGATCACGCGCCGGTGAGCGTCCTGGGGAAGGTGTTCGCGATGCTGGTGATGTTCTATGGCGTGCTGGTGATCGCGCTGCCCGTGACGGTCATCGGGAGCAACTTCTCCGGGGTGTACCATCGCATGAACGCCGAGGCGGAGGCGGAGGCGAGGAAACTCGCCACCGCGGAGAGGAAGAGGGAGGCGGAGAGCAGGGCGGTGAGCAGGCAGCAGAGCGGGGTGGAGGGGGGCAGCGTGAGCGGGGGGGGGAGCGTGACCCCGAGCCCGGGGATTTCCAGGCAAGGGTCGTCCAGGCGAGGGGACGAGTGACCGAGGCGACGCGAGCGTTCTTTGAATGACGAGAGAGGAGGTGTTGTTGCGCGTGAAAAAAAAAAAAGGAGGATCGCGACACCGTCGGGCAGATGCGTCCGTTGGAAAATCGTCGTCGCGGCGAGTCATCGATCGAGCAGGTCTCTCCACTGCCCGCCAGGCGACGATCGCGCGCGCGCGGCTCGTCCGTCCCACTGGGCTGCTCCGACGCGGCTGTCGGCACGACAACGACGTTGACTTTTCGCGTCGTCCGACGCGCATCACTGGCGCGCGCGTCTCGGCGCGGCGTGCCTCCGCGACCGGACCACTCGGCGGGGATGAGCGAGCGCAGCTTCACGAGCGTCGGCACGAGCGTGGCGTCGCGCTCGCGTCGCGACGTGGCGCGCACGGCTTCTGGCGAGCCCTCGAACCTTCGCGTCGCGCTCGTCGCGGACGTTCGCTCGGATTCGAAATGCGCGGTGGCCGCTCCCGGGACGGTGTTCGCCGCGAGCTCGGACGGGCCGATTCGCGCGTACGAGACGGCGACGGGCGCGGCTCGGGACTTCATCGACCGCGAGCGCGACAAGCCCGTCTCGTGCATGGCGCTGGTGAACAACGGCTCGGACCTGTGGGTGGGCGGCGCGGCCGGCGACCTGACCGTCTTTTCCGCGCGCTCGCCCGTGGACGGCGGGTTCGCCCCGCGCGGGGCGATCAAGTCCAAGCCCTTCCTCGCGCACGACAAGGGCGTGCACGTCGTCCTCAACGTCCGCGACCGGTACGTCGTCACGGGCGGCGCGGATTTCCAGACGCGCGTCTGGTCGTGCGACGGCAAGCCCGCGTGCGCGAGCCACCACCACAGCGGCGCGGTGAAGTGCGCCATCGACTTCGCCCCGGACCCGTTCGACGCCACCCTTCCCCCCGCGGTGTGGACGGGCGCGAGCGACGGCAAAGTCTTCGCGTGGGACGACGTCGAGGGCACCGGCGCGATGAAGGAGTCCGGGGGCCGGTTCCTGAGCGGCGCGAGCGCCGCGGGGGTGTCCGCGATGTGCGCGCACCCGGACGGGCACGAGGCGTGGGTCGGGTACGACGACGGCCGCCTCCGCGTCTTCGCGCGGCAAAACGGCTTCGTCAAGAACGACGCGCGCACGATGCACAGCAAAGCGGTCACCGCGCTCGTGCCCATGGGCGACCACGTGTGGAGCGGCGGCGGGGACCACCTCCTGTGCGCGTGGGACGCCAAGACGAAGAGCTGCGCGTACATCCTCCCGGACCAGGGCGGATTCATCAGGGGCGGCGTCGTCGCGGGATGGGGCGCGTGGTTCCTCACGCCCAAAAAAATCCGGGTGTGGGCGTCGGACGGCGGCGAGCGGTACGCCAGGAAGAAACGGAAGGAGGCGGAAAACGCGCTCGAGGAGGCGAGGTCGGACGCCGCGAAGCTCCGCGGGGAGCTGGAGGAGAGCGAGGCGCGCTCGAAGATGGCCGCGGAGACGAGCGCGGGGGAATCGGCGCGGACGCGCGCGGATCTCGAGAAGGCGAACGACGCGCTCGCCGAGACCGAAGCCGCGCTCGCGCGCGCCGAGGAGGCGCTCAAGGAGGCGACGCGGGAGCGCGAAAAACGATCGCGCGAGAGCGCGCACGCGGTCGAGAAGCTCGAGGCGGAGCTCGCGGAGCTGAGGCAGGACCTCGAGACGCGGGAAAAATCCTCCTCGGAGCTCGCGGCGGCGAAGGACGCGCTGAGGGACGAGGCGACGGCGCGCCACCGCGCCGCGCTCGAGCGCGCGACGGAGGAGAAGCTCCGCGCGGTCGAGGCGGCGAACGAACGCCACGGCGCGAGCCTGGAGGCGGCGAACGCGGCGGCGCGGAAGGAGCGCGAGATGCTCAGGGACGAGCTCAGGGAGGCGGAGGCGGCGAAGGCGAGAGCGCTGGAGGAGGCGGCGAAGGCGGCGCGGGCGGAGGCGGAGCGCCGCGCCGAAGCGTTCAAGACGGAGCGCGAAAACGCGGAGCGCCGCGAGCGCGAGCGGAGGGACCAGGCGGACGAGGCGGAGCGACGCGCGAAGGCGGAGGCGGAGGCGCTCAGGTCGAAGCTGGAGGCGTCCGAGCGTCGGAGCGCCGAGGAGGCGAAGAAAGCCCAGGACGCCCTGGCCGAGGAGCGCGAGCGTCTCGCCGCGGCGGAGACTAAGGCGGAGAACCTCGCGGCGGAGGTGGACAAGACGCGAAAAGAGGCGAAGAAGGAGGCGAAGAAGAAGGGCAAGGACGCGGAGGACCTCACGAAGAAGCTCCACGCCGCGAACGACGCCAAGACGGAGGCGGAGGCGGACGCCGCCCAGGCGAAGGCGCGTCTCGCGGAGGCGGAGAAGAACGCGCGGCGGGCGGAGGCGGAGCTCACGGAGGCGCGGGACGCGTCGCGAAAAGCGAAGGACGACGCGGCGGGCGCGTCGCGCGCCGCCGACGAATCGCGCCGCGCGCTCGAGGCGACGCTCGAGGCGACCGAGGCGAAGCTCGGCGCGCTCGAGGCGGAGTCGAAGGCGACGATCGAGGCGCTTCGGCGGGACGCGGACCTTAACGCGACGGTCGCGAAGGACGCGGCGGAGTCGGCGGAGCGGCGGTGCGCGGCGGCGGAGGCGGCGGCGAACGCGGCTCGCGACGCGTTGGCGGAGAAGACGCGCGAGACGGAGGAATTCGCCGAGCGCGTCGCCGCGGCGGAGTTCCGGGCGGCGAGCGCCGAGGAGGCGCAGCTCGACGCGGAGCAGAGCGCGTCGGCGGAGATGCACGCGCTCGAGACGAGGCTGGAGGGCGCGCTGGAGGCGGCGGAGGCGGCGCGCGACGAGGCGGATCGCGCGCGGGATCGCGCGCGGCGCGCGGAGGACGACAAGTCGCTCGCCGACGACGCCGCCGAGGACGCCCGGGGCGAGGCGGGGAAGGACGCGGCGCTGAGAGTCGCGGCGGAGGCTGAGCGCGCGGAGGCGGAGGAACGCGCCGCGCAGGCGGTGAGGGCGCGGGAGGAGGCGGAGGCGCGCGCGGAGGAGGCGGAGGAGGCGGCGAAGGCGGCGGAGGCGAAGAGCGCGATGGCGCTCGAGGACGCGTCGAGGACGATGGCGGCGGCGGAGGATTTGAAACGCGCGGCGAGCGCGGCGCGCGGCGAAGGCGAGGACGCCTCCGAACTGGAGAGGAAGCTGAGAGAAGCGCTGGAGGAGCTCGAAAAGTCGCGCGAGGCGCAGGTGGCGATGGACGAGGACCTGAACGGCGCGGAGCGGGCGATGGCGGAGGCGGAGCGCGAGATCGAGGACCTCAAGAAGCAGCTCGCGCTCGCGCGAAGCGCCGTCGCGCCGTGGGGCGGCGCGGCGGCTTCTTCGCAAAAAGCCGCGCTCGAGCCGAACCACGAGGAGATCTTCGAGCTCAAGCGGCGCATCTCGAACCTCCAGGCGGAGGTGAACCTCGCGGAGATCGATAAGGAGAAGCTCCGTCAGCTCCGCGAGGCGGCGGAGTCGCGGCGGATGGAGGCGGAGGCGCGGTTCGCCAACGCGGAGGTGGAGTGCGCGCGATCGCGCGCGGCGATTCAGCGCATCGCGAGCCTCGAGAAGGACCTCCAGCGCGCGGTCGCGGCGAAGGAGGCCGGGGACGAGAAGCACCACGCGGAGCTCCGCGCGGTGACGTCCGAGGCGGAGCACATGAACTCCAAGCTCGAGGCGGAGCTCAGGTTCGTCCTGTCGCAGCTCGAGCGCAAGCGGGAGAAGAAGCGCCAGCACAAGGCGCAAGCCGTGGATTTGGCGCACAAGCTGAAAGCCGCGGTGCAAATCGCCAAGGACACCGCGAGCGACGCGGAGAAGGCGATCGCGCACGCCGAGGCGGAGTCGCAGCGCAAGGCCTCGCGCCAGCTCCGGGAGACCCGGGAGGAGTCCGAGCGCAACGCCGCCAACGCGGCGGCGAGCGCGTCGGCGGCGGCGCAGCTCGCGGAGGCGCTCGAGAAGAAGCGGGGGAAGAAGAAGCAGTACAAGTCGGACCTCGAGCACTCGCGCGCCGTCTTCGAGCGCGCGAGGGAGGAATCGCGGCGCGCCAAGGCGAGCCTGGTCGCCGCGAACAAGCTCCGCGAGTCCGAGCGGTCCGTCGCGGAGGCGGCGTTGGCGCGGCAGGCGGCGGAGCACGAGACGCGCGCGGAGGCGCTTTCGACGCGCGTGCGCGAGCTCGAGGCGGCGCTCAAGCACGCGGCGAGGGACTACAAGCGCGTCGTCTCCGACGTCGCCCCGACGAAGGTGGCCCTCGGCCGCTCGGAGCAGACGAGCGAGCAGATCCGTCTGGAGAACCTGGGGCTGGCGCAGGGGCTGAAGCGCGCGGAGGAGGCGGCGCGGACGCACGAGCGGGACGCCGCGGAGGCGAGGCGACTTTTGATCGAGGCGGAGCGTCGGTTTCAGCTCGAGCTCGAGAAGAACAGGCGCGCGTGGGAGCAGACGAGCCGCGGCGAGTACATGGGCTTCGACCCGTACGTGGACCAGGGCGCGGTCGACGGGCCGAAGCCCGGCGCTGCCGCCGGTCGCGCGGCGAAAGGGGACGAGACGATCGACGACGCGCCGCTGTACGCGGGGAAAGGGCTGGATCCTTCGAACGTGCGGCCCGCGGGGATGTCTTCGGAGCACCTCGAGGCGGTGGCGCGGCGCGAGCGAGAAAACGCATTCCACGCCAAGCGGCAGAAGGACCTCGGGTTCGGCGAACGAGCGGAGTACCTCGATTACGACGCGTGAGTACCTCGATGAGACGCGCGAGTGGGTCCTCTAGCTCTAGAGTGGGTCGAGCGTCGGATGTTACGAGTATAACTGCGTAGACTGTTCTCTTGGTGGAGCGCGCCGCGTCGTACTTTCGAAAGTAATATTCAGAACGGGTACCTCTTCCCCTTGGGCATGTACTTGATCTCCGCCGGGACGGCTTCCATCCCCTCCGGCGGGACCTGCGACATGTCCACCGGGTCCGCGTAGGGGTCCTCGAACATCTGGATGACGAAGTCGAGGTCGCCCTTCATCTTCGGGTAGAGCCTCGCCACCTCGGCCATCACCTGCTCCTTGCGCTGGATGAGCACCGTCTTGGCGACGTTGTTGCTCTCGGCGTTGTCCCTCCCCTTGGGCACCTGGAGCACGCCCACGCCGTTCCACGTGACGTTCAGGGGGCCCGTCTTCTTCACCAGGATGTTGTACGTCGCGGGGTCCTTCTCCTTATCCTCTGCGGAGGGCGGCAAGGCATCGGGGGGGGGGGGGGGGGGACACTTCGGTGAGACGGAATGCGCGGAGGATAAGGGGCGTGGGCGGGCGCCGCGCGGGGTGGACGAGACGGGTCCGGACGGGACGCGCGCGGCGGCGCGGGCGGGGGAAGGTAGGG
>MDSW01160352.1_pt1 | contig 11358 bp, 11 predicted proteins | sample 811171 | NCBI WGS metagenome assembly MDSW01 (sample SAMN05326641, study PRJNA326480) | marine metagenome | isolation source: seawater | place: Atlantic Ocean: North West | collected 2012
AAGATTCTTCCGTTTTATAGCGGATACATTCTTTGCAAATAGATATGGGCATAGAGCAGTAGTTCTTGAAACAATTGCTGGTGTGCCTGGCATGGTTGCTGGTATGTGGATGCACCTAACAAGTCTTAGACAAATGAAAACAGGGTATGGCCCTATGATAAGAGAACTTCTTGCAGAAGCAGAGAATGAAAGAATGCATCTTATGTTTTTCATAGAAATTACTAAACCAAATGTATTTGAAAGATGGTTAGTGTTATTTGCACAAGCAATCTTTTGGATATTTTATTTTATCTTGTATGTGTTCTTTTCTAAGACTGCACATAGAATGATACATTACTTCGAAGAAGAAGCAGTAAAATCATATACAGAATACCTTAAGATGGTAGAAAGTGGTGAAGTAGAAAACATCCCAGCACCACAACTTGCAATCGATTATTATAAAATGAAAAAGACTGCAAAATTATCAGACCTAATCAAAAAAGTTCGAAGAGACGAAATGAAACATTCCAAAGTCAATTGGGACTATTCTAATTCATAAATACCTGAAAAAGCACTTACAATATAAGTGGTTCTAGTGTATTATCCATATATGGCAAATAAAAAACAGAATGAACACTATGTTAATAACAAAGAGTTCACACAAGCAGTCGCCGAGCATAACGAAGCAGTTAAACTCGCCGAATCAAAAGGCAAAACGCCACCCCAAATGTCGAACTACATAGGTGAATGCATCTATAAGATTGCTACTCGTCTATCTACTCGACCTAATTTCATCAATTACACATACCGAGATGAAATGATATGTGATGCAATTGAAAATTGTATTCAGTATATCGGTAATTTCAATAGAGAAAAATCAGACAATGCCTTTGCATACGTGACTCAGATTTGTTACTATGCTTTTCTTAGAAGAATTCAAAAAGAGAAAAAGCAGGTGTTTGTTAAACAAGAAATTCTAAAAGAAACAGGCATATCAGAAGCTGCTTTTGATACTATAGATGGTGATACTAGTGGCATGGTAAATTCAAATGTCGAATGGCTACAAGATAATTACAATCCTGTTAATTATGAACCAAGAAAATCAAAGAGAACAAAAACTAAACAGCAGAAAAACTTAGAAAAATTTACTGAATGAAAATAGCCATACTGAACGACACACATGCAGGTGTAAGAGGCGACATGATAGAAATGTCTAATTATCAAGGACGTTTTTACAATGAAGTCTTTTTTCCATATCTTGATGAACACGATATTAAACACATCATTCATTTAGGCGATTACTTTGATAGAAGAAAGTATGTGAACTTTGCAAGTCTCAAAGCAAATCGTGAACACTTTATTAAACCTATGGTAGAAAGAGGCATTACCATGGATTTAATTTTAGGCAATCACGATGTTTATTACAAATCAACAAATAGTGTAAATAGTCCTGAACTTTTATTGTTTGAAAAAAATGTTAATATCATTCATGACCCTATTGTAAAAGAATATGATGGTTTCAATATAGCATTGGTACCATGGATTAACAATGAGAACTATGCAGACTCAGTTGACTTTTTGCTCAGTGCAAATGCAAGTGTATGTATGGGTCACTTTGAAATCGAAGGTGCATTGATGATGCCAGGCGCCGTGTGTTCACACGGATTAGATATCAGTTATCTCAAGAGATTCGACAAAGTTTATAGTGGTCACTTTCATAGTAAATCAGAAGTTAAGAATTGTAGATATCTAGGTTCACAAATGCAATTTACTTGGTCAGATTATGGTGATGAAAAGTATTTTCATGTCTTTGATACAGAAACAACAGAGATAAGTCCAATACACAACCCAATTAAAATGTTTGAAAAAGTTTTTTATGATGATACAAAAGAAACATTTGAATCAATTGTTAATCAAGATTTCGAAAAGTATGCCAGCAAGTTTGTCAAAGTTATAGTTGTCAATAAAGATAATCCGTATTGGTTCGATGCTATGATTGATAAATTACACAAAGTCAATCCAATTCATTTATCAGTTGTTGATGACCACAAACATATGGACATGTTATCAGATGATGATATTGATGGTGTAGAAGACACTCTTACCATTCTTCACAAATATGTTGATAATTTAGAAGTACAAGGAGACAAAAACCAACTTACATCTTTAGTAACTTCCTTGTATAATGAAGCTTTAGACGAACATAACTATCTATGATAAAATTTAAATCAGTTAGATGGAAGAACTTACTTTCATCTGGCAACAAGTTTACTACCATTGAATTAGACCGTTCACAAACCACATTAATAGTGGGTGAAAATGGTGCAGGCAAGTCAACACTACTCGATGCATTGTGTTTTGGTTTATATGGTAAAGGTTTTAGAAATCTCAAAAAAGACCTTCTCATAAATTCAATCAATCAAAAAGACCTAATTGTAGAAATAGAATTCTCAGTAGGAAAAAAGAATTACAAAGTCATTCGTGGTGCCAAACCCAATAAGTTTGAATTGTATCTTGGTAATGTTTTAATCAATCAAGATGCAACTATGAGAGACTATCAAGACCATTTAGAATCGAACATACTCAAAATGAGTCATCGTTCTTTTACTCAAGTGGCAATTCTAGGGTCTGCTAACTTCACTCCGTTTATGCAACTTCGTGCTAGAGACAGAAGAAAGTTAGTTGAAGATTTACTAGACATTTCAATCTTTTCGACTATGAAAGATATACTCAGAAAAAAGATTGCGAATCATAATGTTGAAGTGAAAGAAACCAGTCATGAAATTGACCTTTTGGAAGAAAGAATCAATGGTTTAAATGAACAGCTTTCCGCTCTTCAAAAAAATCGTGACGAACAAGTTTTAAAGTATGAATCTACCGTGAACGAAACCCAAGATAACATATCATCAATCATGGAGCAAATAGATGAAAAGACGAAAAATGTGGTGGAGAAAAAATCCACTATCGAGGATAACACTTCTCAGAAAGATAGATTACAACAAGCAAATGAACTGGAGAGAAAACTCAATGAGAATTACAAAAAAGCAATTAGAGATGTTAAATTCTATGAAGAGAACGAAGAGTGTCCAACATGCAAACAAGGTTTAGACGAAGAACATAAAAAGCAACACATTGCAGAACGAGAAGAAAAGGCAACCGAAATAAAAACAGCACTTGGTCAAATTGCAAAAACAATAGAAGAATCTCAAATAAGATTAGAAGAAATCAGAGAAGTTCAAGATGAAATAGAAGAAGTTCAAAGAGAAATAGGTTTAATGCAGACAGAAGTTACTTCTAATCAAAAGTATATCAAAAAACTCCAAAGTCAAATAGATGACCTAAAGAAAGATATATCAGGCGATGATGGTGTTTCTGATAAATTGCTTGATAGTGAAGACTCTTTAAGCAAACTCATTGCAAAAAAAGAAGACTTAACGAACAGAAGTCACTATTTTGAAATTGCAACACTTTTATTAAGAGACGAAGGTATCAAATCTAAAATAATTAAACAATATGTTCCTATTATGAACAAGATGATTAATAAGTATCTTGCTAATTTAGAGTTTTATGTTGGTTTTGAACTCGATGAAAACTTCGAAGAAACAATCAAGTCCAGATTCCGTGATGTATTTAAGTATGATAACTTCTCTCAAGGCGAGAAGATGAGAATTGACCTTGCACTTTTATTTACTTGGAGAGCAATAGCAAGAATGAAGAATTCAGTAAACACTAATTTGTTGATTCTTGATGAGGTATTTGATTCATCATTAGACAATCAAGGTACAGATGACTTCTTAAGATTATTAAATACATTGACAGAAAAGACTAACGCATTTATAATATCACATAAAGGAGATGCACTTTACGATAAGTTTGATGAGGTTATCAAATTTGAGAAACATAAGAACTTTAGTCGTATATCAACCGCATAAATATCAGTATGTATGAATTAGTAGAAGAAGCAAGTAAGGTATTAAGAACACCACCACCCGAATTCGATTTCGAAAATCCAAAAGAGGACCCAAAAGAAATCGAAAAAAACATGATAGAAGCAATGAAAAAATTTGGCGGTATTGGTCTATCTGCTAATCAGGTTGGACTACCCTACAAAATGTTTGTTATGGACACTCAAGATAAAGGACCTGTAGGATTTTTTAATCCAAAAATTACAAAAGCGTCTTCAGATACAGAAAACATGAAAGAGGGGTGTTTATCTTTCCAAGACATATATGTCATGATAAAAAGGTCAAAAGTAATAGAACTAACATATCAAGATTCTGATGCTAAAGAACACACATTAGTTTTATCTGGTATGGCAGCTAGATGTGTACAACACGAATGTGACCATTTAAATGGAATTTTGTTTATACAACGTGCATCAAGATTGAAACTCGAGAGAGCATTAAAATCAAGACCAAAAGAAAGAAAGAAAAGACTAGAATATGAAAAGAGAATTGCAATGGCCAAGTTCATCGCAGAGCAACAAAAACAACTTGAAGAGTCAAGAACAAACTCAAGTGATAAATCTGAAGGAGAAGGAAATACTGGAACCTCAGATGATAAAGTTGCTCAGACCTGAACTTTGTACTGAATTAATTCAATACTATAAAGAACATGAACACATGATAAATGTGGGAAATGGTAGCGACTATTATGGTATTCGTTTCTTAACAATTCATACACAATGGGTTAGAGATTTAATATTTCAAGTAATTTATGATTTAGTAGGCAGAATCAGAGTTATAAATGACCAACTAGTTTATCCTGAAATGATTGCAATCAATAAATGGCCCAAAGGCGGTTTTCAAGACCCACATTTAGATACGTATTCAAATCAAGAAGTGCATCACGGAACAACCTCTGAACACGTCTCCAGAGAGTGGACGTGCATACTTTATCTAAATGATAACTACAGAGGGGGTCGCACCTATGTACCAGATACTCAAGTTTATGAACCAAAAACAGGCCATGGTCTTCTATTTCAAGGGGTAAACATACCTCATGGAGTACAAAAAGTTCGAAGAAACGATAGATATACAATATCTTTTTGGTTCAGTTCAGACCCAAATAAACAAATGATTCAAAGTCCTATCAGACACAATCCTGAAGAAGATATAAACGAAGATTCTGTTCGTTTAATTCCAGACCTTGCTTATCGCAACACCAACTAAAGCTTGACAATAGACCTACTTTTATAGTAGGATACTCCTAATCAACAAAGGAGTATATTATGAGTCATTTCTCAAACGATTTAATTGCCGATAAGGTAATAGCAGATGTAGCAGATATGTCAGACTTTCAAGTCTTAAATTCTCTGGCTAATGATTTCAACATTGCATCACCAATTAATGCAGAAGATGTCAACAACGGAATTGCATTTATGGAAAGCAAAAGAAATCTATTGGTAGAGAAAATGTTCAAACAAGAAATAGAAAAACCAGGTCCTTGGGGCTAATCAATGCTTGACAATGACCTCTATTTTTTGTTAGGATAACCACATGATAAACGAAAACTTAAAAACACAGAAATCTAATCTTGCGAAGTTGATGGCTTCTGAGAACATTACGGTTCTTCATAAGAAGATACCTACTGCATATTTTGATGTAAAGAATAGAGTACTTGCTTGTCCTACTTTCAAAGATGATATGTCAAATGAACTTTATGACTTGTTTATGGGTCATGAAGTTGGTCATGCATTGCACACACCTTATGAAGGTTTACATTCAACTCTAAAAGATAATGCAACTCTTAAGGGTTATCTTAATGTTGTTGAAGATGTCAGAATTGAAAGAAAAATTAGAGAGAAGTTTACAGGTCTTAGAAAATCATTTTTCAAAGCATATGATGAGTTGATGCAGAGAGATTTCTTTGGTTTGAATGGCAGAGATTTACAAACACTATCATTGATTGATAAAATCAATCTTATCACAAAATGTGGTTCTAGAGTTTCAATTACTCTAACAGACGAAGAGAAAGTATTCTTAGAAGCGGCAGAGAAGTGTGAAACATGGGAAGATGTTGTTCAAGTCGCAACTGCAATATATGAATGGTCAAAAGAAAACGAAGTCAGAGACGAAAAAGATGAAGCAATCACAAACACTCACTATTTACCAGAAGAAGAATTTGAAGATGAAGATGAAGAAGACTTCGAAGAACAAATGTCAGATGGTTACGGCGATGATGAAGAAGATGAAGAAGACGAAGATGGTGAAGAACTAGAAACTGAAGAAAAAGCAAATGGCGACAAACTTCCAGAAATTGATGAAGAAGATGAAGAAGTTGAAGAAGAGTCTGATAAAGAACTTGGTAAAAAAGGTGGTGCAGGCAGTCACGATGATGAAGATGGTGCTAGAGAGGCATTGACAGAACACTTTGCACATAACAATGAAGACCAGTTCATCGATGAGAATGCAGTCGCAAAAACATATTTTCAACCTAAGAATTTTGATGAACTTGGCAACAACATTGTTTATTCATACAAAAGAGTTATTAAAGATTGGGAAGATTACACAAAAAAACTTTCTGATAAAGCTGAATCTCCTGACTCTTACACTAAAGAATACAAACAAAAAGAATTGGACACAATACTAACTATGGGTCCAAAAATGAGAAACTATTTCAAAAACAAAAACAAAAAGATTGTTGCTCACATGGCAAAAGAATTTGAAATGAGACAGACTGCTCAAAAGGCAATCAAAGCTCAAGTCGCAAAATCTGGTGAATTAGATATGAACAAACTTGCTAAGTATCAGATTATTGACGATGTTTTCAAAAGAGTTACTTACGTTCCTGAGGGTCAAAACCATGGTGTAAACGTTCTTGTAGATTGGTCTGGTTCAATTTGCAGAGAAGTCAAAGACATCATAGAACAATTTGTAATACTTGCAGAGTTCTGTAATAAAGTAAACATACCTTTCAGAGTATATCTATTCTCAGACCACATCTTGAGTTCTCAAGATGAATATTCAGGATTTACTAATGGTGCGGCTCTTGTTGAAATATTTTCAAACGAAATGCCTGCCAGACAATATGTAAAAATGTTAGAAATTGTTGGTCTTATTTACCTAACATACTGGCACGATAACTTAGGTTATAGAAGTTGGTATGATTGTGACGAAGAAGATTCAAAGTACAATGAAATACAATCAGCAACTGGTTTATCAATAAGAGAGTTAGATTCAAAAATGGTCTATTCCATGGGTCCTAATAATTACAGATTGGGCGGTACACCTCTTGATACATGTCTTGTTGGTTTAAGAAAAATTCTTCCAGAGTTCAACAAAAAATACAATGTTGAGAAATCAATTCTCACCGTTATCACTGACGGATTTTCTCATGGTGCTGATTGTCTTTACGAACAATCTGAAGAGAGAGACGAATTTAGGTCTCAGTGTGAAAACGGAGATACATGGAGTATCAAAAGAGAGAGATATTTGATTGACCCAATAACTAAAAAACCTTTTATCTATTCTGCAAACGGTGGTTATGAGAGAAATGGTTTTAAACAAACTCAAAATCTTTTAGAATGGCTTTCAAAAACATGCAATGTATCAGTAACAGGTTATTTTATCTTTTCTAAGAAAAGAGAATTTCTTAATTCATTATCAATCATGTTATCAAATGATGACTATTGGAAACTAGACAAAGATGCTATGTGGAGAGATACAAGAAAAACAGGATACGTACTTGAAATTCCAGGTTACAACAAATTATTCTTACAAGGAAATACCAGTTTGTCTGCCTCTTCAGACGATGGATTATCCGAAGAACTTGAGGGTGCTAAGAAAGGTAGAATCTTGGCGGCTTTTAAGAAAAACCAAAAATCTAAAACAACAACTAGATTTTTGACAACTGAATTCATTAAGGAGATTGCATAATGGAAAGAATAAACACGATGAACATTGATAAGTTCGCAGAAGCCTTTGCTTTTATCGGCAAAGGACCGTGTCAAGAATTTAACTGCCCAAGGCAACAAGAATGTGCTGAAGAGAAAGTTGAATGTAAAGCATTTAGGTATTGGGTCAACAATGATTCATACGATACGATGAGAAAAGGAAAGAAAACATCCATAGCAGTTGATATGGAAAGGTTGTTGAAGCCAATTGAGTAGATTAACGCTTGACAATGACCACCATTTTATTGTAGGATGGAATCAAATGATGAGATTAACTATTAAAAAGGAGACTAAATGAGAAGTGAATCTATTGAACTAAGTAACGGTAAGAATTTTAGGTTGTCACCAGACAAACTTGAGTTTCTTGCTAATCTGAAGTCTGTTTATCCAGACCAAACCGTCTTTTCTAAAGACGACCTTGCGAAACTAGAATATTGTCCTTATTGGGTAAAATCTAGAAAATATCCATTTACAAATGAGAACAAGACTGCATTTGACTTGTCACCTTTGTTAAATGTTGCAACGCCTGTAACACCTAAACCGATGGTGATTCCTGCAAATCCTGTTTCGAATATGCCAGTTGCGGCTCAGACTGAGTCAATCAACATTATCGAAGACAATGTAAAAATTATTCCTGAGAAGATGTCAAACTATGTACCGTTTGGTCACTTCAAAGATGTTAAGAACATTATCAAGTCTAAGATTTTCTTTCCTGTTTTTGTGACAGGTCTTTCTGGTAACGGTAAGACTTTGATGATTGAACAAGTTTGTGCTCAACTCAAAAGAGAGTTGTTCAGAGTCAATATCACTATCGAGACTGATGAAGATGATTTGATGGGTGGTCACACTCTTCAAAATGGCAACATTACTTTCAGAGAAGGTCCAGTTGTCAAGGCAATGAGAAAAGGTGCTGTTCTTCTTTTAGATGAAGTCGACCTTGGTTCTAACAAACTTATGTGTCTACAATCAGTTCTTGAAGGTAAAGGTTATCTAATCAAGAAAACTGGTGAGTGGGTACAACCTAAACCAGGTTTTACAATTCTCGCAACTGCTAACACTAAAGGTCAAGGTTCTGAAGATGGCAAGTTCATCGGTACTCAAATCATGAACGAAGCGATGTTAGAAAGATTTGCGATTACAATGCAACAAGAATATCCTGCTGTCGCTATTGAGAAGAAGATTCTCAAGAAAGAAATGGAGTTGACTGGTGATGTCGATGAAGAGTTCTGTGACAAACTAGTTGATTGGGCTGATGTGATAAGAAAAACTTATTACGAAGGTGCTATCGATGATGTTATCACAACAAGAAGACTTGTTCACATTGTCAATGCTTTCAAAATGTTCGGTGACAAACTCAAGTCAATCGAAATGTGTATCTCAAGATTCGATGAAGATACTAGAAATGCTGTTCTTGACCTTTACACCAAAGTTGATGCTGGGGTCAATCTGAACGAAGAATCCGAAAACTCTATTGACGAGAATAACGATTCAGATTATAATGATAATGATGAGTATTAATTACAAGTATAACGAAGGTGAGCTCTTAAAAGAGCTCTCTTCTTATATAGACAATACTTACGACCAACATTATTCACTAAACAAATACCAATCGACTGAGTTCATTATTGACTCAGGACATGGTGAGGGTTTTTGTATCGGCAATATTATGAAATATGCACAACGATACGGAAAAAAAGGTGGTAAAAACAGAGCAGACTTGTTGAAAGTTCTACATTATGCTTTGTTTATGTTATATGTCCATGACAAGGAGACTAAAAATGAAAATTAGTAATGAGACTAGAAGTGTCTTAAAAAACTTCGCAACTATTAATAGTGGTATCAAGGTTGAATCTGGTAATCAGTTGAAGACCATATCACAAATGAAAAATATCTTGGCAGTTGCCAATGTTCCTGAATCTTTTAATCAAGATTTTAGTATCTATAACTTAGCAGAATTCTTAGGTGCAACATCGCTACTTAAAAATCCTGATTTCAACTTCAATGATACTTCAGTATCAATTGCAGATAATAATAGTACTATGACTTATTTCTATGCAAGTGAAGGCATGGTTCAAGGTCCTGAAAAAATGATTACAATGCCAGATTCAGAAATCAAAATCGATTTATCTTCTACACTATTGAATGAATTGCAAAAGGCAGCTTCAGTTCTAGGTGTAAATGATTTAATTCTAAAATCTGATGGAACAAAAATAGAACTTGTTGTCACAGATAAAAAAAATGCAACATCAAATGTTTTCTCTAGAATTGTAGGAGAAGGAAATGGTGTATCATTCGAGATGAATTTCAAAATTGAGAATCTAAAAATTCTTGATGGTAATTATGAGGTCTTTGTATCTTCTAAAGGAATATCCAACTTTAAAAACAAAGATGTAGACTTAGAGTACTTTATAGCACTAGAACCTGATTCTAAATATAATGTTTAAATTTTTTAGTGTGTTTGAAGTGCTAGTCTCCGCTTCTTACTCGGGAGTTGGGAAAATCTCATCATCTTTGGGTTCTCAACACGGTTATTCGGAGGGGTTTAACCACTATGACTGAACATTTATTCGTAGAAAAGTATCGTCCTCAAACGATTGAGGACACGATACTACCTTCAGGTATCAAAAAATCATTCACTGAATTTGTACAGAATGGTGAGATACCAAATCTTTTATTGTCTGGTTCTGCTGGTGTTGGTAAAACAACAATTGCAAAAGCATTATGTAATGAACTTGGTGCAGACTTTATTGTCATCAATGGTTCAGATGAAGGCAGACTCATAGACACACTTAGAACAAAAATTAAAAACTTTGCTTCAACGGTATCTCTATCAGGAGGTTCCAAAGTTGTTATACTAGATGAAGCAGATTACATTTCAGCAGACTCAGTTCAACCTGCTCTAAGAAATTTTATTGAAGAGTTCTCATCTAATTGTAGATTCATATTTACATGCAATTACAAAAACAGAATTATTCCAGCATTACATTCTAGATGTACGGTAATTGATTTCAACATTACACCAGATGAAAAACAAAGACTTGCTAGTGTATTTCTTTCAAGACTTATGATGATATGTGATGAAGAAAATATTCAATATGACCAGAAAGTTCTTGTTGAATTGATTCTAAAATTCTTTCCTGATTTTAGAAGATGTCTGAATGAAGTACAAAGATATGGTGCAAGTGGTGTAATTGATGCAGGTCTTCTTGCTACGTTATCAGAAGAAAAACTTACACCATTACTTGATATGATGAAAGAAAAGAATTGGAAAGGTGTAAGAAAGTGGGTTGGTCAAAATTCAGACCAAGATTTCAACACACTATATAGAAAGCTATTTAATGCAATGGAGAAAAAATTAGAACCTAGTTCTATTCCTGCATGTGTATTATTGATTGCAGACTATCAATACAAGTCTGCTTTTGCAATGGATTCAGAAATCAATTTCGTTGCATGTTTAACAGAAATTATGTCGGAGTGTAAATTCA
>MDSW01186778.1_pt1 | contig 11357 bp, 7 predicted proteins | sample 811171 | NCBI WGS metagenome assembly MDSW01 (sample SAMN05326641, study PRJNA326480) | marine metagenome | isolation source: seawater | place: Atlantic Ocean: North West | collected 2012
ATGTGTTAGGCCTGCCGCCAGCGTTCAATCTGAGCCAGGATCAAACTCTCCAGTTTAAATACTTACTATCTAACTGGTGCGAGACATTGCAGTCTCGCGAGCGATCCCAAGCTTTATGCTTGGATGCTCTGTTTGGGTAATGGCTTATCGCCACCCCACAGGAGCACCCACACAAGTCACTTACAAGTTGTTAAAGATCGGCGACGTTGGCTGTGAAGCTGTCCGTCGTTGCGAGAGCGCGTATTCTACGTCGTTTTGCCGGGCCGTCAATCACTTTTTGAAACAATCTCAAAAAGCGTTTTTGACTCGACTGACGCTGCCGCTTCGCGGCCTGCCAGTCTATCCGAAACCAGAATCAAGGCGCAAGACCTTTTTGATTCCCGCTCCAGACCCAGCCAAAACGTGTTCCGAAAAACGCGCGTCGCTGTCCTCTCAAGCCGACTGCCGGCCCCGTTTCCGGGCCTCGCCGCCTTGCGAGAGATGCGTATTCTAGGGATTCAATTCGTCGCGTCAACGACTTTTTGCGAAAAAGTTTGTGAGGCGCTATCTGCTGCTTACGACTTACCTGCAACAACGGCTTGCCGTCTCGGCTAGCATATCGTCACTTGTTACCGGCGCTTGAACACTTATGTATCTGGAAGGTTCGCTCTCCCCGGAAGTCTTGGCTATCGTGGTGGATATCGAAGGCACCATCTCTGACCGGCGCTTCACCGCGGACGTACTGGTCCCGTTTGCCGAAGCACATTTCGCCGAATGGCTGGATCGTCATCAACATGACCCGGACGTGACCGCAGCGCTGGATGTCTTTCGGGAGGCGATTGACGAGCCCGAGGCCGATAACGCACGTGTGATCGAGCTAGCCGAGGCGAGTCTGGCCCAGGGTGAAGCGATCCCATCGCTTGCCGAGATCGTGCGGCTGATCTGGCTCGACGGTTATCGCCGTGGGGAACTCGAAGGTCATATCTATCCCGATGCGATGGTCAAACTTCAAGGCTGGGCCGAAGACCATCGCGGGCTATATACGTTTTCAGCGTCGGCGGCCTACGATCAACGCCTACTGCTGGGCTATAGCGACCACGGCGACATCACTGACCTGTTTTCAGGCTTTTTCGACCCCCGGACCGGCAAGAAAACAAGCGCAGCCAGCTTTACCCGGATCGCCAAGACATTGGGCGAGGTGCCGGATGCGCTGTTATTCGTCTCCGACCGGGCCAGCGAATTGAACGCTGCAAAACAGGCCGGTTTTCAGACCTGCTGGATCGCGCGCGACGAGGACACGCAGGAAAAGGCCTACAACCAGCAGGACCACCCGGTGGTTGAAACCTTCGAGGCGATCGAGCTGGTGTAGCGCCTGTCGTTACGCCCGCCTAGGGAAGCTCTGCATAACCTCTCGCGGATCGCGTTCGAGTCCTCACAGACGGTGCGGCAAGGTGGCCAAGCGCAGCGCCTGCCTGATTGGCAGGTCAAGCTTGGCAACGCAGCCGCGGCGTCTGTGAGGCCGAACCGCTGAGCGGCCGGGGCTTTGCGCGCGCCTGGTCGTCGTCAAGGTACGCTACCGTGCAACAAGCACGCTACGAGCACCTTTCCTTGCCAGCCACGCGCAAAGCACCCGGCGCGACCGCGACAGGTTGTGCAGAGCTTCCCTAACCAAACGCTGCCCCGCCGGCATCCAGCGCCCCGGCGGCCACCGCGGCCCGGTCGAAGACATCGATATCCAATATCCAGTGATCAATGAGATCGGCCGGGGTGATATCGAAGGCCGGGTTGTAGACCCCGGCATCGGCTGGGGCCCAGCGCAGATCTCCGGCCGGCCCGGCCACGCCCTGGACCTCGGCGGCGGCGCGCTGTTCGATGTCGATAGCCTGGCCGTCGTCGCACTCGGGGTCCAGCGTGGTGTAAGGCGCAGCCACATCAAAAGTCACACCGTGATGGCGTGCGGCCACCGCCAGCCCGTAGGTGCCGATCTTGTTGGCCGTGTCGCCGTTGGCGGCGATGCGGTCTGCGCCGACGATCACCCGGTCGATGGACTGGGTGACCATCACGGCAGCAGCCATATTGTCGGCGATCAACGTGTAGGGAATACCCAGCCGGCCCAGTTCCCATGCGGTCAAGCGCCCGCCCTGTAACAGCGGCCGGGTCTCGTTGACCCAGACGTGAATCTGCTTGCCCTGCTCGTGCGCGCGCCGGATGACGCCTAGCGCTGTTCCGATTCCGGCGGTCGCCAGGGCCCCGGTATTGCAGTGGGTCATGATCTGCTCGCCATCGCCGATCAGCGCGGCGCCGTGATCGGCAATGGCCTCGCAGAGCATGACGTCACGATCCGCCAGGGATTCGGCGGTGGCGATCAGCCCGGAGGGGCCGTTGCGCGTGAGTGCGGCCGACAGCCGATCCATGGCGAACATGAGGTTGACGGCCGTGGGCCGGGCCGCTCGCAGACGAGCCAGCTCGTTGGCCAGCGTATCGGCATCAGCGCCGGCGGCGGCCCGGGTGGCCAGAAACAGGGCCGCGGCCACGCCAATCATCGGCGCGCCGCGAACTTTCAAACCGCGGATGGCCTCGATCATGGCGCCGGCGTCATTTATGGCCAGCCACTGCTCGGCATGCGGCAGGCCGGTCTGGTCGAGCACCCACAGGGTGTCATCCGTGATCTTCAGGCCAATGCCGTCACGGGCTTCCATCAGGGCGCGCCGCCGATACGCGTAAGCAGCTCATCGGTCTTGTTGTCCATGAGCGCTCGATCACCCCGCGACTCGACGTTCAAGCGGATCACCGGCTCGGTGTTGGATTTGCGCAGGTTGAAGCGCCAGGCGCCAAAGTCCATGGACAGGCCGTCGACATAATCCACCGCCTCGGCGTGATCCCGGTAGGCGGCTTCCAGATCGGCCACCACCGCATCCGCATCATCGACCTTACGGTTGATTTCGCCCGAGGCCGGGAAGGCCGCGATACGTTCTTCGACGAGCGTGGACAGCCGCTTGCCGGACTCCGAGATCAGCTGTGCCAGCACCAGCCACGGCAGGTGGCCGTTATCGGCATAAGAAAACGCCCGGAAATAATGATGCGCGCTCATCTCGCCGCCGTAGAGCGCGTCGTTATCGCGCATGACCTGCTTCATGAACGAGTGCCCGGACTTGGACTCCACCGCGCGCCCGCCGGCGGCGGCGACCTGGTCCAGCGTGTTCCAGGTCAGACGCGGGTCGTGCACGATCGCCTCGCCCGGATTCATCTCCAGCAGTTTCTGGGCGATCAGGCCCACGATGTAATACCCCTCGATGAAGGCGCCGGTCTCGTCGAAGAAGAAACAGCGATCAAAGTCGCCGTCCCAGGCCACGCCGAAATCGGCACCCACCTTGCGCACTTTGGCCGCCGTCGCCTCTCGGTTTTCGACCAGTAACGGGTTGGGCACGCCGTTGGGCAGCTCGCCGTCGGGCGTAAACTGCATGCGCACCATGTCGAAGGGCAAACGGTCAGCGAGCTTGTCGGCCACCAGCCCGGCACAGCCGTTACCCGGATTGGCCACGATCTTGAGCGGCTTCATCGATCCGGGCTCGATCTGGCCCATCAGAAAATCGATATAGGCATCGCGCTGATCCAGCGGCTCCACGGTGCCGGCACTGGCCGCGGCAACAATATCGTTGTCGTGAACACGGCGCTCGATATCGGCCAGCCCGGTGTCGGCCGAGATCGGCTTGGCGGCCTCGCGCACGAACTTCAGCCCGTTGTAATCCTTCGGATTATGACTGGCCGTGACCATGATGCCGCCGTCGGCGTCTTGCGAGAACACGCCGTAATAGACTTCTTCGGTGCCGCACAGGCCAATATCCAGAACGTTGGCGCCGGCGCTGGTCAGCCCGTCGATCAAAGCCGCGGCCAGATCCGGGCTGGTCAGGCGCATATCGCGTCCGACCACAACGCGCTTGGCCGACAGCTCGCTGGCAAACGCCGCGCCGATCCGCCGCGCCAGATCGGTGTCGAGCTCCTCGGGCACCTTGGCGCGCACGTCATATGCCTTGAAGAACGGATAATACTGGCCCATGGGCTCTTGCTCCTTAAAGCGTTTGAATCAAGCGGGTGCGCTGTCGTCTGGGTCTGGGGCGTCGCCGACCGTGTCATCGGCTCGGCCATAGACATCGTCATAGCGCACGATGTCGTCTTCACCCAGATAGCTGCCCGACTGCACCTCGATCAGATCGAGATCCACCTTGCCCGGGTTTTCCAAGCGGTGAACCGAGCCCAACGGCAGATAGGTGGACTGGTTCTCGGACAACAACATGACGTCATCGTCACGCGTGACCCGAGCGGTTCCCCGCACCACCACCCAGTGTTCGGCCCGGTGGTGATGCGACTGTAGCGACAGGCGCCCGCCCGGCGTCACACGAATATGCTTGACCTGATAGCGCGGGCCGGCCGCGATCTGTTGATAACTGCCCCAGGGTCGATACGCCTTGCGATGTTCGGTGGCCTCACACCGCCCGGCGGCTTCTAACCGAGCAACGAGATGCTTGATGTCCTGCTCGCGAGAGCGATCGGCGACCAGCAACGCATCCGCCGTCTCGATCACGATCTGGTTGGCGATGCCCAGCGTGACCACGAGCCGGCCCTCGCTGTAGGCCACTGTGTCGTCACTATCCTCGAGCCAGCAGTCACCAATCGCCGTATTGCCGCGCGCGTCGCGGCCGCGGGCACGGGCGACCGCGCTCCAACTGCCCAGATCCGACCAGCCGGTGGCCAGCTCGACCATGACGGCACGATCGGTACGCTCCATCACCGCGTAATCGATAGAATTGGCCGGCAGCGTCTCGAACGGCTCGGCGGCCAGGCGGATGAAATCGATATCGCGGCTGGACTCGGCATAAGCCTGGGCCACGCCGGTATGGATGTCCGGCGCGTAATCGGCCAGCAATTCCAGATAATCACGCGCCCGAAAGACGAACATCCCGCTGTTCCAGAAGTGATCGGGCGCGGCCGCGAGTGCGGCCGCCTGTTCGGGCGCGGGCTTTTCTACGAACGCATCAACGTGGCGCAGGCCGTCGGCCGGCCCGGCGCCGGCTCGGATATAGCCGTAGCCGGTTTCCGGCCGATCAGGGCGCACGCCGAACAGCGCCAGCTGGCCGTCACGTGTCGCACCCCGTGCCCGCTCCAGCGCCCGGGCAAACGCCTGCCCGTCGGCCACCGCGTGATCGGTCGGCAGCAACAGCAGCTCAGCGTCGTCGCCGTAGTGCTCCAGCGCCAGAAGTGCGGCCGCTGCTGCCGCCGCCGCGGTGCCTCGCGGAGCCGGCTCTAAAAGGATCGGCCCGGAATGTCCGGCCTGCTGCATCTGCTCGGCGATCATGAACCGATGCGCTTCGCTGCCCACGGTCGTTACCGGCCCAAGCTCGTCCACCGCGGCCAGGCGTGCCAGCGTATCGGCCAGCAACGAGCGGTCTTCGTCGATCAATGACAAGAACTGTTTCGGCCGGCTCGAGCGCGAGGCCGGCCACAGCCGCGTGCCGAGCCCGCCGGCCAGGAGCACCGGAATCAACATGGCAAATGAGAAGCGATAACGTAAGACACAGCGATCAGGCCGCGGAAGACAATACGAGACGCATCATACGCCTCGTGCTGCTTCTCAGCCGTTGTTCCGGCGACCGTCGTTCCCACGCGTCTGCTCGACCAGATAATCCACCACGTCGAGCATGCGCTCGTTATCGCCGGCCAGACGCCCGCTGACCCAGTATCGCTGCCCGACCGACAGGCTCGGCACAGCCATGACCTGGAAATGCTTCATACGCTTGGCGACGTTACGGATCTTCGTCTCGACGGCCTCGCTGTCATAGGCCTTGTCGAAGGCTGCGGCCTCGACACCGTGGGCCACCATGAATTTCTTCTGGGCCGCGCGGGTTGCCAGCGGATTGCCCTGCTCGTGGATCGCGTCGAAAACAGCCTCGTGCAGCCGATCGGTCACGCCTAGCGCCTGCTCGGTATAGTAGAGATGCGCGTAAGCGGTGCCGCCCTGGCCGAACAACACCGGCACCCGTTCGAAGCGGATGTTCGGATGCTTGGCCACCCAGTCCGCGAGTGCCGGGTCAAAGTGGTAGCAGTGCGGGCAGGCATAAGAGAAGAACTCGGCCACCCGCACCGGCCCGCGCGGTGCCTGGGGCGCATCTTCGACGACGCGATAGTCTTCGCCCGGCACGTATCGCGTGACCAGAGACTGGCCCCAGGCCACACTCGAGGCGGCCAACAGACCAACCAACAGACAAACCACACTCAACCGCTGCCGCATGACGCGACCTCTCTTCCGGGCGTATTCATTGATGCGGCTACAATAGCAAGGCTGTCGCTGGCTGCGACAATCACATCGATTGGTCACGACTATCCAGCGATCGATTTACCGGCGTTTTCACACGAGCCCGACCCATGGCCGCACTCACCCCTGACGATTTCCGCACGATGCGTTTTCTGCTGTCGGCGCCCAACGTATCGGCCCTGCCCGCTGACGGGGCCCCCGAGATTGCCTTTGCCGGACGCTCCAACGCCGGGAAGTCCAGCGCCATCAATACGTTGTGCCAGCAAAAAGCCCTGGCGCGCACCAGTAAGACGCCCGGCCGAACACAGGCCATCAACTTCTTCGACAACGGCACCCTGCGTTTTGCCGACCTGCCCGGCTACGGATTTGCGCGCGTGCCGCCCAAGGTCAAGGCCCAGTGGGCCGCGCTGATCGAAGGGTATCTGGCCCAGCGCGAAGCCTTGACCGGCATCGTATTGATCATGGATGCCCGCCGGCCCCTACTGGAGTTCGATCAACAGATGATTCACTGGGGCGGCGAATACGGACTGGCCTTTCATCTGCTTCTGACCAAGGCTGACAAACTGGCGCGCAATCAGCAGGTCAACGTGCTGAGACAAACCCGCCAAGCCATTGAAGGCGCGTCGGTAAGCCTGTTTTCGGCCACCAAGGGTACCGGCGTCGATGAAGCGCGCCGAGCCATCAGCGAGCTGCTACCCACGCCCGATGACCGCGCGCTGTCGGCCCCCGGCTGACGACACGATCAGCCAGTGATGTGACGTTCATCGACCGAAACCGACCTTTCGTCGGCTAATCAGGCATTTGGCGTCGACGCCGGCCAGCCGCTATGCGATAAAAGACGCGTTGCAAAGACACAACAAGCGCTCGGGAAGGCAACAACAAGATAAAAAGAGCTCCGGCGGCGGGGGGAACGCCGCCGGAGCTGATAGTCCGGTCTGGGGAGGACCGGACGGTTACCGCTCAGGGAGAAAAGCGGGCAGACATCATGCCTGCATTGGGTCAGACGACACGGCCCGCGAGAAGTTCCTGCCGATTCGATATTTTTTTGAATCGACGGCATTTCGGCTCGAACACAGGTGCAGCGACGCGTCGGGGGATGCGTCAGCGCAACATTCGAGCATCGCGTGGACGTGGCCAAACACGGCCCAAAAAAAAAAGCCCCGACGGTCGGGGGAAACCGTCAGGGCGCTCCGGTCGGGGAAACCGGATTGACCGCTCAGGGAGAAAAGCGGGCAGGCTCACCGCCTGCATAAGGTCAGACGCCGCGTCGGACCAGAAGTTCCTGCCGATCGACAATTTTTTTGAATCGGTAAGTTTGGTGTCTGAACGCCGGCGGCCATTCATCGTGTAACGGCTCTATCGAGCCCGGACGATCGCGCATAAAAAAGCCCCGGCGGTCGGGGGAAACCGTCGGGGCGCTCCGGTCGGGGAAAACCGGATTAACCGCTCAGGGAGAAAAGCGGGCAAACCTTGCGGCTTGCATAGAGTCAGACCGGCCGGTCTTGGAGAAGTTCCAGGAGTGGCAAAATTTTTTTAAAAATTTTTGCCGGAGGCTGAGGTCGCGGGCAAAAGAAAACCCCGACGGTGGGGGAAATACCGTCGGGGTAAGGTTCCGATTCTTGGGGGAAATCGGAGGGGGTTACCGCTCAGGGAGAAAAGCGGGCAAGCAACCGAATGCTTACAGTCCTTATGACCGGGCCGGTCAGCAAAGGTTCCTGTTTTAGACATAATTTTTGCGCCGATTTTGTAACGGCTTGATTTGAAAGCCGATTTCGCCAGTCGACCGGTCCGGCAGCTCAGGTCGACTAAGCTTAGCGAAACTCTGCACAACCTCTCGCGGATCGCGTTCGAGTGCTCACAGACGGTGCGACAAGGCGCCCGAGCGCAGCGCCTGCCCCGGGTGATGAACAATCGGCAGGCCAAGCTCGGCAACGCAGGCACAGCGTCTGTGAGGCCGACCCCCTTGCGGGCCGGGGCTTTGCGCGCGCCTTGTCGGCGTCAAGCCGCGCTACCGTGCAACTCATTAATCGCTCTGGGCACGCTACGCCCGCCTTTCCTTGCAAGCCACGCGCAAAGCACGCCGGCGCGGCCGTGACAGGTCGTGCAGAGCTTCCTTAGTGCGCCTCTTGCCAGTTGTCGGCCACGCCGGCTTCGGCCAGCAACGGCACATCCAGGGAAGCCACCGCCCCCATTCGACGCGCGATCTCCTCGCCCAGGACCTTGGCTCGATCTTCGGGCACCTCGAAGATGAGCTCGTCGTGGACTTGCATGACCATGCGCACGTCCGTCTCGGTCTCCCTCAACCAGGCATCGATAGCGATCATCGCCTTCTTGATCAGATCGGCCGCGGTGCCTTGGAGCGGCGCGTTGATGGCCGTACGCTCGGCGTACTGTCGGCGGGCGGCGTTCTTGGCGTTGATTTCGGGCAGATACAGGCGGCGGCCGAACAGGGTTTCGACATAACCCTGGGCTTGAGCTGCCTTGCGGGTGTCGTCCATGAACTTGGCCACCCCGGCGAAGCGCTCGAAGAACTTGTCGATATAGGCCCCGGCGTCCTCGCGCGAGGTCTCCAGCTGTTTCGACAGGCCGTAGGCGGACATGCCGTACATCAGCCCGAAGTTGATGGCCTTTGCGGCCCGGCGCTGGTCGGCGGTCACATCAGCCAGTGCCGTATCGAAGACTTCCGAGGCGGTGGCGGCGTGCACGTCGCGGTCTTCGTTGAAAGCCGCCAGCAGGCCGGCATCACCCGACAGATGCGCCATGATGCGCAGCTCGATCTGGGAGTAATCCACGGCCAAGATCTGATAGCCCGGTCGTGCGATGAAGGCCTCGCGGATCCGCCGGCCGGACTCGGTCCGGATCGGAATGTTCTGCAGGTTGGGATCGGACGACGACAGCCGGCCGGTGGCCGCCACGGCCTGGTGATAGCTGGTATGGATCCGCCCGGTGGCCGGGTTGATCAGCGTGGGCAGTTTCTCGGCATAAGTCGAGCGCAGCTTGGACAGCTCGCGCCAGGCCACGATCAGGGCCGGCAGCTCGTGTTGATCGGCGAGCTCGGCCAAGACGTCTTCGGCGGTGGACGGCGCGCCCTTGGGCGTCTTGCGGATAACGGGCAGCTCGAGCTGGTCGAACAGAATGGTCTTGAGCTGGGCCGGCGAGCCGAGATTGAATTTCTCCCCGGCCGCCGTATAGGCCTGTTCTTCGATCTCGCCCATGCGGGTGGCCATTTCGGCCGACACGCGGCCCAGCAGATCGGCATCCACCAGTACCCCGTTGGCCTCGACCCGCGCCAGCACCGGCATCAGGGGCAGCTCGACGTGTTCATACAGCTCGGCCAGGCGACCGATCTCGGCCAGCCGGCCGTAAAGCAGATGATGCAGCTGGAGCGTGATGTCCGCGTCCTCGGCGGCATAGGGCGTAGCCTCATCCAGGCCGACCTGGTTGAAGCCAACCTGCTTGGCGCCCTTGCCGGCCACGTCCTCGAACTTGGTGGTCTTGCGCTCGAGATATTTCTGGGCCAGCGAGTCCATGTCGTGGCGCGTGGCCGTGGAATCCAGCACGTAGGATTCCAGCATGGTGTCGTGGATGGTGCCGGCCAGGTGCACGTCGTAGCGGGCCAGCACGTTGATGTCGTACTTGATGTGCTGGCCGAGCTTGGCGATGGCGGGATTCTCCAGCACGCCCTTCACACGATCCAGCACGTGGTCCATCGGCAGTTGTTCGGGCGCGCCCATGTAATCGTGGGCCACCGGCACGTACCAGGCCTCGCCGGGCGTGACCGCGAACGACAGGCCCACCAGCCCGGACTGCATGGCCGACAGGGCATCGGTTTCGGTATCCACACAGACCAGCTCGGCGGCTGCCAGCTTTTCCATCATCGCCTCGAGCGCGTCGGTATCGAGCACGCAGCGATAATCGGTCTCGGCGGGCGCGGCCACGGCGGACTCGTCGGCCGAGGAGCCCGCATCCATCTCGTCCAGGAACTTGTGGAACTCATAGCGCCGATAGAGGGCGACCAGGGCGTCCTCGTCGGCCGGCTTGCGCACCAAATCGTGGCCAGCCTCGCCCAGATCCAGCGCGGTGCGGATGGTCACCAGATCCTGATAGAGCGGCAGATCGTCCAGGGCCGCGCGCAGGTTGTCGGCGACCTTGCCGCCGATATCGCCCGCGTTGTCGATTACGCCCTGCAGGTCGCCGTATTTCTCGATCCACTTGGCGGCGGTCTTCGGGCCCACCTTGGCCACGCCGGGTACGTTGTCCGAGGTATCGCCCACCAACGCCAGATAGTCGGTGATGCGCTCCGGCGCGACGCCGAACTTGTCGTGCACGCGGGCCACGTCGGTGCGCTTGTCCTGCATGGTGTCCAGCAGCACGACGCGCTCGTTGACCAGCTGGGCCATGTCCTTGTCGCCGGTGACGATGATCACCGGACCGCTCTCGGCCTTTGTGAGCGTGCCAATCACGTCGTCGGCCTCGACGCCGTCGACCTGCAGGATCGGCAGGCCCATCGCACGGATCACGGCCTGGATGCCCTCGAACTGGTCGGCCAGGTCCGGCGGCACCGGCGGTCGATTGGCCTTGTAGTCGGCGAACAGCTCGTTGCGAAACGTCGGGCCCCGCGGGTCGAAGACCACTACGATCCGGTCGGAATCGTAATCGCGCAAGAACTTGGCCAGCATGTTGGTCATGCCGTAAATCGCGCCCGTGGGCTCGCCGTTGCCATTGGTCAGCGGCGGCAGCACGTGATAAGCGCGATACAGCCAGGAGGAACCGTCGATCAGAATCAGCGGGGCCTGGGCGTTGGAGTCGGGCATGACGGGCATCGTCGGCAAGCAATGCCCGCTACTTTAAGAGCGCGCCGGGTTCGGGTCTATCGCGGGCTACATGCCCGACACCGGACAGCGCGTTCTCCCGCGCTGGTACAGCGCTTCTAGGGCGTGTTGTCATGAGATATGACGTCGCATTGCCCGCGCCGGGCGTGCCAGGAAAGGCGCGGGCCGCCGAGCGTGGCGAGCCACGGTCAAGGCCCGCCAGCGGCATGGCGCGTCCGGCGCGGGCAACCCGTCAG
>MDSW01038078.1_pt1 | contig 11356 bp, 12 predicted proteins | sample 811171 | NCBI WGS metagenome assembly MDSW01 (sample SAMN05326641, study PRJNA326480) | marine metagenome | isolation source: seawater | place: Atlantic Ocean: North West | collected 2012
GATATAAAATTAGAAAAAAGAGCTCCATTTTTGAAAAAGAAGGTGCATTTGCATGGATACATGTTCTTAATAAAACGAGTGCTGGATGGGAAGCTAGTCTAGGCAAAAGAAATATTGCTTATTCTTCTTCGTGCTTAAATCCACTAACAATTAAAAAAGTGCTTTGTAAAAAAATACAAGTCTCTGTCCCCTCCAATTGGGAGGAGTTTATAATCGACAATAGAGACTCTCTCCTAGCAGAGTACTATCCAATACAACCGATCGAATTGAATTCAGAAAATGAATTAAACGCAATAAATTTACTTAAAAAAGTAACCAATGAAATAGATAAAAGCAACGTTGAATATTGGTTGGAAGGCGGAACACTTTTAGGAGCTATAAGAGATAAAAAATTGATCCCTTGGGACCATGACCTAGATATTGGAATAAAATTTTCCAATGATAAAGAAATAAAACAATTAATATCTTCATTAAAGAAATATTTTTTTGTTAGACCATTAAAATTTCCCTCAGATCCAAAAATTTGGAGTTTAGGTAAATACAGAGTTATAAAAGTTTATACAAAAAAAACTTATTTTAAACGCTCTTCACTATGTTTAGATATTTTTTTATACTATAAGGGTGATGTTAAAGATAAAGGTGAAATGTATAAATATGTAGTTTGGGGTAAAAATGCATGCCATCAATTAAAATATTTTGATTCATTAGATGAAATCACCTTTTATGATACAAAATTCAAAATACCATCATTTTCTGAACAATTTTTAGAAGTAAAATATGGTTCTAATTGGAGAACACCTAAGAAGCATTGGAATGTGGCTCTTGATGATGGTTCTATAAATAGGAATTAATATATTGAAGTCAAGTAAATTCATTCATTTTATTGGACGGATACAAGGTATTCTTCCATTTACCAATACTAACTGGTTTTTAGAAAATGCACGAAATAAAGAAATTAATGGAATACAGAAAAATAACCTCTTAAAAATAACAAACTCTATTAAAAAAGCTGATGTTATTTTTATCCGAAACAAGCCGGAAAGCACCACAGACTATCAAGCTGAAAAAATAGAATCTAAAGTTAAAAATTATAGATCACAAAAAATTATTATTAATGATATTAAGGATTTTAATCGTATAGATAATAAAGATATTACTTTTGAAATTTGGAATACAAATGGAATTAAATTCCCAGAATACTGTGTACTAAACCATCTCGATATTGATGAATCTATAGATAAAATCAATAGCATGCTAAAGAACAAAGAATCAATTTTGTTACGAATAAATAATAGAACTGGTGGCACCGCTATGCAAAAAATAACATCTCATTCATCTAAAAGCCAGCTACGTCAATCATTAAAAAAATTAAATTTACAAGTATTAAACTATCAAAAAGAGCGTTCACTAACTAATCTTTTAGCAGTTGAGCATATAAACAATGGTAATGAAACTTATACACATGCATATAGAGCTCATATTTTAAATAATCAAATTATTAGCTACTATGTAGCAATAAGTAAAACGTTAGTTGTAAGCATGTCCAAATTAGAAAATTCTGATTTAGATGAATTTATTAAAGTCAATTCAGAGTTTACTGAATTATTAAAAATAAAATCATTTAAAGAAAAAATACTAAATGCAATGAGCTCAATCAGCAATATGGGAGCCGTAGACTTTCTAGTTGTAAATAATGAACCGATTTTTTTAGAGATAAATCCTATGTGGAAGGGTAATTTTTTTGAATATAAATTTGGTGATAATAAAGTATTATTGGATTGGTTTTATAATAAACCTGAACTAGAAAATAAAATTCCAAATGTATTTAAATTTAAAGACCCAGTTCAATATTGGGAAAATTTTTATACAAAGCTATTAGGTTAATGCTAACACTAATTGCAAAAAATATTGGACAAGGGAATGGAGCTGCTCAGTCTGCCCTTGATGTTTTAATCTCATTGGGACAAATAGATCCAAAAATGGAATTAATTTATCTTTACAAATCACCTTTACCTGAATCTATTGATGGGAAAAATGTACAATACTCAAAATCTTATTTGAGTCCTCGCTATATAGAAAAGAAATCAAAGTTTAATTTAAAAAAAATAGTAAACTTTATGATTAAACCCTTTTTAATAAAAAAATTAGAGAATGTAAATCCTAAAATGACCTTTATAAATTCAATGGGTAGCCATTCTTTATGGGAGCCAATTAAAAAAAAATATAATTGGCCAAGCACATTAATAATTCGTGAATCTCCTGATCTCTATAAAAAAGAAAACCTCCATAATATTATAGCTAGATTTAGATATTATGATTATTTTATTTTTGTTTCAAATATAGTAAAACAGAAGTGGCTCAGTTTAGTTAAAATAAATGATAATAAATGTTTTTTTATACCAAACTGTATAAGAGAAAATGAAGTAAATAATTTATTAAAAAAATCAAAAGAAGGTATCAAAAAAAAAATCTATAAAGAAACTAAACCATATACTGTTTTATGCATAGGGGAAGTAAAATTTAGAAAAGGACAGGATATTATTATAAATAATTTAGAAGCCCTTTGTGATAAGATACCTGATTTAAAAGTCATCTTTTTAGGACGACAAAATCAAGCATTCCTTAAGCAATTACAGTATACATTAAAAAATATTGAGGTAAAAAATCGTGTAGAATTTATAGCGCATACGACAAATGCACTTGAGTATATTTATGGAGCAGATATGCTTATTCAACCATCTAGATCGGAAGCCTTACCTAGAACAATTTTAGAGGCTATGTCATTAAAAACACCTATACTAGCATCAGATGTTGATGGTATACCAGAACTAGTTCAACACAATAAATCAGCATTTCTATTCTCTCTATCTAATCCTAATCAAATCATAGAAGGAATAGAAAAGATATACTTAAATAAATCATATAATCAAAAAATTGTTGATGCTGCTTATAAAGCATATTGGGAAAAATTCTCTCGAAATACGCATATAAATAATTATAAAAAGTTTATAGATACGGTGATAAATGCTTAAGAGGAAAGAGATTCTTATCATAGGTAATGGACGGTCAGTATTAGAGCAATCATTAGGGACCCGCATAGATGATTTTTCAACGATTGGAAGGATTAATAACTTTTCAATTAATAATTTTTCTGAATTTATTGGAAATAAAACAAATATTTGGTTTAATGGAGCCAATCAACATTTAAAAAAGCAAAAATCAGTACCAAATGAGGTCATAGTATTCATTCCACCTGAAATTCTTCGTCGTAAAAAAACAACTATTCATAAGAGAATTGTTAAAAGGTTAAATATTGAAATGAATAAATATTCTCTTATTCCTCTTGAAACTATGGAAAATTATGAAAAAATCACTGGGATAAAAAGATTAACAACTGGAACCTCGTCTATACTGTGGGCAATTGATAATTTTGAAACTGTTGTGATATATGGTTTTGATTTTTTTATTGAATCGAAAGCACATTATAATGATAATTTTATAGTTAAATGGTTAACTGAATTGGGAATAAATAGAAAAGGGAAAAAGCATGATATGGTAAAAGAAAAATTATTCATTAATAAACTTATTAAAGAAAAAAAAGTTGTCCAATTAACTGATTATCTTTTAAAATGATTACAGCTTTTATTCCTGCGAGAGGTGGCAGCAAAGGTCTACCTGGAAAAAATATTAAAATGTTCGCGGATAGACCCTTAATTGTTCACAGCATTGATTATGCGTTAAATTCTAATTGTATTGATGAGGTAGTTGTTTCAACTGATGATGCAGATATTGCGGATATAGCCTCAAAAGCAGGCGCAAATATAATAAATCGACCTGCAAATATTGCATCTGATACATCGACCACTGAAAGTGCAATTGAGCACTATCTAAATAATACAAAACAACCAAATATTATTGTCCTTCTACAGCCAACAAGCCCTCTTAGGCCTAAAGGTTCTCTTGATAAAGCTATCAAGCATTTTAAAGATAATCAATTTGATTCGCTATTAAGTATCACGCCAACCCATCGCTTTTTTTGGCGTATCAAAGATGGGGAAACTGCCTCTGCGGAATATAATTATTTAGAAAGGCCTATGAGACAAAATATAAAAGAGAATGATGTAAGATATCTTGAAAATGGATCATTATATATATTTACAATTAATAATTTTTTAAAAACTAAGAATCGATTAGGTGGCAAAATTGGTTATGTTAAATGGTCTGAAGATTATCAATTTGAGATTGACAGTGAACTAGATTTTAATAATTTAGAAAGATTATTTTTGTCTAAAATGTCAAAATAATTTTTTAAACTATTCTAGTTGAATTTAATCAAATAGCTAACTTAATTACTAGAATCATTGAAACCAAAAATTAAAATATTTATCACTGGTGGAACTTTTGATAAAGAATATAATGAAATAACAGGAAAATTATATTTTAAAAATTCCCATATGTATGAACTGCTCGATCTTGGCAGATCTAAATTAGATGTTGATGTTGAAACATTAATGATGGTTGATAGTATAGATATGTCAGATACAGAACGAAATTATATAGTTCAAAAATGTATTGATGAATCTAGCCAGCAAATCGTTATTACTCATGGAACAGATACCATGGTCAAAACAGCTAGCCTACTAGCAGACGCTAATATTAAAAAAAATATTATACTTACAGGGGCTATGATTCCAGTTAAATTTGGTAGCTCAGATGGTCTTTTTAATATGGGTAGCGCCCTATCTTTTGTTCAGGCATTACCCATTGGTGTTTATATTGCTATGAATGGACAAATATTTAATCATATGAATGTTAAGAAAAATATTAAACTAGGTATATTTGAAGAATTGGAGATGAAAAAATGAATATTCTACAAGGGCTAACTGCTTTATTAATTGGTTATTTGTCTGGCTGTTTTCAAACATCGTATTTTATTTCCACCCGAATTTTAAAAAAAGATATTCGGAGTATAGGCTCTGGAAATGCAGGTGCTTCCAATGTAACATCTGAACTAGGTTGGAAGTTTGGCATATTTACAGCATTGACTGATATATTAAAAGCTTATATCCCCACTCAATTTATTATTTTTATTTTTCCTAATTCATATTCACCACTTGATCTTATGGTCCTAGCGGGAACTGGAGCAATCTTAGGTCACATTTATCCATTTTTTTTAGATTTTCGTGGGGGTAAGGGGATAGCATGCTATATTGGTATGCTTTTAGCGATAGATTGGAAGATAGGACTCGCAGTTATAATTTTGTTAATTCTTATAACTATTATTACTGACTATATATCTGTTGGCTCTATTGCGCTCTATCTCTTTATTGCAATTTTAAGCTATACCCAAAACTATTCTAATACAATCATATCTTGTTCTGTCATTTTATTTTTAGTAGGTATCGTAAAGCATTGGATAAATATAAAAAGAATACTAAATGGATCAGAAATAGGTTTACGATCGGTATATAAAAAAAATAAAGCTTAAATCTACTACCCATCCATCTAACTGTACCTTAATGAATAAACTTAATACCATCTTATTTATAGATTTTGATAGCACATTTGCCCAGGTAGAAACGATCGATGAAATTGCTAAAATATCATTACAGAATGATCCAGACCAAAAAACCAAAATTCAATTAATAAATAAAATAACTAATTCTGCAATGTCAGGTGAAATTAGTTTTTCTCAAGCTCTTCAAGATAGATTAAATATTTTAAATCTCAATTCAAAGCATATAGAATTAGTTATAAATGAAGTATCCAATAATATTTCCAAATCAATTAAAAGAAATAAAAAAACTATACAATTAATTTCAAATAATATATGGATAATATCTGGCGGTTTTACTCAAGTTATCTGCCCCATCGTAAAGGAATATGGAATCAAGCCAGAAAGAGTTATTGCTAATACTTTTTTACTTGAGTCAGGTATGGTCAAAGGAATTGATGTAAATAATCCAATGAGCATGGACCAGGGAAAAATTAAAGCTATTAATAATTTAAATATTAATTTAAAAAGTGTTATGATAGGTGATGGGTATACTGATTATGAAGTTTATCATAATCAGGCCTCTGATTATTTTATATACTACAGTGAAAATATTCTTAGACAAGAAGTTGCATCTAAATCTAAATTTATTGCTAATTCATTTGAAGAGGTCTTAGATATTATTTCTAAATTTAAATCTTAAAAGTATAAACAAGATTCCTAATAAAACTACAAGACCTATTTTTTGTCTTTGTGAATAGTTAATCTTGCTATTAGCAAACATTTCAAAATCTTTGCTCATATAATCCTCAAGTGCAAAAGACCAAAACAGTGTATCATTGGATATTGAATCTGCATTAGTCTCTTCAATAATCCCAGGCATTGTCAATTGAAATAAAAAGGTATCATCTATTAAATCTAGGGTTATATTTAGTTCATCCTCTAAAGATTTAAAAATAGAATCCATATCATTATACAGATCAGGTGAAGAGGGTTGCATAATAATATCAAGGCCAATATTTTTATAATATTCATATTGATCTATTAAAACAGAATCACTTACAGTATCTAGTTCATTGATTTTCCAATTTTTTAGTTCATTTTCAATTATAGGTCTATTATTCCAATCAATATTAACTAAGTCAATAGTTTGAAATAAAATATACATTAAAGCTTCTTTATACCAACCAGAAGGAGGCTCCTCAGGATTCAATATTAAATCTTCTACAAGGGGATATCTATTTTTAACATCTCTACTTTCAATTATTGAATTATATGAATATGTTTTTAAAAAAAATAAATTATAAAAATTTATTTTAGCAGGATGCTTAATCAAAGACTCTAAATATATAGAATCCCCATCATAAAAATTCTGTGGAAATAAATCATTTTTATCAAATTGTTTATATGCATTATAATCATATGATTCAGCCTCTACATCATTAATTGTAGAGTTTATAATCCATCCAGATCCCGATGGTAATGGCACATCTAAATCTAATAAATCTTCTTTATCACCATGAGCACCATATTTAACTAAATAATGTCCATCAGGTGATATCTGTATTGAAAATGTATGTTCAACACATGATAAAAACAAAAGTATCAAAAGAAAGGATAATCTTTTGAATCTTATTAATGATATATAATTTTTTAATTTCATTTTATAGCGACTAATTACTAATAAATTTAAATATTTCTAAAAAAAATCATACTATATTATAAGTATATCATATAAAATATGAGTTTCAATTTTATCTTAATCTTACTGACTATTAAATTACTTCCCAAATTAATTATAAAATTAAATGAAACTTAACGGACTTGACTACTTAGATATATATAATAATTTAGAAGAAAATGAAGTAATGGTACAAAAATCTACAAGAGATTTTGTAGATAAAAGTATTCTTCCAATTATTGAGCAACATTTTGAAGATGGAACTTTTCCATCAGAACTTATAACTCAACTAGCCCAGATGGGCTTTTTAGGAATAAACCTACCTAAAAAGGATGGTTGCAGCGGATTAAATAATATTATTTATGGATTAGTTTGCCAAGAAATAGAAAGAGGGGACTCTGCTATTAGATCTTTTATTTCTGTACAAAACTCTTTGGTAATGTATCCTATTAGTTCTTTTGGTAGCAAAAAGCAAAAAGAAGATTTTTTACCACAACTTGTTACAGGAGACTTAATCGGTTGTTTTGGTTTAACTGAACCAGATCATGGATCCGATCCAAGTGGAATGAAAACTAGAGCAAAAAAAGTAGATGATGGATATATTCTAAATGGCTCTAAAATGTGGATTACAAATGGCTCAATTGCTGACATAGCTATTATATGGGCTAAAACTGATAATAATATGCTTGGTTTTATAGTTGAAAAAGGGATGGATGGTTTCAAATCAGTAGAGATGAAGCACAAATGGTCTCTTAGAGCTTCTGATACTTCAGAACTTATTTTAGAAGATGTATTTGTACCAAATGAAAATGTCCTGCCTAATGTTGAAGGCTTAAAAGGTCCTCTGAGCTGTTTAAATCAAGCTCGATATGGAATTGGATGGGGAGCTATTGGTAGTGCAATGGCGGTATATGAAGCTTCTATCAAATATACAAATGAGCGCTTGCAATTTAATAAGCCTATAGCATCATTTCAGCTTATACAAGATAAGCTAGTTTGGATGCTAACAGAGATAACTAAAGGTCAGCTTCTAGCATTACAAGTAGGTAAATGCAAAGATGCAGGTACCGTAACCGCCCAACAAATTTCTTTGGTAAAACGTAACAATACATGGGTGGCCCGTGAATGTGCTAAACTTGCAAGAGAAATTCATGGAGCTAATGGTATTTCTGGTGAATACCCTATAATGAGACATTTAATGAACATAGAATCTGTTTATACCTACGAAGGTACATATGATATGCATACATTAATTTTGGGTCATGATATAACAGGTATACCTGCTTTTAGATAAACTATGATATTTGAATAATTCTGTTGATGCAAATAAAAGATGAATTAATTAGAAATATACTTTTTTGGATACAGCAAAAAAGGTGGCTTATTATTATATCTGTTTTTAGTATTATAATTTATAATTTACCGTACCCCGCAGATATTTCTCAAGAAGGTTATCGTACTTTAATTCTATGTTTTATAGTTATATCACTTATAATAACCGAGCCAATACCACTTCCTGCAGTAGCACTGCTTATCGCAATATTGGAAGTCCTATTTCATATTGCTCCTGCTACAGAAGTAGCAAGAACCTATATGAACGATTCCGTTTTTTTTATTATGGGGTCTTTAATGATGGCTGTTGCAATTATACATCAAGGACTAGATAAAAGATTAGCTTTAGGTATAATAAAGCTTACTGGAAATAAAATAAGCAATGTTATTTTAGGCTTTACTTGTATTTCTGCTATCCTATCTTCTTTTATTGGTGAACATACTGTAGTTGCACTTTTACTACCCGTTGGACTATCATTAGTAAAAAATTGTGGAAAATCTTATCCCATACCTAACGTGACTGCATTGATCCTTTTTAGTATTGCTTATGGCTCTACAGTGGGAAGCATTGGCACCCCATCTGGTGGAGCTAGAAATGCAATAATTTTAGAGTATTGGAGAACTATTACTGAAAGTGGAATAACTCTTACATACCTCCAATGGATTATCATGGCCTATCCAATGGTGATATTAGGCATGCTGTCTACCACTTTTATTTTACAAATAGCTTTTAAACCTGAATTTAATAGGCTGGACACCTCAATTAGACGATTAAAAATTCAAGTTGCACATCAAGGGAAATTTGCAATTAATGAACTTTTAACTATTTTAATTTTTATATTTGTATTTCTGTGCTGGATTTTTCTTAATGAGCAGTATGGGCTGGGTATCATCGCCATTGGTGGTGCTTTCTTATATATGGCAACAGGGATTGTAGAATGGAAACAGATAAGTCAAAATACTAACTGGGGTGTTATTTTACTTTTTGCAGGAGTTATTTCTTTAGGTGTCCAAATGAAAAATACCGGTGCAGCACTATGGATTGGAAATACTTTAATAAATCAATTTTCACCTTTAATCCACCAATTTGATAGTTTACCATATCTAATTAATATTCTTCTTACTACAATTATGTCTAATATAATGAGCTCTAGTGGTACCGTTGCGGTATTAGCACCGATTACTTTAAATATGGGTGGAAACTCTGCGTATATGGGTATGGTTACAGCAATTGCTTCTGCTTTTGGATATTTTTCAGCTGTTGCGGCTCCTGCATGTATGATAATTTATTCCTCTGGATTAGTAAAAGTAACTGACTTCATTAAAGCTGGATGGAGAATGGTAATTGTATCCACTATTTCACTCTTATTAATATATAAATTCTATTGGCCATTAGTAATAGAATTTACAAATTTTAAATAGGATCAATTTATTATGAAATTTTTAATTGCTATTAAAGATAAGTCTGAAGAATCTAAAAATATTTTAGATTTTGGATGTAAAATTGCTGAAGGGTTTTCTGCAGATCTCACTATTTGTTATATAGGGAAAAAATCTAAGGCCCTAATAGAAGGAGATATAAACCTAACAAGAAAAAACCTAGCAGAATGGAATATCTATCATCCAGGTTTAGATATTCTAGAATGGGCTTTTAATATTTTAAAGGATTATGGTTTTACCGAAAATAGTAACTTTGATATAGATAATTTGGTTGAAGAAAATGGAAGGTTTAGAATGTTTCTTCCTAAAACAAAAAGCTATCAAATTCGATTAGTCCTAAGAGAAGGTGAACTACTCTCAGAATTAAATAAAGAAGTAGAACACTCAAAGTTTGATATTACTATTATGGGCAATCCAAAAAGAAAACGTATGTCCCAAAGAATAATACAATTTCTTAATACTAGTACATTTTTTGTAAAAAATATTAACACAAATCTAAATTATAAAATTTTACTATGTGTTGATGACTCACGAGCAACCAAAAGAGCTGTCATTTTAAGTACTAGAATATCAAAACAATTTAATGCAAAAATCACATTGTTAACCGTTAGTAAAACCGCATTTTTTAGTCAGGGATATAGAAATGCCCATATGTGGGCCACTAGATATTTAACAAGAGTCAATATTAATTTTAATTCAAAATTATTAACAGGTAATCCTGTAGATATATTTATTAATGAGGCAAAGGATGACCATATTATTATAATGGGGAAAGCTAAAGGTAAAGAAATAGTTAAATTTTTTCTAGGTAGTAAACCTATTCATACTGTTCAAAAATCTAACTGTCCAACATTATTAGTTAATTAAAATAATATTTACTAATTGAACAATATCTAAAATATTTAAAATATTATCATTATTTAGATCACTATATGAAAATTCTATTTCTGACGGTATCTGAAAGTCTAAAATAAAATTTATTAAAATTACTATATCTAAAATATTAATTGAATCATCTTGATTTATATCTCCAAAAAGAGTATCAGAATAATATAATTCTTCTAAAACATATAGCATCCATTCAGTATCTATTTCATTATTAGCATATTGAATAATACCTTCTTGGTCAATGATAAAATCTCTAGGGTATGGAGAACCATCATTAGGCATATAATAATCGTCATATGTATCTCCTCCTTGAACACCTCCAGAGCTTCCTGGATCAAATAAAATCGGAAATGTTAAACTATTTTCATCAACAAAAGAATTAATTTGATTTTGATTTGAAGTATTAATTATTCCAAGCATAACAAGACCATCTTCTTGATATGCCTGCCAAATTGATATTTCCATATCCGATAACTCCGGACTACAAACAGGTCAGTTAGGTGCAAAAAAAGCAATAACAA
>MDSW01047356.1_pt1 | contig 11354 bp, 15 predicted proteins | sample 811171 | NCBI WGS metagenome assembly MDSW01 (sample SAMN05326641, study PRJNA326480) | marine metagenome | isolation source: seawater | place: Atlantic Ocean: North West | collected 2012
TTCACATTTTGGAACTTAAGACGATTCTCCCATAGGGACAGTAGCTCATTGAAACTATTATCAGCGTCCCCGTAACGGTTCTCGTTTAGATCTCCAACAAAGTAGCTAACCTTGCGATCTACGAAACTGTCAAAGACTTCGTTATCCGAGAAGATCTCAGAGTCCTGAATCGTGATGTTGCTGAAAGCAAGATCCTCACGACAATCGTAGTTACCAGAGATGACCTTGCCACTCTCGGTTAGATAGGCTACTTTTTGGTCCTCACTATCAATAGAGAACAATTCTACATTTTCTCTTAGGGACCTACCCAAACAATCACCTAACTTTAGTAGGTTCGTTACGGTCGTGTTTCTGTTTTCGAATAAATGATCAAACATTTCTAACTCCTTGTCTTATATTATAGACCATGTTTATATAGTAAAGCTACTTAGACATTATTTTGGGGATTTCGTACATTTCTGTCCATAACCCGATCTAACGCTTTAGATTTTGCAGAACTAACGCCGGATTCAGAAATAATTTTCTTCTTAAGTCTAGCAAGGGCGGCGTGAGTTTTAGGATCAATAGACTCCTTTTTAGGCTTGGCTTTCTCAACTTCCATCTGTCGTTCAGCGTCAGCCTGCTTGGCACCTTCCTCGCGCTCGGCATCGGCATCCTTACCCGCCTGCTCGCGATCCATGTCTTTGTCCTTGGTTTGCTGGTCGAGTTGCCCTGCCTGTTCAGCCTCGGCCTGCTTGTCCTGCTGCTCCTGTTCCTGCTCTTCCTTAAGCTCATCCTTCATTTGTTGGATTTGCTCGTCGGTCATATCGTAGAACTCTTTATAGATCGTAGACTTCGGGAAGATGCCTAAGCCAACAACAGCTTGGACAACGCGAGCTTTCTGCTCATCAATCTCCATTTTACGCTTAGTGAACGTGTCACTCGGATCAGGAAGTTGAATGCGAAGCTCCTTGAACATGCTGGCGGGGTAGCCTACGAGGGCAAGGTGCCTACGAGCGATCTGCTCCAGACCCATCTCAACTTGCTGTTGTACGCGACCAATTACGCGAGCAAACTTAGCATCTAGCTGCGACAGGTTCGCCTTACGCTCAGGAGATTTGTCCTTCTCTACGATGTAATCCTTCGGGACCTTGAGCGCAGCCAGAAGCTTATCGCGGAAGTATCTTACGTCATCAACCTCACCTAAGTTTTGCGCTCCGGGCAGCGTGTCAATCTTGGTGCCTTGGTTTCCTCTGGTCGGAACGAAGAAGTCTTCGTCAGCACTAAGTGGGTTATAACGAGCATCAACAGTGCCGTCGTTAGCATTGTAGTATTTCTCTTTCTTGAACTTCTCTTTTACCTTTTCGATGAACATCTCAGCTTTGGTGGCTGGCATGTTGGCAACGTCGATGTAGAAGATTCTTCTTTCGGGTGCTCTCGCTAGACGGTAGATAAGCATCGCATCTTCCATCAATTTTAGGGAACGGAATACACGAACGGCTAGTGCTGCAATGGATTTACCATATGGGTAGAACGCAGGATCAGAAGTTCTAAGTCTGAAGTGTACAATCTGGTTTCTGTCTAGCGTGATGTACTTAGAACTGGTCATATTGTCAGCCATGCTACCGTAGGCTCTCCAATCATTATCCTCTGGGATCTCTTGCAAGAAGTCCGTGAGGTAGCCATATTCGTTCTCTACACGGATAATAAAGTTAGGGTTTAGAACCTTTAGCCTTTGGAGTCCCTTCTTCGGGTTGTTGACATCTAGAACAGTTTCGATGAAGCAGTCACCATACTTACAGGTGTTACGGATAATGTCCCAGTAATCTCTATCAAGCTGAATACGTCTGAAGCACTTGTTTACCTCATCAACAACCATCTGGTTATCAGCAAGAACTGTCCACCGCTCGTTACGGAGGCTCTTTTGCGTGGCATCATCAGCGTAAATATCAAACGCGGTACCGATTTCAGGATAATCATCCATCTCCTCATACTTCTGGTATCGCTCTCTTCGGTTCTTCTCAACCTCAGGCAGTTGCAGAGTGGTTCTGCTGAGAGCACCAAGAGCGGGGAGAGTGTCGGGCTTTACTACATCAGTATTCTGGACCGTATCACCAGCCAACGTAGCCTGAGGAGTCGGACCATCATCCGCCTGTTTTGCTACATGAGGAGCAGCTTTGGTTGCAAAGAATCTAGCGAGGAACTGGCCTAAACGACCTGACGGCCAGAAGTATGGACCTGTGTTAGTATTAGGAGTATTCGAGAATTTGGTATTGCCGATGGCATCCTCATTCAACTTATCTTTATCGTTTATTTCATCAGCCATCTTAAATCTTCCTCTAATTCTTGGTTAACTGCGTCATGGACGGTGGATCTCAGAGGTTCTGGGGGCCTACGCTCTTGTTCTTCGGGTAGACTGTCTTTCATCTCTAGAGGACCACTTCCTGCTAATATATGTAGTAAAAATACAGTGATAGAAAGGCTCATAATTAAATCATCATGTTTGCCCTCATCGGCAGTGATCTTTCCATTATCGTCAACAATAAAAGTTAGAAGCTCCTCCACAGTTCTTTTGGAATTAATTTTAATAAAGTTGTTTCTGATGTATTCCTCCATCCTAGCCAGAAGTTCCTCACGGTTCCTCGTCGTGACCTGAATACCGAAATCATTCTTATCATCAATCCAAAGGTTGTCATACTCCATGACATTGAACATCCAGTCGATCAGGTTGTTCCCAATCGTGTTCCGCTCAATGATCACGGTAGCATTATTATATAGATTAGCTTCGTTGGTTAAAATTTGAGCAAGTTCATTAATTGGTGTTTTGTTGGAATAAAACTCCGCAACCTGCTCGCCTGTGTAAGCATTAAAAATATGGAAGGCAGAGTTGTCTCTTTCCCTGCCTAGGCTAACATCCACGCCGATGACATATTCGTGCTCTGGGGATGGGTCCTTCCACACCCGCATTTTATTGTTGTACTTAATCCAGTAGTCCTCGTTCTGCTCCTCCACCAGTCGAGTTAGCAGATACCCCTCCAGATAGGTGTCACCTGTACCGAGAAACTCACACTCATATTCCTGAAGCCATTGCTTAAGAGGCATGTTGGCCTTAGTGGTTTCCTCCCACTTATCTACATGCAGATCCTTTTTTTCCATCTCCTCGTAGAGATGCTCAAACCCCTCCATCCTCTTGTACTCTGGGTGTGATTCCCAGTTAATGTCGATGGCATTAAACGAGTTCTCCCCTGCGATGGCTTTGTGATATACGTCGTAATACCAGTTGCCGATACCATTTACCGTGGACAGGACGAAAGCTCGACCACCCGTGGAGATAATCGGGTAAACAGCAGCCCAGATCGTATCAATGTTTTCGATGAACGCAGCCTCGTCAATGATAAGCAGTGACCCAGCAAGGGATCGACCGGACTGCTTACCTGAGGGACGAGACTTGATAGAGGACCCTGTAGCGAGCTTCATGGTGTGCTTATTGTCCTCCACCATCTTGGGTCGCAGGAAGACAGGAAGCTCTTCATACATAATTTTAATGCGGTCCAGAACCTCAGTGGACTCAGCATCACCCTTTGACAAAATAACTACCTGCTTGTGCTTCTGGAAGACAATCATCCACAGAGCGTAGGCAGCGGAGATCGTGGTACACCCTGCCTGTCGGAACTTCCGCAGGATGTTGAATCTATTTTCCTGCAAACATTTTAGAATTTCTTTTTGAAAGGGATATAACTTAAAGGGGACAAGACCACGAACGGGGTGCGTAACCTTGATGTAGTTAGAAATAAAATAACTAGCATCGGCTTTACACTTCTTAAACTCTTCTACTAACTCTGCTTGCTCCATAAGTATACACTAACCCTTACTATTATAGTCCATGAAGATCTTCGCCGTAGTCTGTACTAGAACCAAAGAGTTCAGCAAAGTAACACAGGACTTATTTAATACTTTATCTAGCTTCGGCGTAGAGATCAAAGTGATGACTAACCAAACATCTATCTTTGAGGCTTACAAAAAAGGACTAGATAAGTGCGATGCGTCAGACAATGATATTGTCATCTTCTGTCATGATGACATCGAACTACTAGACACTAAAGCGGACTTCATTGGGAAGTTGGCTCACTGTTTAAATTTTACCGCAGGTATTGTAGGACCAGCGGGTACCAGCTTTCTAGGGCCTGATGCAGTATGGTGGAACCATGACCATTGGAAAGCTGGGTTCCATAGTGGGGCCGTCTACCATAGGAGTGATGAAGGACAGGTATACAATACCGAATATGGCCCATTCAAAAAGGTGGTTGTTCTAGACGGCCTATTCCTAGCAGCAAGAAAAGCTGTTTGGGATGCTGTGGGTATGGAGAAGCCAGAATACTTTGAGGGAGACTGGGACTTCTATGACCTCCACTACACCAGCAAGGCACATAGTCTAAAGCTAGAAAACCACACCATCCCTATCAAGATTATCCACCACTCCGCAGGAGAGATTGTGGGTAGAGATTCTTGGCACAAGAACCGAGAAGCCTTTATCCGCAACACAGAACTACCCCTAATGTACTGATGGAACTTCTGATCTGGGCACTTGTGAGCTTTGGCATCACCTTCGCAGTAACTCATGGCAAGCTTTTTGCTGATGTGCGTAAAAAAGCAGCAGAGGAGCACCAAAAGTTAGGTGAACTCCTCTGCTGTCCCATGTGCTTGGGGTTTTGGGTGGGTATATTCCTCAGTCTGACTTGGAAAAGCCCTACTGGGACACTTTTGTATGATGGTTTCCTGTCCCTGTCAACATGTTGGCTGCTTTTCGCAGTCAGTTGGGCCTTAGCCCTGCATGATGACAGGGTTTAGTCAGCATCCGTTGCTACAATGAGCTACCCGTGGGATCATAAACCGTTTCGTTGCCATATTACCCTCCGTTTTTCGTGGTGAGATCAATTTTTTGATCATATTTGATAGGCTCCTTGGCTTTAAGGAGACTATGTAACCGTTTTGCGAGGTAAACACCCGCTTTGTGGTCGGAAGGATAGTGAAAACCAGCCATGATCCGGCCCTGACCACACTCTTCTGCTGCTTTGATCAAGTTTGTACGGTGCTCAGGGTACTTCGCAGCGTAAATTTCAGCGATCAGCCGTGATTGGGTCGAGTGACCACTGGGGTAAGCAGGAGTTTTTGCCGTCCGACTACGCATAACGTCCAACTCGATGTCATAGTAGGGTGCAAGTTGGTAAGGACGGGGCCTGTTGAAGTTATTTTTGATCGTTTTTACGATGTAGGCGCTCTCATCAAGCACTTTGTCGATAAACTGCTGATCATATTCCAAGCCAAAGATGTCCATGTACCGCTTCGCAGCAAAAGCTGGGTCGGTATCATGCTTCTTAATACTTTTTTCTATACCATTTGCTCGTAAATAGGTCGCTCCCTGAACCGTCAACAGATCTTTTCCCGTTTCCAGACTGGAGTTTGCGCTTGGTTGAGGCAGAGCGATGTATTCCGCTCCGTCCCGAAACAAGGTTATTTCTCCCTTTGGCTTCCTTAATTTTTTTGAGTAAACTAAATCGTCTACCGGGTCCATTGGTATACCTCAATCAGCAGTTCCACTTGCGTAGAGCTTTGTTGATACGAGAGTTCGGATCATTAGCCGTCTTCTTAGACGTTAGACGCTTCTTCATGCCGCCCATGCGGGAGCAGAAAGACTTACGACGGTTAGCAGCCTTGCTACCCTTCTTTAGTTTAGACGGCTTGGTGGTTACCGCAGTCTTTAATTTAGAGCCGGGGTTCTTAGCACGGTAGGCAGCAACGCCCTTGGCCGTCAGACCGCCAGAGCGGGACTTGTGAACACCCATCTTCATCTTAGGCATCGTGCCCTTCTTCTCGTCCATGTCCTCGGTCTTGCTCTTACCGTAGTTCGCAGCACCCTTCTTACGGCACTGGACGAGTCTGCCAGAGGCATACGCAGAAGGCCATACCTTAGCCGTTCTCTTGATCTTGTGGTAGCAAGCGTCCTTTTTCTCAAGGATCTGCTCTGCAAGTCTGGTGTAGAAATTTTCTTTAGCTTCTTTTCTCATCTTAAGTCCCTTTTTAGTAGAAGGAGTGTTAATAGGTTTGCCTGATCTCTCAGGGTTTGGATCATCTCTACGCTTCTTACGAACCGCAGCAGCACGACCCTTTTTACCAAGCGCAGCAGCTTTCTCTCTGGAGAAACACTTAGGCTTCGCTTCTCCTTCCTTACGGCCACCGCACTTGCCGATCTTGTTGCCCTTGGAGTCATAACGATCCCAACCGCCGCCTTGGAACCAGCCCCGTAATCCGCCTTTGTCAGAGCCTTCCATGGGACCAGCATCTTCAGCATCTAGTTCAGCTTCGTCCTCGTCATCTTCTTCCCCAATCTTCTTACAAGATCCCGGTTGACCAGAGACTTTTCCGGGTACCCTACGATACCCCGGCCAGCACTTCTTTTCTTTGATTATCTTTGAGATAGACATAACAACCTCCTGCACTATTATATAGTTCCTACCTGCGCGGAGCGCCGCGAAATTTTAAGACCTCCTATAAGCACTTGGACCTATATAATGTAGTTCCCGCTTTTTAGGAGGCAAGCTATGAGTGATAAGAAAAGAGTGAAGTTAGACGAAGACGATTACAACGAGCCACGCACGCAGTTTGTGGTAAAAGATACCACTTCCGCTCTCAAGATCAAGCGCGAGGAGCGCAAAGAGGCAGAGAAGCGGTTTAAGGCTGTTGTAGAAAAAACCAAAGCAGAGCAAAAGCTTGAGCTTCAGAAGATGAAGCTACAGATGACAGCCCGTGAGGCGGCGTCTAAGCACATCGCAGTCTTTGGTCCCCTATACCTACTCGTACTCGTCGGAGCGTTCTTATACGCCGTCCAGTACATCCCTACGAGCGAAATCTCAGTAGTGTCTTCTATTCTTACCCTACTCATCACCATGTTCGGAGCCAACTTAAGGTCCATCGTGGCTGGTGAAACTGATACTGGTAAGATCCCAGAAGAAGCGCCCAAAAAGAAAGAAGAGAGTTAAGACAAGTATAACCCCCGTCTTGAGAGGCTCCTAGTTCCCGAAGGCTAGGAGCCTCTCTTTTTTATTTCAGAGACGTTCTAGTAAGATAATCCAGTCTTCATAGAACTCCTGTACGGGCACATCAAGCGTGACAGGCGTACTACTTTGAGTTACGTTAGGACCTTGGGCAACAACCTCTCCCGTCCTAGGTGAGATCCACTTTACAGAATATGTTCCACTCAGATTAACCATATCTACCACTGGACCCGTGAGGGATTGAGGAGATAAGCCCTTGGATACAAAGATCGCCATCTTCTCATCAGGTTGTAGAACTACCTCGGCTTCACCATACTCAGGATCGTTCATATCAACTAGATGATCTCCAAGGCGGATCTCAGCAAGGTCAAAGTTTTCTTGTAAGAACTCGCGAGCGATGCGGGAATACCTCCACATCTCCTCGCGAGTTCTAAAGTTCTCAATCCTGACATCGCCACCAAGAGGTAGGTTGTGATAACCACAGTACCACTCGATGTTACCATTAGAGAACAAGACATCGTAGAGAACGCGCTTACGCATATCATCAGCATTGGTATCCGTAAGCCCAGTTGTATAGAACCCATTCTCATCCATGTCAATAAGCCACTTACGGCCCGCATTTCTAGACAGATCACGGATCGCATGGGTAATACCCGCAGCAGAGTCGCGGAAGTATTGCATAGAAGCTGCATCAAACAGTGGGTCACCGAAAAGAATATTGTAGTCAGAGAAATCGTCAGGACGAGTGTGAACTGCCATGACATGATCGTAGGGGTCAACGATGTCAATATAAGTTGCCATCTCCCTAAGCTCTGCAATAGAGAAATCATTCTCTTCAGACAGGTTCCACTTGACACCGTTTAAATATCCGAACCTTGCAGATAGCTCACGGAAGTACAACTTTCTCTCAAGGCCCACATCTCCGTTGTCAAGCCAGTTCTCATTACCCCACTCAGTCTCAGCGAGCACAAAGTGTACCAAGATACCCTGCTCCTGCGCGTGGTTGAGAACGATGTTCCACTGGTGCATACGGCTCACATCATAGTGAGTCTTGTTGTAGCGGGTCTTGGAGTACCCAATAAAGGGGCATGTGTCCTGACCGTCACCACCAAGGTTCATAGGCAGGAAGTATATAGAATTTACACCCTCGCTCCCAAGGTAATTTAGAGCACCAATGATACCCCTCGAATCAATCCCAGAGTTGCCAACAAAGTATGGATCACCAAAGCGCCAGTCACTTACATGTGGAGCATACTCATGAATGATGCCAATACCTCCATTGTCTTGCACATCATCAAAACCTTTGTAAGCTAGAAAGTTCTCAGGGCTGTTCGTACCTGTCTTAATAAAATACTCACCATCGCGGGCTTTGAGATAATACTCACCAACGTACTCAAGTCGTCCATCTCGTAGGAGTCCCGGAGCCGTGAGGTTCCTTGGAAGGACCGAGAAACGCCCTGTAGTTCCGTCAAATGTGTTAGGAGTCCCAACATGCCTATCGAGGCTTACGGCAGCTTCAACGCCATAGCGGAAGCTTACAGCGTAGTTCCAAACACCTGCCTGATCAGGATTGAACCTACAACGCCAAATATTCCCTGTACCGTTACCTTTGCCGTCACCTGCAAAGAATCCGGGAGCCGTCATGGTAGAACCGTCAGGTGCCATAAAACAAACATCCATACGGAAGTCCAAGAATGGATTCGGATTATTCTGATCTTCGGAACATGTCGGACCCTCGAAGTCTAAGGTCACTGGATACCAGACAGGAGTCCCCCGAAGAATAGGAGTCTTGACTAGCTGTGCAGAGGCCACGGATGGAATTCCAACTAGGAGTCCCAATACTATTAGAAGTTTATTAAAGTATTTCATATTGTATTATACAGAACCGTATAGGAGTCCCATGTATATTTTTAGCATTTTGCTCCAAGGTTTTCTGATTAGGTACTGCGTATATGGAGCAAGGGGGAGTGGAACGGAGTCCCTAAGGCGCGAAATCCTCCGGCGCGAATCGCCCTAACCCCTGTATTCACAAGCACTTACAGCGATGAGAAAAAGAAAAAAACCCTTCAGCTACGCTTGACATCTGGTCGATAAGATAGTATAATGGGAAGCATGAAGACACTCATCATCCTCGCTATCGCTGTCACCTTCAACGAGTTCATCGGTGATATGCTGGCCCTGATCGGCTCCCTGCTGATCTACATCGGGAACAGCATCACCCAAATTCCTGAGATTTTCTAAGCCTAGGGCTTGACATCCTCCCCTGACCCTGATATAATACACGCATGAAGAAAGACAGCATGATCTACATGGTGCAGCTTGGCGAGAACTCCGAAGGCGTCTATGACACTGCCCTCCACGCTACCCGCGAGGGTGCGGAGGCGAAGGCTCGCGCTTGGATCGAGGCGTCTAGCTTCGAGTGGGAGGAGGTCACCCCCTACGGTGGTCGGGTCGCTATGTGGTGTGGTGGCTGCGACTACATCCAGATTTTCACCCAAAAAATCGAAGGCTAGGCTTGACAAGCCCCCTTCCCTCTGGTATAATACACTCATGACGAACGCAAGAGACGGCCCGTAAAACAAGGGCAGACCTACTCAACCGCGTAGAGGTTGAAAGTCCCACTGGTCACTGATCACCTGCTGGCCCGAAGAATCCCCGAAAAACACTTGACAAACCCCCTTCCCTGAGGTATAATACACACATGGAAAACACCACTATGACCTTCGAAACCTTCGTCGCCAACCTTCCCCGTATCGACTGGTACTACAACATGAGCGATGATCCTCGCGCCTACCGTGCTGGTAAGGCTCAGGTTGAGCGTTACCGTAAGCTGGCCGAAGAGAACGGCCCTGAGTGGCAAGCTGCCTTCGATGAGCAGAACCAAAAGCACCGAATCCGATGAACCTCCTAGATATTCAAGAGATGCTGTCCGATGCTATCCAGACCGACTGGGAGCATGGCGTGGCATGGATGAACGACGAAGCTGCGGCTGAGTTCAAGCGTAAGTATCCCACCATCTGGGAGGCTATCACCAAGACCCTAGAGCTTGACACGGAGTCGAAGCGGGGCTTCCTGCAAGATTACCAGCCTTGGGATCTTTCTGAAGATTAGGGTTGATTTTACAAAAGGCCGCCGGGGCAAATTGCCCTAAGTACCGTATTGACAAGGGGTTACATCCCCCAGAAAAAGAAAAAAACCCTACAGCTAGGCTTGACATCTGGTCGATATATAGGTATAATGGAACACATGAAGAAGACCGAGAAGCAGCTTCGACGCCAGCACGGCATCGGTGGGTTTGGGTGCTCTTGCTGCAACCTGTGGGGCATCTCCCGCTCGCACCAAGCCAAGAAGAAGGACAGCCGTTATGTCCGCAGAAAAATTCGTCAACAAGTGCTTGACATCCAGAAGGAAGGTTGATATAATGGACCACATGAAGAACACCCCTGATTACTTCGACATCGCCATGGAGTGCGACGGAAACTTCGCTTGGTACCTCAAGGGCTGTCTGGCCTTCTGGGCCGCGCAGGAGGTCGATCCCCCGTATGGGTCGGTCGATCCTCAGCGTATCGCTAGGGATTGGCTGGAGATCCACCGCCCCGAAAAAATCGCAGAAAACGCTCAAGCCTAGCTTGACATCTGCCGATAATATAGGTATACTAGAACACATGAAGTGCTGTGACAATCCCCAGTTCGACACCGTAGCCATCACGGCGTCACACACCACCATCTGCTGCTGCTCTTGCGGCTACACCCGCAGGATCTGCACTCAGGAGTAATCCATGAAACTCATCTATACACTGCTCGCTCTTGTCGCCCTTGCTGGCGTTTCTACTGCCCAGATCAAGCACTACGATTATATCGTGGCTAAGGATGGCATCGACAAGGGGGAAGAATACCTCGACGCTATCCGCGTCAACATTCGCCCTGAGCTTCACTCTAAGCTCGCTCCCTATGTCTCGGCTATTCGTTACGCTGAGAACGGTGGGAAGGGTCGTGAGTATGGCATCCTGCACAAGCGGGTCAAGCCTACCTATCGCTCTCAGGCTGGTTGGTGTGCTGCTACTGTCCAGAAGAACTATGACCGTTGGGTAAAGGCTGGTTCTAAGGGTGAGTTCGTGGTATTCCTCGGGAAGCGTTACTGTCCCGTGGGTGCAGACAATGACCCCAACGGTCTCAACAAGCATTGGATCAAAAACGTGAGGAAGCTGTATGCAAAGCACTCCCGATGATGGGTTGAATTTCTTCCGTGGGATCATGTCCTGCGCGGTGATCTATTTCTTGTGTGTGTGGATTGTTGCGCTTTTTTACTTGATTTTTTGAAAA
>MDSW01107393.1_pt1 | contig 11354 bp, 9 predicted proteins | sample 811171 | NCBI WGS metagenome assembly MDSW01 (sample SAMN05326641, study PRJNA326480) | marine metagenome | isolation source: seawater | place: Atlantic Ocean: North West | collected 2012
ATGCAAGACCATATCTAGAAAAAGTTCGAGAAAGAGCGCAATTGGGTATTATAGATCCTGTAGCATTGGCTATATTTTCAATAAAATTCAATAACTTAGAATCCAAAGTTCAGATTCTAAGAACAAATAGGAATAGAGATGTTGGCGTTTATGAGTTTTTCTTTAAAGAAGAGTTTCAAACTGCATCTTTACCAGAGGTTAGGATACCATTGATAAATTCCTCTGACTCAAAAAATGGCTATATGGTGGAAAATTCTTTGCTTGATTATCAAGTTAAGAAACAAGAAACAAGGCTTACGAGAAGTGAGTACTTACCTCAATTTGGAATTAGAACACGAGTAACTCAATATGATATCGATGATGATCAAAATGATACTGACATAAGAGGAGGCATTTACTTTTCAATGCCAGTTTTTACCTTTGGTCGTGCAAGCGCTAAAATTTCATCATCAAGAGCCAAGGAGAAAGCATCTCAAATAAATATAGATGTTGAGAGAAAAAATGATGCTGAACTAGAAACAGAAATTGTTAATTTAATTGATAGCTCATTTAATACTAGACTAGATATTTTCAATTCTTTCAATGATACAAAGAAACAAAGACAAATTATTAAAGAAAGAATAGAAATTACAGATTTTTCCGTTGATTCTTATATAGATAGTGGCTTAGAAGAACTAAATCAATTAGAAAGGTTTTTATCCACTGAAATTAGCTTGCTTCATAGCTATATGATGTATCTACATCAAAATAGAGATTTAACATCATTTATAAGGATATCACCATGAGTGATGATAATAAAAATAAGATAGAATTAAAAGACCATTGGTTCTGGTCCAGTGTCTTAGATAATAAGGCAACTTATGTTCAAATTTTTCTAGCATCTATTTTTATTAATGTGTTTGGCCTAGGAAGTGCTTTTTATATAATGACTGTATACGACAGAGTCATGCCCAACAATGCTATGACAACACTAGTTGCCTTAACAATTGGTATGGCCGTTATTATCTTGTTTGATTTTATAACAAAGCTCTTAAGAACTTTTTTTATTGATATAGCAGGTAAAAAAATTGATCAGAATGTAAGTGATATTCTTTTTAAAAAAATCACAAGTCATGATCAAGAGTTTTTAAGTCAGAAAACTGGAGTAGCTCATACAGTTAGAGAGTTTGAGGGTGTTAGGGACTTCTTTACCTCGGCAAGTATGGTAGCTTTTATTGATTTGCCTTTTATGTTTTTGTTTCTTTTCATAATTTACTTGATTGCAGGTCCATTAGCTTTTGTTCCAATATTAATTGTTCCGCTTGTTTTAGGGGTTTCAGCATTGGTACAGCCTATATTAAAAAAATATAGCAATAAGAATTTAGAAACTCAACAATCTAAAATGAGCACTCTGATGGAATTAATAAATAATGTTGAAACAGTAAGAACATCAGCAGGTGGAAAATTTCTAAATGATAACTGGAATAAAAGTGTTGAACAGCAAAGTGAATCAGCAGCAAAAACAAGAAGCGTTACAAATTTTGCAGTAATTTTTTCACAAACAGGACTGCAAATTAGTCAAGCTGCAGTTGTTTGTTATGGTGTAATACTTGTTGGTTCACTCGAAATATCTGCAGGGGCCTTAATTGCAGTTGTAATACTATCAGGAAGAATATTATCGCCATTAGTGCAAGCGGGACAGTTGTTAACAAAAATGAATTATGCGTTAGCAGCTTTTAGATCTATAGATAAAATTATGTCCATAGAAAGCAGAGATGAACTTACAAAAGATTACAAAGGTGTTTCTTTGGAAGATGGTAAAATAACTATAAAAGATGTTGATTATGAAATCCAAGAAACCAAAATATTAAATAAAATAAATATGGAATTATTACCGGGTGAAAAATTAGGTCTTGTTGGTAATATTGGAAGTGGAAAAACAACATTATTAAGAAATATGGTTGGTTTTTATTTACCAACTAAAGGATCTATAAATGTAGGTGGCTATGATATTAAAAATATGCCCGCATCAGATTTAAGAAGATATATTGGTTATTGCCCTCAAAAAGTTCAGTTATTTTCTGCTACTGTATTTGATAATATTAAAGCTGGCTACGAAGAAGCCAGTGAAGAAGAAGTTATTGAAGCTTCAAAATTAGCATGTTCTCATGATTTTATTACTAAATTACCAGGAGGATATAATTATAAATTAGTCGAAAATGGGTCCAATTTGTCTGGCGGTCAACGTCAAGCAATTGCGTTAGCTAGAAGCATTCTAAGAAAACCAAAAATTTTAGTATTAGATGAACCAACAAGCTCAATGGATGGAAATACAGAGCAGACTCTAATTAATAATCTTTTTTCTTTACCTTTTAATCCAACAATTGTAATTGCGACACATAGAACAAACCACCTTAACCAAGTAGATAAAGTCGGTGTTTTAATTGATGGAAATCTAGTTCGGTTTGGTAATAGAGAAGATGTTTTAACCCCTATAAATAATCAAAACACGGAAAACACTAATGCTTGATAAGATTAAAAATATCTTTAAAGGTCATAAGATTAAAAATATCTTTAAAAGTCTTGAAAAAGCTATTCCCTATTTTTTACCTGAAAATTGGGCCAAAAATAGAAAGGAATTTTTACTTTTTTGGATTATAGCTTCCTTTACTATTATTTTTGTAATTTGGGCCTCTGTTTCCGAGGTGAACCAGGTGGTAAGAGCAACGGGAACAGTGATACCCGATTCAAAAGTTCATTTAGTCCAGTCAATGGAAGGTGGTCCTGTTGAAGAAATAAATATTGCATTAGGAGATAAAGTTGTTCAAGGAGATGTTCTTTTTTTAGTTGATTACGAAAATAAAAAGAATATGTATCTTTTAACAAAATCTGAAGTAGAAACTAGATCAAGAAAAGTAGAAATAATTGAAAGCTTAGTTAGTAAAGGTTCTGATTCAGAATTTAGACTTTTAGATGAAAAACTTGCACTGATTGAATCAAAAAAAAGGCATGATATTGCTTCCAGCCAATTTGAACAATCTTCAGTTACTGCTCCAGTTACTGGGGTAATTAGTAAAATGGATGTTACAAATATTGATCAAGTTGTTCAAAAAGGAGCATTACTTGCTGAAATAGTCCCTGAAGATGATAAATTGAAAATTGAGGCTGCTGTATTACCAAAAGATATTGCTTATGTAAGAATTGGACAAAAAGCTATGGTCGGTTTTTCAGCTTACGATCAAGCAATCTATGGAAGGCTTGAAGGTGTTGTTCAAAAAGTTGCAGCAAACACTACAGAAAATCAGGATTTTTCTTATTACCCAATAATAATAGAAATTGATGAAACTGAAGTTCCTGATGACAGCAGAATTGTCCTCCAATCTGGATTAGTATCAGATGTATCTATTATAGGGGAGGAAAGAACTGTAATGAGTTATATTATTAATCCTATTACAAAACTCTCACAGAATGCATTAAGAGAATAATTATAAAATTAATAAATCTGCTACTTTTCTATCAGATTTTTCTTCTATGTCTTTAACAAAATTAGAAGCTTCTAATAATGTTTCATGAGTACCGGTATCTAACCAAGAAAACTCTTTATCAAATAGCATAGCTTTTAGATCATTGTTTCTTAAATAAACATTATTTAATTCAGTAATTTCAAGTTCACCTCGATCAGATTTTTTTAAATTTCTAGCATAATCAGATGCATTGCTATCATAAATGTAAAGACCAGTAGCTATCCAATTTGATGCGGGATTATCTGGTTTTTCAACTATTGATAAAACATTATTACCTGCATCAAGTTCTAAGACACCATATCTTTCAGGATCGTCAACATGATAACCAAATATTGTAGCTCCAACATTTTCATTTATAGCTTTTCCTATTTTTGAAAATAAATTAGGACCAAAAAAAAGATTATCTCCAAGAATTAATACCACAGGATTACTCTTAAGCCATTTATCCGCAATAATAAGAGATTGAGCAATACCCTCGGGCTTCTCTTGAACAGAATAATTAAGCTTTACACCCCACTGTGATCCATCACCAAGTAATTTTTTAAAGTTTTCTTGATCTTCAGGTGTAGTAATTATTAATATATCTTTTATTTTTGCATTTATAAGAATAGAAAGCGGATAATAAATCATTGGACGATTATAAATAGGCAATAATTGTTTAGATATAACTTTGGTTAAAGGGTATAGACGTGACCCTGCCCCACCAGCAAGAACTATTCCTTTATAGTTACTAGTTTTTGTCATTCTTAATCATAAATCCTCTCTAAAACGATTCTGACTCTATCTTGCCAGTTAGGTATTTGTATACCTAATCTTTTATACCAATTATAGTTAACATAAAGTCTTGAATCTATTGGTCTTTTCGCCTTAGAGTTCCATTCATTGCTTTTTATTTTGTTAATTGTAGCAACCTTCTTACCATTAACTATTTCATTAATTTCATAACATATAAATTCAGCTACCTCAGCCCAATTAGTATAATTTTTATTAGTAAAGTGAATAATATTTTTATTAAAATCTTTGAATGACCCCTTTTTATGATAATAATCAATTAAGAATTCAATAAATAAAGCTACATCAAGTGCGTAAGTTAATGTTATTTTTTGATCAAAAACTACATCAATATCATTTTGTTCAGTTGCAAGTTTTGCAATAGTTTTTATAAAATTATTACCATATTCACTAAAAACAGATGATAACCTAATGACTATGTTTTCTTTGTTTTTATCTATAACAAATTTTTCACTCAATTCTTTTGTAGAGCCATAATAATTTATCGGATTTGTAATTGACTCTTCTTTAAGTGGACCATCATTAGATCCAAAAACATAATCAGTTGAGAAATGCACTAATGGAATTTTATTATCGCTAGCCAAGTCAGCTAAATTTTTTACGCCTTCACAATTTACAAGATAAGCTTGTTCTTTATTCTCCTCTGCTCCATCAACATTTGTATATGCACCTAGGTTGATTATTAAGTCAGGACAAATATCATTATAAAATCCTTTAATGGATTTCACATCCTTAAGGTTTAGTTCTTTAGAGTTAGGAAAAAAATAAATTTTTCCCTTTTTAGAATAAATATCTTTTAAGTGAGAACCAATCTGTCCAGAACCACCTGTAATAAGAATTTTAAATTTATCGTTTGATGTTTCCAAGGCGTTTACCTGAATATTTATTTTGTTCAATCATCATTAGATACTTACTATTATTAAGATACCAGGAAATAGTATCTTTTATGCCATTATCCCATGAAATATTAGGCTTCCATCCTAACTTATTTATCTTCTTATTGTTGATAGCATATCTGATATCATGACCAGGTCTATCTTTCACAAAGGAAATTAATTTTCTACTAGTATAAGGTTTGTTTAATTGAATTTCATCATAAACATCACAAATTGTCTTAACTACATCTATATTTTGTAGTTCTTTATTAGATCCAATATTATACTTCTCACCAATCTTTCCTTTTTTAATAATGAATTTAATTCCTTCAACATGATCTTCAACATTAATCCAATCTCTAACTTGTTTCCCGTTTCCATATACAGGAATAGATTCTTTATTAATGCATTTCTGAATTGTTAGCGGTATTAACTTTTCTGGAAATTGCCAAGGCCCATAATTATTTGAAGTATTAGTTATGATTACTGGCAAACCATATGTTTTGTGCCATGCTCTAGCAAGGTGATCAGAAGACGCTTTGGATGCCGCATAGGGGCTATTAGGCTTATATGCGTTTGTTTCTTCAAATTTCTTTTCATTTTTTTTTAAAGATCCATACACTTCATCAGTAGAAACCATAATAAACCTAAAGCGATTTTTTTTTATAGAAGATAGCTTTTTCCAGTAATCAAAAGAATTATGTAACAATTTATAAGTTCCTAATACATTTGATTTTATGAAATCATCAGGATCATCAATAGACCTATCGACATGACTCTCAGCTGCAAAGTGTAATATATAATCTGGTTTATGAAGTTTTAATATTTTTCTAATAGCTTTTTCATCATTAATATCATTTTTATATAATTTATAATTTTTGTTTTTACTAAATTTATTCAATGATTTATTCGATGCATATGATAAACGATCAATATTAACTATTTTATTATCACTATTATTAATTATATTTCTAATAAAACATGATCCTATAAACCCACAACCACCCGTTATAAAAAAAGTTCTCTTCATTTTTAAAAATCTAATAAATCCTCTAACCTATTGAAATTTAATAATTTTTTGTCTTTTTCAGAAATTACTATATCTTTTTCTTCACAAGGCCAGTTTATATTAAAAGAAGAGTCGTTATATATTATTCCTGAATCAGAATCTTGATCATAAAATTGATTAACCTTATATAATACTTTTGTATTATCTTTCAATGTACAAAATCCATGGGCATAACCTTCGGGTATGTAAATCCAACCATCGTTTTCTGTTAATTCTACTGTATCAAATTTTTTATAAGTTTTTGAAGCTTTTCTAAGATCAACAAAAACATCAAATATAGATCCCTCCAAAACTTTTAATAGCTTACTTTGCTGAAACGGTTTCTTCTGAAAATGTAAACCACGGACAGTAAACTTTTTTGAAGATAAAGATATATTATCTTGCACAAAGTCATCCGAAATACCTATTTCAGACAATTTATTTTTATTATAATCCTCACTAAAGAAACCTCTCTCATCAGAATGTACCTCTGGAAAAATTCTATAAACATCATTAAAGATTTCTTTAAATTTAATCAAAGAAGACTCTCCACTAATTCAATTTGTTTAGGAAGACAGATTGTATTTAAGTCATAATTTTTGATAACAGATTTTCTTGCATTGGAACGAATAGTATCAAATTCATCTTTATTATCTAATACTTCGATAACTTTCTTTGCTAGATTCTTTGGATCATGAAAATCTACCAAAAATCCATTCTTATTATTATTTATAACTTCTCTAACTGGCTCAGTATCAGATCCTATAACTAATGACCCTACTGACATTGCTTCAATCATGGACCAGGATAAAACAAAAGGATATGTCAAATAAATATGAGCTGATGAGACTCTAAACATTGAAATAAGTGAATTATAATCAACTCTACCAAGGAATCTTAATCTTTTAATATTTTCTTTTAGATCTTTTCTTACTTCATTAAGGTATTTATCTTTATAAGAAATGCCATCTCTTGGTGTCGCTCCATAACTAACACCAAACTCACCTACAATAAGGATATATGCGTCAGGGTGCTTATCTAATATTTCAGGTAACGCTCTCATAAAAATATGATAACCTCTGTAAGGTTCAAGGTTACGATTAACAAAAGTTATAATTTTATCTTTTTTTGTTAATTTAGTGACTTCATTTGCAAGTCCAGACTCTTTTGATAATGTTATATATGCTTCGTCATCAGGTTTAAGAAAATCTGTATCAACTCCATCGTGAATGACATGAATATTGTCCCTAAAGGCGTTTGGAGCTGTATCTGCTTGAAATTTTGTGGGTGAAATCATGGCATCACTTTGTAAACAACTCATTAGTAATGGTTGATTTCGCGCTATAAGCTTAGTATATAAATCAAAACCCATTTCATAATGAAGCTCTGGATCATTATCAAAGTCTACATCAGAATTATTTGTATGATAATAATATTCAAAATAATTTAATAATTTAGTTTTTGGCCAAACTTCCTTTATAAATAGAGTTTCACCCCAACCTGGATGAGAAATAACTACATCTGGCTCAAATCCATCTTCTCTTAATTCTATACATCTTTTGGCAGCCGACTCTGCTCTTATCATTTTAGCCTCAAACTCAAGAGCAAGACGGTGCGTACCGTCATTATTTCCTGTTGATAAACTGTAAAAATAATTATTTATATTAGCAATCTTTCTTTGTGTTATAGCTAAAGATGATACTTCAATATTTTTACGATTGCTTAAAGCAGGGGCTAGGTGCTTATATTGAGCAGGAAAATTTTGATGAGCAAATAGTATATGTTTTTTCTTACCCATTTTCTTTATCCTCTTGTATTTTTAAAAGACAATATTTAAGCATTACTATAACAATCTCGTAAACCTCATCAATTGAAATATTTAATGAATTTGATATTTCATCGAGGGTAACAAATTTTTCTTTTGATATATAGTTTGATAATAATTCAAATTTCTCAATATTGGGAAATGATTGCGTTGCATAACTTACGCTTGCAAGATTAAAAATCTCAACAATTTGTTTATTATTTAAGTTATTATCTTTTTTTATGAGAGTTTTTTTACTTAAAACTGAAGTTGGATAAGATGAAAATATTTCAAGTGGATCTAGTCTATCTGACGGTAAATTTTGATAAAGTAATTTTTCTTTGTTATTAAAGCTATCTCTAATGGAATTTAATTCACTAGCTAGATCTTTGTATTGTTCAATAATTTTTTCCCAGCCGAATAATGATTGTGCTCTTTTTTTACCATTTTTGCCCATCTCCAATCTTTTTTCTTTATTATTAATAAGATATTCTAATCTTTCGGAGCATGTATGCACATCAATTGCTACCTTCTGGGAGAGCATACCAATATAGGTATCATAATCAATTAATCCTACCATATGATTATATGCTAACTCCTCTGCTAAGCCCTTTTCAAGAGAATAAGAGGGAATTGTATAGCCATCAATATTATTTCTTACAGTTGATCTATAACCATTCCAGTCTGATACTATAACTGGTAACCCAGCAGCCATTCCTTCGAGAGGTGTTAAACCAAAGGTTTCTTGAAAATTATCACTTAATGACATGAAAATATCACCACATGCAAATGTTTTAGCTTTTAGATCTTGATTTTTACCGTCCAAAAAATGACATTTAACATTTGGACAAAAAGTTTTAGCTTCATCTTCAAATGCTTGCTTAATAGGTTCATTAGCAAACCAACCTGTTTGTATAAGGTGTATTTTCTTATCTTTATCTAAATTTTTAGCACACTGTTCCAAAGCCAGATACATTGGTAAGGGGTGTGCTTTAGCATGAAAAGATAAACGACCAACATATATAATTACAATATCATCTTTTGAAATTCCTATTGATTCTCTGGATTTATTTTTAAAAGAATCCGAAAATTCAAATTCGTTATTATGCACGCCTAATGGGATAACAGGAAGTTGAGGTAATGTTATTTTACTCGCACCTAAAGTTAATTGAGCCTCTTCATATGCTTGTTCAGTTATACGATTAACAGTATTTAAAACCGCGTCTGAAGTACATATAATGGCATCCCAAGGCATGATTGGGTAATATACTAATTCCTTTAAACCGGTCATCACTTGATGAGATGCAGTAGTATGTGTAATACCAACTAAACTATATCGTGAATGACCATGATAATATCTAATCTCACTATATTTTGATAAATTAGGACCTGGATAAAAAATACCACCAAAAGGTTCGGATAAAAAAGGTTGATTATAAGGTATATTTGTAAGATTTATTGATTTATCAGGATTTAATAATGTTTTAATATCAGATTTTGCAAGGTCTTTTTGCTGATTATTTCTTAAATATAAACCAATATCATTAATATCTGAATTAACTACAGCCTTAAGATAAGAGTGTCCAGCAGCCTGTCGGCCCATAATTCTATTCCCAGAAATAGAAAAGCCTTCATTTTCATAAAATAGCGCCCATAAAGGATGGTATTTAATATTTTCACTACTAGAAGACATATGACTAACGGTTATCAGCTAACACATTTAAATTAGTATGCTTTCCTAATTCAATACCTAAGTCATCAATTGAATAATCTATATTTTTATAAGCAACTGCCCATAAATTAAAAGCTTTAGGTTGTCTAGCAACTGCAGCACATTTAAAGCCTACTCCAGTAAGAGTAGAATAAAGAACCTTTGCAGTAAAACCAACTTTATGAGCCATATAATGATTACCACTACTAATAGAGCTTCTATGGCCATAAATTATATCAATTGGTGATATTGGTCCCATACCTGATTGGTAAAGAGGTTCTGTTAGTTTATCATTTACAACATGCTCGCAAACACTTTGAAGATCTGGACATGTGATAACAAGAAACCCATCATCACATAAAACTCTATGCATTTCTTTTAAAGCTAATGGAACTTCATGTGAGAAAAGATGTTCAATATTATGAGAAGAATAAACTGCATCAAATGAATCGCTGTCAACTACACTCATATCAGTAATAGAAGAAATAATATCAGGTGTTACACTTTCATCAATATCAAGACGTGTCTCAATCCATTCTTTTTTTTGAAATTCAGGAGTTGAATTCGCTTTAGTTAATCTACCACATCCAACATGTAAAAACTTTTTTGTCATAATCTATATATTAAACATAAAGGTAGTAAAAAAAAATAATTAAGATAAAAAAAAAGGGAAGCGTAGGCTTCCCTTTAATTTTTTATGATTAACTATTAACCAAGAACAAAGTCTGTAGTATCAAATGCACCTACTGCAATCGCCGCAGTAGCATCAAATGTTGCTATTAGGTTTACTTCAGTCTTAGCAATTGTTGTATCAGCTCCTGAATCTGCAGCCCATAGATAAGCATTACTATTATCATAAGCTAAGATATAGAATTTATCTCCAGCCGTATCAACGGTAATACCATTTACCTCATTATTAGCACCAACAGCAGCTATGGCTTTAAATAATCCTTCACCATTAGCACCAGCGTCAGCATTAGCAACGTTAGCTAATTGAGCAGCTGCTAATTCAAGAATATCTATAGCACCTGTATCTACATCACTAGTTATATCAAGCGCCATGTTATCAGCAGGAGAAACAACAGCGGTTGCACCAAATACAGGATTTTCTCCAGCTGCAGTTCCATCACTTGTTAATGAAGCAAGGATTTTAACAGTATCAGTAGTTGTTGTACCAACATCTGCAAAGTCAGTAATAACAGCAGCATTAGCAGATGCACTTACATCAGTAAGATCAAATACATCATTACCAGTACCACTAGTCATTGTATCAACACCAGCACCACCTATAAGTGTATCATCACCAGTACCACCACTAAGAGATGAGGCACCAGCAGCATCTGTTAGTGAGTCATTACCAGCACCACCATGTAGTGAGTCAGCAGCAGCACCAGATGTGATCACGTCATCACCATCATCACCATACAAGCTATCAGCAGCAGCATCACCAGCAACAGTATCGTTACCATCACCACCTTTAATAGTATCGGCATCAGCACCACCAGTTAGGCTATCATTACCTGCACCACCTTCAATGCTTGAAGCACCAGCAGCATCAGTAATAGTATCATTACCGCCGCCACCATAAAGGCTATCAGCACCAGCAGCACCAGTAATAGTA
>MDSW01114465.1_pt1 | contig 11354 bp, 6 predicted proteins | sample 811171 | NCBI WGS metagenome assembly MDSW01 (sample SAMN05326641, study PRJNA326480) | marine metagenome | isolation source: seawater | place: Atlantic Ocean: North West | collected 2012
TCGGCAACTACTTTTGCTGTAGCATAATCAACCACTGAAACTTTGTCAAGCCCACTTATAGATACATAAGCCTTTGTGCCATCTTTGCTTGAAGTTGCCCAGTATGGCTTTGCTTCTTTTGGATCATCAGAAAGTTTAATGGTGCTATATTTAAAGGTTTCCCTATCAACTATGGCAATATAGCCATCCATAGTACCCGCTACACATATAGTTTTATCATCTCCGCTAAGAGAAATGCCATGATGTCCTGAAGCTAAAAGGTGGTCTCCAGGCGTTAGATTTTTATTTGTTTTAGGAATAGGTAAATCTAATTTTCGAGTTATTTTATCATTCTCTATATCGTATTCAAAAAAACCATGAAACAGCGAAATTTGCAAATAAGCAAATTTTTCATCTTTGGTAATGGCCATTGGACGAACTGCTCGATCAATCCAATCAAAACCGGCTTCTTCCAATTTTTGCTTCATATCCACACGGCGTATCACTTCATAGTTATTAGCGTCAACAATCTGAAACCAACGATCGCCCTTCAAAAAGTCGAGATTTGGCGACGCGAAAAAGACTTTGCCGATACTGGCATGGTATATTTTTTTACCATCTTCGGAGTATATATTTTCATGGGGTTGATCTCCAGATTCAAAACTACCAATGATTTCACCTGTTGAAACATCAATAGCTTGTACCTTTCGGGCGGTTGAGGCAGAAACTAAAAAAGTTTTACCATCTGGAGATATAGCCGAATGGTCAGATCTAAAACCTTCAATAGGTGTTCGCCAAACAATTTCCCCAGAATTGACATCGATAGCAACAACGTCTGCGAAACTTGGTCTTGATACATAAATATACCTACCATCATTTGACGTAAACATGTCGTCAACCAATTGATCATTGCCTTCACCGATATATTCCCTTATAAAACCTGAAGCAAGACTTCTTAGGCCTGAATAGATTTCTTCAAATCTTTCCTCTCGGTCTGGCATGGCACTTACTTTTTTTATGATTTTAAAAGTTTTTGGGTCAAAAATGGTTATCACCCCGTCCCAGTTATTACCTGCTAGCACAACATCCTTCAAAGGAATACTATCATGAACTGTTGAGGCTTTTTTTTCAGGGTGAAGTGTAAACGACGGATATTCTCTATCAGGTCTCTGCCCTAAATTATAAAGATAGATTCCCAAAAGAATTAATCCCGTAAGAAGTGTGCCTAAAATTATTTTTTTTCTCATTTATATGTTTATTAATGAATTAAGGTTCTGTTTATTTGAAGTCTGAGGCATAAACTTACTCAAAACATAAATATTAATTTTTTCATTAACTATCACTAAGTTATAACAAAAACCAAAAAAATCTCAATAGTAAGTTTTAATTGGCGATTTCCTTAAAATTATAAAAAAAAGCCCCCTAAATTAATAGAGGGCTTTAATAATTAAAAAATACTCCTTTACAGGATTTATTAATTTATAATTAACTTTTAGGCATAACAACTGAGCTGATTACATGTATCACACCATTACTACCCATAACATCAGTTGCAACAATTTCACTGTAATTTCCATTTGAATCCTTCAACCAAATTTTTCCATCCTTTTGCATAACATTAATCACTTGACCGTTTAGTGCTGTTAAATCAACCGAACCGTTACCTTTTTTTAGAGCAGCCACAACATCCGATGCAGCTAACTTTCCAGAAACAACATGATAAGTTAAAATATTTGCTAAAACCTTTTTGTTTTCTTCTTCTAATAAAGAGCTTAATGTTTTAGAATCAAGTTTAGCAAAAGCATCATTTGTTGGCGCAAAAACGGTAAAAGGACCATCTCCTTGTAAAGCACCAACTAGGTCAGCAGCTTTTAAAGCTGTTACTAAAGTTGAAAAATCTTTGTTGTTAACTGCAACATCTACTATAGTGCCTTGAGCAGTTACATTTTTTGGAAATGCTACAGACAGAATAATTGTTAAAATAAATACTAATTTTTTCATAATTTTTTTTTAAATTTTAGTGAATATATAATAAACATAATAGAAACAAAGATTGATTTAGATCTAATTAAGTACTATAATTTTATAATATTAATTATAATTTTTGTTTATAGCTGTAGTTACTAAGAATAATAAAAGTTTATGAATAATAAAATTAGTTTTTCAGCATCTATTTACTCATAAATTTGTTCTTTATCAATCAAAATAGACAAACTTTAGAAATTTTCTTTTTAGCTAAAATTGATAGATATTCCAACTAATAATTTTATATTTACAAAGTTGATTTCCCAATCAACATGTATTAAAAGTTCAAGAGTTTTATGGTCATTATTCTTGGACTTTTTTTATTTTCTCTTTCTTCCCCCGAATCTATTTTTTTTTGATTGCCCCCTATTTTGATGGTAATTTCTGTTTTTTAGTTTTAATGGCTCTGGGACAGCATGGGGATCGGGCTCAAAACCTGATTTAATTTTTGATGGAATTTTAAGTTTTATAAGCTTTTCTATATTGGATAAATATTCTTTTTCATCGATGCAAACTAAAGAAATTGCCTTTCCATTTGCTCCAGCTCTTCCTGTTCTTCCAACCCTATGAACATAATCTTCAGGAATATTAGGGAGTTCGAAGTTTACAACATGAGGCAATAAAGGTATATCCAAACCTCTTGCTGCAATATCAGTTGCGACAAGAATTTCGATTGACCCATTTTTAAATCCAGATAAAGCATTCGTTCTCGCTCCTTGACTTTTATTTCCGTGTATTGCTGCAGCAGAAATATTTGCTTTTATCATTTTTTTACAAAGTTTATTTGCCCCATGTTTTGTTCTGGTAAATACAAGAACTTGATTCCAGTTACCCTCTTTAATTAATTGTATTATTAAGTCCGATTTTCTATTCTTATCTACATTGTAAACATACTGGAAAATGGTTTCTACAGTTGTGTTTTCAGGTGATGTCTCGACTGAAATAGGGTTATTTAAAATTGTTTTCGCTAATTTTTTAATGTCTTTAGAGAAAGTTGCAGAAAACAATAAATTTTGACGATTTACAGGTAACAAATTAATTATTTTATTTATATCTTTTTGAAAACCCATATCTAACATTCGGTCAGCTTCGTCTAAAACTAAAATTTCAATACTACTTAATGATAACAATCTTTGATTTTCTAAATCTAGTAATCTTCCAGGTGTAGCTATTAAAACATCTACTCCACTTCTAATTTTTGACACTTGGGGGTTTTGATTTACACCTCCAAAAATCACAGTTGTTCTAACATTAATATATTTACTATATTCTAAAACATTCTGATGAATTTGAGCTGCAAGTTCTCTTGTAGGTGTTAATATTAAAGCTCTTATTTTTTTATTATTTGAATTAAAATTTTTAGTTAAAATATGTAAAATAGGTAGCGTGAATCCAGCTGTTTTTCCTGTTCCTGTTTGTGCAGAGGCTAAAACATCTTTTCTTCTTAGAATTAATGGAATTGCTTTTTCCTGAATAGGAGAAGCTTCGATGTATCCTTTTTCGTATACTGCTTTTAAAATGGATTCTCTTAAACCTAGTTTATTAAATTTCATATATTTTCTTAAGGTTTGTTTAATTGTAATTTAAAGAGTGGATTTTGCAAATTTAGCATTTATATTAATTCTTTAATGCAATCTAAATACTTAATGTGTTTTAAAAAAAAATATTTAAGTTATCTTTAAATTAAAACCAACAAATGTCCAATATGAAAAATTTATTAATAATTATCATGACTTCTTTATTTTTAGTAAACTGTAATAATTCTAACCCTATGATGACACAATGGTCAGATAAAAGCTCTGTGTTTGGAGGAGTTCCCGCATTTGATAAAATGTCTCCTGAACTAGTTAAAGTAGCAATGCTAAAAGGAATGGAAGTTAGCCTTGAGGATATTGATAAAATTGCAAACAATTTAGATTCCCCAACATTTGAAAACACTATTGAAGAAATGGAAAGGTCTGGAAAACTTTTAAATGATGTTTATTCATACTATGGAATATTATCTAGTAACATGTCTAGTCCAGAATTTAGAAAAATACAAAGTGAATTAGCACCTAAATTATCTGAATACTCATCATTAATCAGTCAAAATGAAAAATTGTTTAAAAGAGTAAGTGCTATTTATGAGGATTCTAAAACTAACCCTTTAGAAAATGACCAACAGAGAGTTTTGGATTTAAGGTTCAAGAGTTTTGCTATGAACGGGGCCGCTTTAGATAGGAATAAGAAAAAAAGATATGCAGAAATCAATCTTGAGCTTTCTAAACTTTATAATGATTTTTCTAACAATGTATTACACGATGAAGAAAATTACGTTACTTATTTAGACAAATCTCAATTAACTGGTTTATCAAACGGATTTATTAAGTCAGCTAAAAAAATTGCACAAGACAAAGGTTTTGAAGATAAATTTGCAATAACTAATACAAGATCCTCAATGGATCCTTTTTTAACCTATTCTACTGAAAGGGAAATTAGAGAAGTTGTATGGAAAAATTATTATTCTAGAGGAGATAATGGAGGTGAGTTTGATAATAATCAAATTATAGCTGAAATATTAAAATTAAGAAAGGAACGAGTTGGTTTGTTAGGTCATGATAATTATGCTGAGTGGAGATTACAAGATAGAATGGCTAAAAAGCCTGAAAATGCTATGGCATTAATGGAAGCAGTATGGCCTGCTGCAATAGCCAGAGTTGCTGAGGAAGTTGCTGATATGCAAAAAGTAGCTGATGAGCTTACTAATCCTAAAATCAGAATTCAACCTTGGGACTACAGATTCTATGCAGAAAAGGTTAGAAAAATAAAATATGATTTAGATTCTGATGAAGTCAAACAATATTTACAATTAGATAAATTAACAGAGGCTATGTTTTACGTTGCAGGGGAATTATTTAATTATAAGTTTACTGCTTTAGAAAAAGGGAAAATTCCCGTATTTCATGAAGATGTTAATGTTTGGGAAGTTGTAGATAAATCAACTGATGAACATATTGGGTTATGGTACTTAGATCCATACGCTAGACAAGGTAAAAGATCTGGAGCCTGGGCTACAACTTATCGAAGTCACACAACAATGGATGGGAAAACAAATGTTTTAGCATCAAATAATTCTAATTTTATTAAACCAGCTCCAGGCGAAGCATTATTAGTTTCTTGGGATGACGCCACAACTTTCTTTCATGAATTTGGACATGCATTACACTTTTTCTCATCTAATGTTAAATACCCAACCCTAAATGGTGGAGTAAGAGATTACACCGAGTTTCAATCTCAACTTTTAGAAAGATGGTTATCCACAGATAGAGTGATAAATCAGTTTTTAGTTCATAATAAGACAGGACAGCCAATGCCCAAAGAACTAGTGGCTAAAATAAAACAAGCTTCTACATTTAATCAAGGTTTTGAAACAACTGAATATTTAGCTTCTGCAATTATGGATATGAAATTTCATTTAGCAGATCCATCATATATTGATGTAGATAAGTTTGAAAGAGAAACATTAGCAGATCTAAAAATGCCCTCTGAACTACCAATGAGACATAGAACGCCGCACTTTAGTCATGTTTTCTCAGGAGAAGGATACGCAACGGCATATTACGGATACATGTGGGCAGATGTACTAACTGCTGATGCTTCAGAGGCATTTGCAGAATCTCCTGGGGGTTTTTATGATAAAGATCTTGCTAAAAAATTAGTTGATTACTTGTTTTCACCGAGAAATTCAATTGATCCTGCAGAGGCTTATCGTCTATTTAGAGGAAGGGATGCCAAAATTGAAGCGTTAATGAGAGATCGTGGATTTCCGTTATAAAATCTCAGTATATTCTAAACTAACTATGATATTTTTAGTTAATAGGAATATTATATATTGCTAAAATAATGTAACTATTAGAGTTATTATTTATTTAAAATCATGTATGCTGCTTTTTCAGCTATCATATAAACACAAGCATTTGTATTTCCAGAAATAATTTTCGGCATAATTGAAGCATCAACTACTCTTAAATTAGAAATCCCATGGACTTTCAATAGGGGATTAACTACAGCCATACTATCATTTCCCATCTTACAAGTTCCCACAGGATGATAAACAGTTTCTAATGTTTTTTTTATGTGTTCAATAAGGAAATCTTCCGAAACACGATCCAATGGAAGTCCATCTCTTAATTTATGGTTTTTTAAAGCTTTATCATTCATCAACTTAAACACAAACCTCCCACCTTTCACCAATTGATCAAGATCTTCTTTTCTTTGAAAAAAATTAGGTTGAATTATTGGAATATCATTAGGGTTTGATGAAGAAAGGCTTACCACACCCCTACTTTTGGGATGTAATAAAGTGGGTAGAATAGTAAATCCATCCGATCTTGGAAAATCATATAAATCGTATGCATCATAGCCGTATTTATCGTCAATGCATATTGGAGAAAAGTGTAATTGAAAGTTTACATTACCATCGTTTTGTTTAAGGTCAAAAAAAGCCATTCCCTCTAAAGGGCCAACACAAAAAACACCTTTTTTGTTTATAAAATAATCCCAGGTTGCTTTAAGTTGGTTAAATGGTGATATGTAATGATTGATACCATCTTGAGTTTTTGACTTAACACATATTGGATAAAATAAATGATCTTGTAAGTTCTTACCCACCCCTTTTAGTTCGTGTAAACAATCAATACCGTGCTTTTTTAATTCTAAAGAATCTCCAAGTCCAGATAACATTAGTAATTGTGGTGATTGAAAAGCACCTGCAGAAAGAATTACCTCCTTTTCTGAATTAACCTGAATTTTTTTTGACCCTCTGGTGTACTCTACCCCTACGGCTTTTTTATCCTTTAAAATGATCTTACAAACTTTAGCATGAGTAATAACATTTAAATTTGATCTATTTAAAACAGGTTTTAAAAATGCTGCTGCTGCACTATGACGTTTTCCATCTTTAATAGTACTATGAACTAAACCAACCCCATACTGTGTGGAACCATTATAATCACGATTTTCATTGATACCATTGTTTTTACAAGCTGTTATAAATCCATCTACATAAGGTGTTTTAAATCTTGTAGGTAATGTAACATTTAACTCACCAGAATCACCGTGATAATCAGAATCTAACTCATTAATTTGTTGATGATTTTCTGATTTTTTAAAGAAAGGAAGTACATCATCATATCCCCATCCTTCGTTACCAAGTTTTGCCCATCCATCATAATCTTTAGCATTTCCTCTTACATAAGCCATAGCGTTCGTAGAACTACTTCCACCTAATGTTTTACCTCTTGGTAAATAAATTTTTCTATTTAAAACATTTGTCTGTTTTTCAGTCCAAAAACCCCAGTCTTGTTTGCTTTTATGAATTTTTAAATACGCTCCTGGAATATGAATATTCATATTTGTGTCAGGACCTCCTGCTTCTAATAGTAAAACTGAATTATTTGGATCTTTTGATAAACGATTTGCTAATACACAGCCAGCAGAACCAGCTCCAATTATAATATAGTCATAAGATTCGTTCATATATCAAAATATTAAACCCTCACTAAATTAAATAAAATACCAAAAGAACTTAATAGTTGTCTTTTACAAACACCATACAATGTTGCCAAGGCAGATTGTTAATATTTCCTTTTAATTTAAAACCTGCAGCTTTCATTTCTTTTACAGCTTGATTTTCAGTCATTTTATGTATTTTTTTTATAGGGACATTCGGGTCTTCAGCTCTATATTCAATTAAGTATAACTGTCCATTAGGCTTCAATGCTGTTTTGACAGAAGACATCATTTCCTTAGGGAAATTAAATTCATGATATACATCAACCATTAAAATTTTATCTACTGAGTTCTTGGGTAAATGAATACTTTTTTCACTTCCCAGAATTGTTTCGATATTTCTAATTTTACTTGACTCTTTAATATTTTCAATAGCCATGATCATTTCAACTTGAATATCTACAGCATAAACCAGACCATTATTTGCTAAAGGAGCTATTCTAAACACATGATAACCGGAACCAGCTCCAATATCCGCAATAGTTTCATTAGATTTAATTTTCATGTTTTGAATTAAAGTAGAAACGTCTTCCTCTTTTTCTCTTTCAGATCTTTCTAGCCAACCAATTCCTTGAAACCCCATAACATGGGCAATTTCTCTTCCCATGTACCACTTACCAATTCCATTCTTATCTCCTCTTTTAAAAGTATATTTTTTATTATTACTTGAGTTTTGTCCCATGCATTCATATGGGTATAGAAAACCGATGAAAAACAGTAATAAAATGGAAATTTTTTTCATAATAAATTTATAATGTTTAATTAATTTAATCAGTTAGTTAATAATATCAAAGATTAATTTTTAACAAGCTCTTCAAGGATCTAATCTATTAATTTTTAATCTAGTTAGATACTGATGTGAGGTCATATAAATGTATTCAAATTTATCATCAAAAGCACAATTTGCAGTTCTTACTTCTGTTCGAATTGTACCAATATGTTTTCCTTCACTATTAATCAATAAAACTCCACCAGGACCCGTAGCAAAAATAGTTCCTGAGGGATGGACTTTTAAACCATCAAATGCACCTATATCTTTTTTAGACAACATGGAACCATCAAAAAATATTTCAGGATTTATTACTTCTTCCTTTGTTATTTGATATTTCATAATCACAGGATTTTTTGAATTAGAATTAGCAACATAAAGTATTTTTTCATTATTAGAAATAGCAATACCATTAGGACGCAATAAATTATTAATTATGAGCTTTATTTTTCCGTTTGGACTTAGTCTGAACACTCCATTAAACTTCAATTGCTTTAATTCATCAAAATCACCTTTTTTTAATCCATAGGGTGGGTCAGTAAAAAATAACTCGTTTTTACTATTATAAATTAAATCGTTAGGACTATTAAATAGTTTATTATTGTAAGAAGTAACTAAAGGTGTAACTATATTACTTTGCCAATCACTAAGTTTTACAATTCTCCTATCGCCGTGCATACAAATTATCAAGTTCCCCTCTGAATCAATTGTTAAACCATTTGTTCCAGATTGCTTTGAATTAGGTACAATTCCTGAATATCCAATATTTTGTAAAAAAATCTCCAAACCATTTATTTCATCCCATTTATAAATAATATTATTGGGAACATCTGAAAAAAGAAGAGCATTTAATTTATTTGACCACACTGGACCTTCAGACCAATCAAAACCTTTGGCGATAATTTCAATTTTAGAATCTTTTTCAATAAACTTATCTATTTCAACTGACAACCTTTCAATAGAACCAATAAAATTATTTTGACTAGTGGAAATAAAATGAATAAAGAGAAATACAAAAATTAATTTGTTCATATTATTTAATCAATTACTTAGTTCGTATCCCTGGTTTATCCCTTTTTCAATTGCAGGGACACCTTTGATCATCCACATTGGTTTAGGGGCTCCCTTTAAATAATGGTCAAAAAACTGTTGCATCCTAATGTTAAAATCTTTTCTGTTTTGCATTTTAAGTGGCCAATGCCTAGCTCCATTATAGTTCAACAACCAAGATGGTTTTCCCAATCTTCTTAAGCTTACGAAAAACTCAATACCCTGATACCATGGTACGTGTCCATCTGCATCATTATGCATAATTAATAATGGAGTATTTATTTTATCAATATTGTAAATTGGAGAGTTTTCAAAATAACGTTGTGGATATTCCCATGGAGTCCCTCCAATTCTGCTTTGGGTATGTTCATATTGAAATTGTCTACTTAAACCTGTATCCCAGCGAATTCCTCCAAAGGCACTAATCATATTAACGACTGGAGCACCAGATTCTGCTGCCTTAAATATATTAGTTTTTGTAACTAAATATGCAATTTGATAACCTCCCCAGCTATGCCCTTGAACACCAATGTTTTTTTCATCTACAAAACCTTTTTCAATTAATGATGTAATGCCAGGAATCACACAATTAAACGCACTTTCACCAGGATATCCAACCCTGTAATGTACATCTGGATTAAAAATCAAATATCCTCTGCTTGTGTAAAAACTATAATTAATTGAAGACCTCCCAGGATTTGGAGCTCTATGTGTGTGTAATGAATTTGAACTTCTTTCATAAAAGTTAACAATCATTGGATACTTTTTATTGGGATCAAAGTTTTCAGGCTTAATTAGCATTCCTGTTAAATCAAAACCATCTAATGAAGACCAATTTACAAGTTCTGCGGTTCCCCAATTATAATCTTTTTGTTGTGGGTTTGCATCACTTATTACAACCTGTGAGTTAAAACTTAAATCAGAAATTCTAATGTTAGGGAAATCTTTAAATGATTGTTTTGTAAAAATTATTTTATCGTTAAGTCTTGCTTTTTTTGGATAAGAGAAGCTATATGGTTCATCTAATAATTGTGAACCACTCTTTTTTCTATAATTATATTCATAATAACCAGAGTTTTTAGAAATCTCATTATATGTCGACATAAGAATTTTTTGATTAGTGTCGATAAACTTTTTTTCAGAGTCCAAGTTAATAATCCTGTAGCGAGTTTTACTATTACGTCCATTAGTTAGTTTTTTGTAGGTTATATTTTCCGGATCAAATTCCCAAACATCATACCGATCATATATTAATATTCTTTTGTCATTTTTTGTCCAACCAGCTAAGCCATACGATCTAGGATAATTTGGAGTATCATTAAGCTCATTATAAAATTGTTTGCCTTTCGTTAATTCTGTATAATTTTCCGTTTTAACATTATAGGTGTACCAAGTTGTATCAATTTCATTGTATCCATACGCATAAATCCCTTTAGGACTAAATCTTGCTAAACTTTGAAGACCTTTGATTGCCATTTTTGAATAACCATTTTCAATATTTAAAACAGCTAAGTCATTTGCAGAAAATTGGCCTGTCCATTGTGAACTAAGCTGGTAAGGTTTTCTATTACTAATTAATGCGTAATTACCATTTCCTTCGTCTGATAATACTGAATTTGGAAATTCTTCTGATTCAATTTGTATTAATTTATTTTCTTTTAGATGGTAAACAGCTTGGAATGATTTATTTTTATCATTTTTAACCTGTTTTTCCTGAACAGTATATAGTCTGGGTTCATCATAAGTCCAAACCTCAACATTAACAATTTCTTCATCTAAGAGTAATGTATCCTGAATAATTTGAGGTGTTGCTAAACCAAAATATAGTCTACTATCATCTTTTGAAAATGTAATAGATCCGTTGGAAGACACTTTGAATCCTTTGGGAGAATTTTGTTCATTTATTAGTAATTTTGCCATATTATCTTTAAAATTCCAGGAATATAATTCATATGGTCTTCGTTGAACTTTAGTGGAATCA
>MDSW01180343.1_pt1 | contig 11354 bp, 9 predicted proteins | sample 811171 | NCBI WGS metagenome assembly MDSW01 (sample SAMN05326641, study PRJNA326480) | marine metagenome | isolation source: seawater | place: Atlantic Ocean: North West | collected 2012
GCTTTCCAATTACAAGGTCCCTTCAGTAGGTTGGTTGTAGGCACGAATTATCGGGAACAATGTTTTTCTTTACGGGTATCGAATAAAGAGATATGAAAATAAAAGCTGCACGCGACGCAGCGATAATTTTTTTAAAGTTTCCCAATAGTCCCCCCTGACGTCGTCCCTCATCCATTCTTTCGAAGGCCCTACGTAATTTTTTTAAGCCAAGCTCCCAGCGTGGATGATTCAGGTCAATCTCGATTGGGAAAACTTGTCTGGAAATTTCTGAGGTTATTCGCAGCACTTCTCTGTCATACCATTCTATGTCTACATTTAAAGCCCTATGAAAGGCCGGTCGAGCGTGATCTCTAACCACCATCGTGGCGAATACTGCCACTAAGAAAAACCTTATCCACCATACGTTCAACCCGGAGGTTAGCTTAGGATCAGTCTTCATCAACAAAGCAAATGCTTCACCATGCCTAAACTCGTCATTACACCATTTTTCAAACCATTTAAATATTGGATGAAATCTTGAGTCAGGGTGTTTTTCAAGATGACGATAAATCGTGATATATCTAGCGTAGCCAATCTTTTCAGATAGGTAGGTGGCATAAAATATAAATTTTGGTTTAAAGTATGTGTATTTCTTGGTTCTAGTTAAGAATCCTAAATTTACGTCCATTCCGACTTCCCTAAGCGCATCATTAATGAACCCAGCGTGACGGGCTTCATCGCGTGACATATACCCAAAAAGCTCACATATGTCGGGGTTATTCCCTCGCCTTTTCATTTCTTTGTAAAGCACACAGCCTGAAAACTCGGCAGTAAGAGAACTAACGAGAAAATCTATCAGCTCCTTTCGTAGCTCCGGCTCCAAAGCATCGAAATCAATCTCGTCCCAATCAGATGTTTTTTTAAAATGTGATCGGTTTGGGTCTGATTTTAATTCTGCGATTAATTTATCCCAATCGGACCGAACCCGGTCAACTCGCACTTTATCAAGTTCATCAAAATCAGTAGTGTAAAATCGAGGGTTCAACAACGTCGTTTCATGAGCCATTTTTGTCGTTTCGTTAACAGGCTTTCCCCTAGAAAGTTTTTCTTCAGTGATCTCTGACTTCATAGTTTCAACTCCTCAGAAAAAGAAAATTCGCATATTTCCATAAATTCAAAGCCTCCCGTCAAGCGAGTCCATACTCGCTCGAAAAGAAATGCCCGTTTTATGGTCGCTGTACGCTCCTCAGATAATATTTCCCCATACGCAGCAAATATTGGCGATCCATGCACCAAAACCTCATCTCCAGGATGAACCACTGCACCGTTATTGAAACGCACATGCGCGTGTAAACTCTCGAAAGTATGAGAAACCTCTACCGTGCAGGGCGCAGTTTCTGTTTTTCGATTAAATAATTTCATATCGACTCCCCCCAAAATTATTTAATTCAATAATTCACTAAAAACATTCATATTTTTTTCTCCAAAACTGTTCAAGTGAATTTTCATATTTGTCGCATCGTCAATAATTACAACTCTACCATTTTCTTGTAGCACAAGTCTAAGAAAATCGTTTCCTTCAATTTTTTTCTTTATTCTTTCCCGCTGTATCGCACTGTAAACGACCCCAATGAATCCTTTACTGCTATCGTTTGAATTAGCTAAGAGCAGCCCATGCTTATCAAATATTGAAACATTTAATCTTCCATTGGAAACAAACTTGAGGTTTTTTTCTAACTGCACCGCACTATTTGGAGCTAAACCCACTAAAGGCTGACCGCTAAACCTATAAAAAAAAACAGCAAGAAGGACAATCAACAGGCCAAAACCTAAAATCTTGATACTTCGTGCTGGAAAAATCTCAGCCTTTGACTCCCTTCTTTCACTCATACGGGAGCCCTTTTACCACTTTCATGAGTGAAGGTTTTAGTGGGCTGAGAGTTCGTCTTCACTACAGAAGTTAAAATTTCTTCCACCGTATAAACATTTTCGATACTCCGAAAGGATGGCTTTGGTCTCGAAAAATAACCGGGTCGTACACTTGGCCAACAGGAGATGTAAGGAATTCTTTTTCCAGTTTCAGATGAAAAAGATATATTTCCGCAACCCTTGAGTAAAATTTGCCTGTCAACAGATGTTATTTTTTTTATTGGCATATTAACCAAAAATACCAGAGCAATGCCAGTTTGAATAACAACTCGTCGTTCGGTCAGTACATAGCAAGTATGGCTAGCCGTAAAAAAAGCGAGGGCAGTCAGAATTAGTGCTGCGCAAGTGCCTGACACTAAAAACGGAATGAATTTTTTTAGTAGGACTATCAGGCTTAAATCGGCCTCAATCGTCGTTGCGGCGTATAGGCCCGTAATGATCAAGTATACCCAAAAGTACTTCAGACCATAAGCCCGATAAGCTAATGAGAGCCAATTCGGTCGCCCAGTCCAAAGCACTTTTTCATCAGGAGGAACAGACTTTTCTATCTCCTTTGTCAACCTAAACGGCTTCTTCGGCTCCATACCTAGAAAGGAGAACTCAATCTATCATATGCAGCGTAAAGTTTTCCTCCACCTATAAATGCGCAAATTTTTTCCTCTTCGAGCATGGTCACTTGACTATCCGACTTAGTTTTTGGAATCTTTGGAAAGTGCTTTCCATAAAGAGAGTGGACATCTACCGAATTCTGACTAATCTTAGCCAATGGCAGTGGAACTAGGCAAGTAGACTTATCTTTTAAGGTTACCTCCAAATATCTCACCAACTGTTCGGGAACATCAACCCAAAGATCTGCCACCGTTCCAACGACTTTTTTGTCTGCAGAAACCACGTTTAACCCTCTTGGATCTCTGCCACCAGAGACATTATATCCCTCAACCGTTCGCATCGGTCTCAATTTCGGATTTCCATGCCCATCAAGTTCTGGAACATCTCGCCGTTCTGCCCAAGCCGCGGCGCCAACACCGTCAATCATGGGGTCCCCTGTAGGTACCAGTGGTGAACCAGCGGCCACATTGGTTATTTCTAAAGCTAAATCTCTTTTGTCTCTCGAGTGGTCAGGAACGTGCACCTCACCCCGCCCATTAGACAATCTGAATGTTTTTTGTCCCTCCGGAACTGGATAAGGTCCTTGATTTGCGCTTTCACCGCCAGCTTCTGTTTCTAAAGGATATCCTTCCCTCATATTCTCTCTTTGCAGGTATATAATTAAACCCGCGAAAAAGAGCCAAAACAAGTATAGTGATAACTGTGCTAAATCAAAATCTGCAAAAAATGGTTCCATAAATATTCCTCCTGTGACTTACATAATTAAACTGGCAACTCGGTGAGCCCAAAGTCGCCATTTTTGGTCTTCTTGGATCTGCTGACCCGACTAATTTGCTGTGCTAAAGGACCTAACACAACTATCGAAACAAAAATAATCAAGATCTCTAAATGATACACAAAAATATATCCAGTCGCAGGGTTGATTAATCCGACACCAAGGTCTCCATTAATTGCCATCAAGCCAACAGTATCTTTAATTATTCCGCCTAGAGCGACACCGGTTCCAGCAGCAGTAGCTTGAGCTGCTCCCCAAGAACCAAGAGCCAACCCTCTCCCGATATCTTTCTCAATAGGCATGGCCATCGCAATTAACAGTGTCGAAACAGCAAATAAACCAGACCCAAACCCAATAAAAACGGTGCCGACAAAGTAAATTAAATTAACTCCCATAGGATGTGAAAAAATTATACCCAAAAACCCTATCAAACCAATCATTAGAGCTATCAACGACAAGTTAGTAGGCTTTGTGCCCCTGGCCTTATAATTCGCCGCGTATGACAAACCCACTACAGCACCAAGCGCCCATAAAGCTGTTAAATTAGTAGTTGCAGATACACTCAACCCTAATATTTCACCTCCATAAGGTTCAAGTAGTATATCTTGCATAGAAAATGCTAAAGTGCCAAGCACAACCAGAACTATTAAGCGCCCAACGTAGGTAGTTCGAACGAATTCACTCCAAACTCTGGCGAACTTTGGTCGAGGAGCGGCTATCTCAGCTTTGGTGGATGGGGAAACACGCTCTTGCCTCCACATAGCAATTAAGTTTAGTAAGAGGGTTACGACGGCTGCGCCTTGTACAACCTGAATTAATCTAAATTGCGAAAAATTAATCAAGAGAGCTCCCACGATGACTGCCGAAAGACCCATACCAACTAAAAACATCATATAAAGTAATGCAACCACTCTGTGGCGAGTGTTATTATTTGCCCTATCAGCAGCAAGCGCAAGCCCAGCCGTTTGTGTCATATGCAATCCTAAGCCAGTCATTAAAAATGCCAATGCAACCAGCGCCTCACCTGCCCATGATGGGCCTACCGTCTGATCACCCGACAGTATGATCATAGAAAAGGGCATTATGGCCAGTCCACCAAACTGCCAAAGAGTTCCAAACCAAATATACGGCAGTCGTTTCCAGCCTATTGAGGACTTGTATGTGTCTGAGCGGAACCCTAAAACAGTCCTAAGTGGAGCGATCAATACCGGCAAAGCTACCATCAACGCCACCAGTGAAGCCTGAACTCCCAATTCCACGATCATAACTCTATTAAGAGTCCCCAAAAGCATCACGGTTGCCATACCCGCAGAAATTTGAAACAAGGAAAGCCTTAACAATTGTAGCAGCGGAAGCTCATCAGACGCCGCATCTGAAAACGGAAGTAGATTTTTTCCTATATGCTTAATTTGTGTTTTCGTCATGATAATCATGGCTTTGCAATCACGGCCTCCGATATGTAAAAGCTGGACTTAACAACTTGCAGTTGTGCTATTCTAACGTTTTTTAGGTTTTCTTTGTTTAGCACCTCGTCCCGTAGTCTTTCAAATTTTATTGGAGAAATTACCGGTGACCTTTCTGATTTTGGAAAAGCTTTACCTATCAAGAGCAGCGTTGATAGCAGCAAGGTTTGAGGCGCGATTGTGAATGATATTTGTCTGCGTACTCGTGGCGCTAATCTATCCAGTGCTTGAGCGACATCTTGCAAGTCATAATGGATGAGGCTATCCATCGCTACCACGTAGTCAAATGAACCATGTGCTGGCGCTAGCATATCTCCCACTAAAAAATTAATATTCTTCCCTGAGTAAGAATGCGTTCGTCTCTTCGCTACATGAATTAAGCTAGCGGAAATATCTACTCCCAATACACTGGCCCCACGTTTAGCAAGCTCAACCGAAATTTGGCCAGTACCACATCCGGCGTCAAGCACCCGAGCACCACTTAAATCATCAGGCAACGAGTCCATAAGAATATGGCGCATTTTGTCTCTACCCGCCCTAACTCTAGCTCTAATTCCAGATACTGGCAAATCGGTGGTGAGGACTTGCCATGCTTTCGAGGCTGTTTGGTCAAAATAAGTCTCAAGCCGATCCCTTGTTTTGGCGTAACTGTCATCCATCAGTCAAACCCTAGCAATTCAAAAATATCGCGGTCTTCCATAGTAGCGGGAGCGAGACCTTCAGTGCCATTCCATAAAAGCTCAGCCAACCTGATATACTCTTTTTGTACAGCTACAATATCCTCGTCAGATCCCATCTCAAACAAGGTTTTTTTCTTTAACCGAGATTTTCTTATTGCATCTAGATCGGGGAAATGAGCTACTCGAGAGAACCCAACCTCTCGACAATACCGGTCAACTTCGTCTGTGTCACGAGATCTGTTCGCAACACAGCCGGCCAATCTTACGTTGTAGTTTTTTGCTTTTGCATGAACCGCTGCAATTATTCTGTTCATTGCGTAAATAGAGTCAAAATCGTTCGCTGTGACAATTAGAGCTCTATCGGCGTGTTGTAAAGGAGCTGCAAAACCTCCGCATACGACATCGCCTAACACATCAAAAATTACTACGTCTGTATCCTCTAACATATGGTGCTGTTTGAGTAATTTTACAGTTTGTCCAACAACGTAGCCACCACACCCGGTTCCGGCGGGCGGACCGCCGGCTTCCACACATTTTACTCCATTGAAACCTTCATAAACGAAATCCTCCGGTCTAAGTTCTTCTGCGTGAAAGTCAACTTCCTTCAACGTATCTATCACTGTTGGTACCAACTTACCTGTCAAAGTAAAGGTGCTGTCATGCTTCGGATCACATCCAATTTGAAGAACCCTGTGCCCAAGTTTAGAAAACGCTGCTGACAAATTAGAGGAGGTTGTCGATTTTCCAATACCACCTTTGCCATAAACTGCGAACACTTTTGCTCCATCTATTTTTACACTTTGGTCCATCCTGACCTGGGTGGAACCCTCTCCGTCTTCCCCTTTTAGAATGGGCGGCATATTTTTGTTATCTAATGGACTCATAGTTTTAGATCCTTTCCAATAATCGCTTTAAAAATTTACTCTGCCGCGATTGTTACACCTTCACATTTATCTTCTAGCTCATTGGCACCCTGTCTCAGAGCTTCTAAGGTCTCATTATCTGGCTGCCAGTAGTCTCGTTCGTGCGCCTCCAAAAGTCGGTTCGCCATTCTTAAACCAGCGGCTGGGTTCATCTCTGCCATTCTATGTCGCATTTCCTCATCAATAACAAAAGTTTCACTTAACCTCTGATACACCCAAGGTTGCACTTGTCCTGTGGTGGCCGACCATCCCAAAGTGTTTGTTACGTGCGCTTCCAATTGTCGAACACCCTCGGAGCCATGGCTCAACAAAGCTTCATAAAATTTTGGGTTTAAAGAACGAGACCTGGTTTCAAGTGAAACTTGTTCCGCCAAAGTTCTAATTTTCCCAGCACCCCGAGTTTGATCGCTTATATAGATCGACACATCTTCGCCTTTTGCACGCTTAACTGCTCGTGAAATTCCACCTAGTGTATCAAAATAGTGATCAACGCTAGTAACGCCTAGCTCAACACTCTCTAAATTCTGATAGGCAATATCAACATCGGTAAGTGCCTTTTGTAAAAGCTTGGCGTTATGGGACGGTTTTCCATTTATGCCATATGCAAAACTTTTTCTGGCCTCATAAGCGTCAGCGAGTTCGTCTTCATCATCAAATGCGGAGCTGTCAACCAAGTGGTTTACATTAGAACCGTAGGTCCCCTCAGCGTTTGAGAAAACCCTAAGCGCTGCAGTCTCAAAATCTACCTGCATTTCTTCTGAATATTTCAACGCATTTGCGCGAATAAAATTCATTTCTGTAGGTTCATCCGCCCGCGCAGCCATCAATGCGGCCTCCGCCAACAACTTAGTTTGCAAAGGTAAAAGATCCCGAAATATCCCTGAGAGAGTCATAACGACATCGATCCTGGGTCTTCCCAAAACATCTAACGGTACAAGCTCCGCCCCAGACAGTCGACCAAAACTATCAAACCTTGGCTTTGCCCCCATCAAAGCTAATGCTTGAGCCAAAGGTGCTCCATCCGACTTGATATTGTCTGATCCCCAGAGAACAAGAGCCACCGTTCTCGGCAAGGTCTTATGTGTTTCCAATAATAGGTTTGCCTGCTTAACTCCCTCTCTACAGGCAAATTCAGACGGCATTCGAAAAGGATCAAAAGCATGAATATTTCGTCCAGTCGGTAAGATATCGGTCGATCGAATTAAGTCACCACCAGCCACTGGCGGAATAAACCCTCCATCCAAAGCTTTCAATAAAGCTGGAATCTCGTAATCTTTTTGTAAAAAAGACTCTAGCCTTCGGGCATTTTCCGAGTTTGGTTGGTCAATAAGCTTCAGATACTCTCTTCGCGCATCTTTCGACATTGGTTTTCCTAAAACGTGCAAGCCCTCGGGTATCAGAGCGTCCTCTGTCTCGAGTAACTTTACCCACAAGTCACTTGGGTTTTCTCCATTAAGATCCACCGCAGCGGCCTGCTCCGCTATGAGTTCTGCCAATTCATCTCTTCCAGGAGTCTGATCCGGCATTTCACGCCATCTGGACAGACTATCCTTCAATTCTGACAACCCTTTATACAAGCCTGAAGCAGCTAAAGGAGGAGTCAAATGAGTAATAGTTATAGCATTACTACGACGCTTGGCGAGAGTCGCCTCTGAAGGATTATTTGAAGCATATAGATAGATGTTGGGCAAATCTCCTATTAACCGGTCAGGCCAATCACAATCACTGAGGCCTGTTTGCTTGCCAGGCATAAACTCTAACGCTCCATGCATACCAAAATGAAGAACGGCATCTGCTTGAAACTCTGTCTTAAGCCACTGATAAAATGTTACAAATGCATGTGTTGGCGTAAAGCTTTTTTCAAACAACAACCGCATTGGATCACCTTCATACCCAAAAGCGGGCTGTAGCCCCACAAAAATATTTCCAAACTGTTTGCCAAGGATAAATACGCCTCGGCCGTCAGATTGAATTTTCCCAGGCGCAGGGCCCCACTGTGATTCGATTTCGCCGAGCCAGGGTGTTTGCGTTACAATTGTGTCTGCTGTAACATGATCTGCAACATTTGCCTCCTGACCAAATTGTTTAGCTGTTCCACCCAACACAGCCTCTTTCAACGCATCTACATTCTCCGGAATTTCAACACTATAGCCATCATTTGAGAGAGCCACTAGCGTGTTGAATAGGGATTCATACACACTAAGATAAGCGGCAGTACCGGCAGCACCGGCATTAGGCGGAAAGCCAAATAGCACTATAGCTATTTTTTTTGTCTTCCGATCTTTCCTTTTTAGAAGGGCAACTTTTCGAGTTCTAGCAACAATTGTCTCGATGCGCTCAGTTATTGGCACCATCATTCGTGTATTAATTCTGAGTTTCTTTTCATCAGATTTAAATTCGTTTTCGCCGACACGACCAGCGTAAACCGTAGGATAAGTAGCACCATCAAGCTCCGGAAGCGCGATTAACATAGTAGTTTCCACTGGGCCTAGACCCTGACTGGACACTGTCCATTGATCGATCGTTTGAAACTCCAGCGGATGAGCCGATAAGTAGGGAACATCAAGATCCTTCAATACCTGCACAGCCGCTTCTGAGTCATTATACGCCGGACCGCCTACTAACGAGAATCCTGTCAAGGATAACAAAGCATCAATCTGAACTCCCTCTGCATTCCGGAAATATCTTTCAATGGCCGGACGAGCATCAAGTCCCCCCGCAAACACAGGGATCACTTGCATACCCTCCGCCTCAAATTTACGAATTACTGCGTCATAATGTAAATTGTCCGAACTTAAAACATACGACCGCATCAAGAGAAGCCCAATCTTTACTCTCGGATTTTCTACCTTGGGAAGGCGTTTTAGCTCAGTGGTAATCTTTTCCGTTAAGTCAGGATGATAAAGCCCAACCTCAGGATATTCAATAGGCGCTGGAGCGTGACCACCCCGCCAAGCATTAATCTTACAATATCGCGATAAAAGGAACCGAACCATTGATTCCATATTATCATCTGATCCACCCAGCCAATACTGCATCACTATAAACCAGGCTCGCAAATCTTGGGCCTTTCCCGGAACATATTTAAGTATTTTTGGAAGGCGCCGCAGCATGCGCATCCTTTTCTGTCCTGTTTCCGAAGAAGGTTTGCTGGACCCTCTTAACTTTCTGATAAACTTCATTGCAGTTGACTGAGGAGCTGACATATCTAAGCTACCCATTCGAGTTAAACGAACAATCTCAGAGTCAGATATGACTCCACCCATCGCATCACACTGGTCCCTTCTAGCCTTTAAACTCGGCAGAATTGCTTTTACATGCTCCTCGAGGAATAATAGGTTAACCAGTACAATATCTCCATTAGCCACCGCAGATTTAGCTCTCTCAAGAGACTCGGGAGATTCCCCCCACTCAGCAGCTGCGTGCACTTCAACTTGAAGTCCTGGAAAATCTTTTGATAGGGTCTCAGATACCCTCTCGCAGGGCCCTGCTGCATGCGAGTCCAAAGTAATAATTACAATCCGATAAGTTATCGGCGCAGCTTTAATTTCTGTATCAATTCGCATAATGAGCTTTTGCCTCATACAATGTATCAACAGTTATTTCCTCAACCCCACGGGATACTGCGTAAAGTTCTGTATTCCTTCTTGCCTTCCCACGAACAAAAAATGGTATTTTTTTTAATTCTTTCTCAGCATCATTTAGCCAAATTACTCTCCCTTCTGAAGACACAGTCGATATTTTTTTACTATCTTCAGGGAGAGGGGTGCCGTCTGCTCTCGCTTTAGATTTGGTCGAAATTAAATGCCCACCATGATGACTCGGACCAGCCTCATCATGAAATTCAAAGTCATCTCGAAACATATGCAATAAGTGTTCTTCCAAACCCATTACCAATGGATGGACCCAAGTATCAAATATTACATTTGCTCCTTCCCAACCAACCTGCGGTGAGTATCGTGCCGGATTATCTTGGACATGGAAGGGTGCAGAGATCACTGCACAGGGAATTCCTAATCTTTTACCAATGTGGCGCTCCATCTGTGTCCCTAGAATCAATTCGGGTTGAAGCATTTGAATCTTTTTCTCAACTTCGAGGTAATCATCCGATATCAACGGCTCTAACCCATAATCCTTTGCCAAGGACCGTAAATCCCGAGCATACTCCCGGTTAAAACAACCGATCCCCACAACTTCAAAACCCATTTCGTCCCGTGCCATCCGAGCCGCACATTTGACGTGTGTCGCGTCACCAAAAATAAAAACTCTTTTTCCAGTGAAGTAGGTTGAGTCGACCGACTGAGACCACCAGTCGAATCTTAACCGAGATGAGTCCACCTTCGGTTCATTTACTCCCGCAAACTCAGCAACTTCGAGTATGAACTCTTTTGTTGCCCCCACTCCAATGGGGACCGTTTTTGTATATTTCTGACCCATCTCCTTCTCAAGCCATCTGCAAGCGGCTTCACAATTCTCAGGATACAGCATGACGTTAAAATGAGCAGCTCCTAGCCGACGAATATCAGAGACCGTTGCATTCAACGGCGCTACCGCATTAACCTCAACACCTAAGTCAGCTAAAATTAATTTTAACTCTTCAACATCATCCCGATGTCGAAAACCCAGGGCAGTCGGTCCCAAAATATTACACGAAACTGTCTTCGTCTTTTCTTGGGTAATACAAAGACTACGAACAATCTGAAAAAACGTTTCATCTGTGCCAAAATTTTCTTTTCTCTGATAAGACGGCAGCTCAAGAGAAATTATTGGAACTGGCATACCCAAGCGTTCCGCTAATCCGCCCGGATCGTCCTGAATTAGCTCTGCTGTGCACGAGGCACCAACTAAAATCGCCGACGGCTTAAAACGATCCAATGCCTCGCTGCACGCCTCTTTGAAAAGATTAGAGGTGTCTTCACCCAAGTCACGAGCCTGAAATGTAGTGTAAGTCACTGGCGGTCGTTTATTGCGGCGATCAATCATTGTAAAAAGCAAA
>MDSW01118000.1_pt1 | contig 11353 bp, 10 predicted proteins | sample 811171 | NCBI WGS metagenome assembly MDSW01 (sample SAMN05326641, study PRJNA326480) | marine metagenome | isolation source: seawater | place: Atlantic Ocean: North West | collected 2012
AAAAAGCAGCAATTCGGTCCCTTCGTCTATCGGTTAGGACACGTGGTTTTCATCCTCGAAAGAGGGGTTCGATTCCCCTAGGGACCGCCATTATGGCTTACTATGTTTATATGTTGTTGTCTAAAAGAAAAGGTAAGCTTGTTTCGTACGTTGGATATTCCTCAAATTTAATTAATAGATTAAGTCAACATAATAATTCAAAAGGTGCAAAATTTACAAGAGGGAGTTTGTGGAAAATAATATACCAGAAAAAATATACAGATAAAAAAACTGCAATGAGAGATGAATATAAATTAAAAAACGATTATAAATTAAGAAAAAAATTAAAAGATAATTTTATAAATAAATGAAAAAAGATATTTTTATTATATTGCCATTTAAGGAAAGCTTAAAACCTACTTTAGCAGGTGCCGTATCTCTATATGTTAAAGATACATCTAAATATTCTGAATTCAAAAACAGAATAAAGATAATATCTTCAGATGATTTGAAAGGAAGATCTAAAATATTTAGAAATAAAAATTATATTATTAATTTTTGTAAAAAATATGCATCTCGTAAAATTAAAATTATCGAAATTCATAATAGACCTGAATATCTAATTTATATAAAAAAATATTTTCCAAATTCAAAAATAAATATTATATTTCATAATGACCCATTATCAATAAGAGGATCAATAAAAAAAGAAGAAAGAGAAAATATAATCTCTTCTTGTAACAAAGTAATTTTTATTAGCCATTGGATTCAACAAAAATTTTTCTCCGAATTTAAAAATTCTAATTTGTCTAACACAGTAATAATTCCACATGGAGTAAATAAAATAAAAAATATAAATTTAAATCAAAAGAAAAAAAATATCTTATTTGTTGCCAAATTAAACAACGCTAAGGGATATGCTATATTTTGTGATGCTGCAAAAAAATTTAAAAAATACAATCCCAGTTGGAATTTCATTGCAATAGGTAATGAAACAAGAAAAAAAATTTTTCCTGATCCTGATGTAGTAAAGGAGATAGGCTATAAAAAAAATTCAGAAGTATTGAATTACTACAAAATATCCGAAATTGCAGTTGGAAATTCTGTTTGGGATGAACCATTGGGAAGAATAGCTATTGAAGCTAGCAGTAGAAAATGTCTTCCAATTATTTCAAATAAAGCAGGATTGGCTGAATCTAAAAACATTGCTATTGTATTAAAAAATAATAATACGCATAATTTATATGAAGTTTTAAAAAAAGTAACTTCAGATAAACAATACAGAAGATCTAAACAAAATTTATTTTATAAAAAAAATAATTTTGATTTAAAAAAAATATCAAAAGAGCTAGATTTTATAAGAAAATTATCGATCAACATCAAAGAAAAGAAAATATTTCATCAACAAAAAAAAGTTTTACATATAGCTAATTTTAACGAAAATGCAGATGGTAGATTATATTATTCATTCGCAAATAAACTAAATAATGGTTTCATTAAAAATGATTATATAGTTCAAACTATTAGTGATCGTTTTTTTATAAAGTTAAATAGGACTTTATTACAACCCTTTAATCAAATAAATAAATTTAATGAAAAAATATTAAACACATTAAAAAATTTTTCACCGAATGTATTAATAATTGGTCATGTTTTCAATATTAGTCCAAAAGTATTCAATTACTGTAAAAAAAATAATATTAAAATTGCTTCTTGGTTTATTGACTCTATATCAAAAGAATTTTTAAATGAAAAAAAGAGAGAATATTTTTTTAAAAATTTAGAATATGTTGATTATTGTTTTTTAACATCTTCACCAAAATTATTTAAAAAACATAAATTATACAAAAAATTAAAATTTATACCTAATCCTGTTGACACATCTATTGACAACTTTGCTAACTACAAAAAGAAAGAATTAGAATATGATATATTTGTTGCTATAAGTCATGGACAAAATAGAGGTATATTAAAAAAGGGTAAAATAGACGAAAGAGAAGACTTTATAAATAAATTAATCAATAATTTGCCTCAAAATAAATTTGCTCAATTTGGATTGAATAATTTTGAGCCTATTTGGGGATCAAATTATTATCATTTTTTAACGAAATCTAAAATGGGTTTAAATATTAGCAGAGGTAGCTACCAAGAAAAATACTCTAGTGATAGAATTTCATCATTGATAGGAAATGGACTACTTGTCTTTATAAATAAAAAAACCAATTTTCATAATATGTTTTCAAATAAAGAAGTTGTTTATTATTCAAATCATAATGATCTTATAGAAAAAATTAAATATTATTCAAAGAATGACAAAGAAAGAATTAAGATAGCTAAATCTGGTCATTATAAATATCATAAATACATGAGCAATATTGTGGTAACAAAATATATTATGTCATGTATCGGTATTGAAAAATTTGAAAAACCTTTTTGGCACTCAACATAAAATTTTAATGTTTTCAATTTTAATACCAACTTTTAATAACTTAGAATATTTGAAACTTTGCATAAAGAGTTTAAAAAAAAATTCCTATTTCAAAAACCAAATTATTTGTCATGTAAATATTGGTGAGGACGGAACTATAGATTACTTAAAAAAAAATAACATCGAATATTCTTATACTTCATATAATTCTGGTATATGTAAAGGTATAAATATGGCCTCAAAATTATCAAAATTTGATTATTATTTATATGCACATGATGATTTTTATTTTTGTCCTAAATGGGATTATATTTTATTTAATGAAGTAAGAAAAATTGGACATAAAAATTTTTATCTATCAGGAACAATGATGAATCAGGGCCAAATTAAGTTTAATTGTGGAGATACACCAATTGAATTTAATGAAGATAAGTTTTTAAAACACTATCAAGATTATAATTTTTTTGATTTTCAAGGTTCAACATGGGCTCCATCATTGGTTCATAAAAATTTATGGAATAAAGTTGGTGGATTAAGCGAAGAATATTTTCCTGGAACTGGCTCAGATCCTGATTTTAACATGAAATTATGGAAAGAGGGAATAAGAATTTTCAAAGGTATAAATGATTTTAAAGTTTATCATTTTGGATCAATCGTTTTAAGAAAAAAAATTAGCAAAATATCAAAAAAAAAATATGGAAGCATAGGTGCTAAAATTTTTTTGATTAAGTGGGGGATTACAATAAAATTTTTTAAAAAATTCTATCTAAGATCAAATACGAAATTTCAAAAAGAGTTAGAAGAGCCAAAGAAAAATTTTAATTTCTATTTTAACTTTGTTATATGTAAATTAAATTACTTTTATATAAAAACTTTTTATAAAAATTTATAAAATAGATATAATGTTTATAAAATTTATTTAATAGAGATATTTTTTGTCAAATATTGATCTTTTAAATGATCTCATACCGACTAGTGAGCAAAAAAAACCCTCAATTTTAAAATATTTATATTTTGCTTTTATTGGATTTATTAAAAAATAAGGTAATATTTGAATTATATTTAACAAAATAGAAGGAAAACATTTTACAAAAGCAATCATGAATCCATTGTGTTTTTTTAAATAGTAAAATTTTGACCATTGGCCATGCCACCCACCAACAATAAAAGTACTATTTTTTTCATCATTATTTGAAAAGTGTGTTGAGTGTAAATTTAAAGTATCTAATTTTCTTTGATATTTTGTATGACTAAATATTGAACTTGTTACAAAATATAATTTTAATTTTAATAAATTACATTTTCTAAAAAAATCATTGTCTTCGTAATATAAAAAAAAATTTTCGTCATATCCATTAATTTGTTTGAATATTTTTGTTTTTACTAACATAGCTGCTGCTATAATTTTTTTCTCTTCTTTAATTACTTTTTTTTTATACTTATATCTTTCATCAAAATATATAGGTCCGATTGCACCGAATTTTTTAATTTTTTCTGCTTCTTTAATTAAATTATTTAGTGTATTTGAATATAGTTTTACGTCTGGATTCATAACAAAAAAATACTTAGTTTTAACTTTTTTTGACGCAAAGTTTACAGCTCTACCATATCCGATATTTCTTTTTAAATATATGTCAACATTTTGATATTTTTTTTCAATGATTTTTTTTAGATTTTTATCATATGAATTTTCAACAATGATTATTTTATATTTATATGATAAATTTTTTAAATGGTCTAAAATAAAATGTTTTGATCTATAAGATGGAATAACTACTGTTATCAAATTATTCATTTAAATTATTTAAATTTAATTTAAAATTTTTTTTAATTTTTTTAAATTCATTGTTTGATTTGATGGGATATTTTTATCTAAATTCTTTGCTTTTAAAGTTTTTTTATTATGAAGTTTTGCAAATTGATATGTAGATCTTGATTTCCCACCTACATTAACAATTCCATAGTGGTTTATTAACTTTGGTAAAAAATTTACCATATCTTCATGAAACATATAATTTGAATAAACGTTGGTAAATGCTTTTTTATGGGCAAATGGCTTTTCAGTCATTTGTATCCTTAAAATCAAAGAATTCCTGTACATTAATACAGATGACTCACCACCCATTTTTGATAAACCATAATTGTTTATAGGTTTTAATCCATCAGATTCTTTGTAATTTCCTTTGGTGCACTCATAAACATAATTAGTTGAAAAATAAATTATTTTAATAGCATATTTTTTACAAATCTTAACTAAATTTGCAGTACCAATAATATTTAAATCGATACTTTTTGAAATATTTTTTTCATGTTGTTTCATAGGCCTTGACAATCCCGCAGTATGTAAAATTATTTTTGGTCTGTATTTAATTATATTCTTTTCAATAGATTTAAGATTTAAAATATTTAATTGTATTTTGTTTAAAAATTTTAAATTAAGTGTTTTATTTTTGTTTTTTAAAACTTTTGCAAATCTTCCATTAGCTCCTGTGACTAGAATAATTTTTTTCATATTAATTTAATGTATTCTTTAAACGACAGATTATTCTTATCTTTATAAGAAATTATAGGATTTTTAATTGGCCATTTAATATTTAAATCTTTATCATTCCAAAGTATCCCTTTTTCCAAGTTTTTATCTCTATAAACAGTCATTTTGTAATGCAGCAAAGAATTATCAGTTAAACTACAATAACCATGAGCAAATCCTTTGGGTATAAAAATAGAATTATTTTCATTTTCTGATAATAATATAGAAAAATATTTACCAAAAGTATTAGAATTTTTTCTGCAATCAACAGCAACATCAAATATTTTACCTCTTAAAACTGTAATAAATTTTCCTTGAGGTTTTTTAATTTGTAAATGTAAACCTCGAATAACATTTTTTTTTGAGAGCGAAATTAAATCAAATGGAAAATTTTTTTTTATTAAATTATTTTTAAATAATTCTCTTGTATAACCTCTTTCATCTTTAAAATTTTTTTTTTTATATATTTTTAAGCCTTTAAAATTAGTACTTATTATTTGCATTTATTTAAAAATTTTATAAAGACTTTACATATATGATTTACGTCTGAAATTGTCATTCCGTGATGACATCCTAATAGAATACCATTTTTCATTACATCGTCTGCAACGACATTACAATTTTTTGCAAATTTATATTTTTCTTTTCTCATTACCGGTTGTTTTAAAATGTTTCCAGTAAAAATAGTTCTTGTTTGAATATTATTTTTTTCAAAATGTATTTGAAGCTTTTTTCTATTAAATAACTTGTTTTTTTTGATTACCAAGGGAAATGCTAGCCAAGGAGTTTTAACTTTTGGATACATTTCTGGTAATTTGAAAAAATTTTCATAATTTTTAAAAAAAATTTTTAATTTTGAGAAATTTCTGTTTCTTATTCTAATGTTATCTTTTAATTTTTTAAGTTGTTCAAGTGCAAAAGCAGCTGAAATTTCTGAAGGTAAAAAATTATAACCCATCTCTGAAAATACATATTTAGCATCATAGTCAATATTAGAAATTTTTATGTTAAATCTTTTATCTATGCTCTCTGACTCATTAAAAGTTGCTGAAGATCTTCCCCAGCCTCTAAGTAATTTTGCTTTCTGATATAATTTATAATCATTAAAACATACTATACCTCCAGTTCCTCCTCCATTAATTATATGTGATGCATAAAAACTGTTAGTAACTACATCTGAATAATTACCAGTATTATTATTATTAATTGAATATCCAATTGTGTCAGCTGAGTCCTCAATTACTTTTAGATTGTGTTTCTTTGCAATTAGACTTATTTTTTTCCAATTCGCTATATTGCCAAGTAAATTAGGAATCATTATAGCTACTGTTTTTTTATTAATACATTTTTCAATCTGGTCGACATCAGCAACAAATTTATTTTCTTCAACACCAATAAAATTTGCAATCAATCCAAGTTGGTAAATAGGGGCGACTGTAGTAGAAAATGTTAAATTAGTTGTAATTATTTCAGAACCTTTTTTAAAATTAAATGAAGCTAATGCAAGTAAGTTAGCAGAAGAACCTGAATTAACCATTAAACCATATTTTTTTCCAAAAATATTTGAAACTTTCTTTTCTAATATCTTTACCTTTTTTCCATCTGTTAATGATAAGCTATTATTTTTTAATACTTTAATTACAGCATTAATTTCTTTATTATCATATACTGCTCGTCCATAATAAATTTTCTTCATAATATTTTTTTTGTTAATTCAAATTTTATTAGTAATTATTTTTTTTAAGTAATTTGAATATTCACATTTACCATAAAATTTTATTTGATTTAAAATTTTTTTTCTACTAATCCATTTTTTTAAATAAGCAATTTCTTCTAAGCATGCTATTTTCAGACCTTGACGATTTTCAACTGCTTGGACAAATGCAGATGTTTTGTAAAAATCTTCAATAGATCCGGTATCTAACCATGCGCCACCTCTACCTAAAAAATCAGCAGTTAATTTATTTTTTTTTCTATATATATTAAGCAAATCGACTATTTCCAATTCACCTCTCTTAGAAGGCTTTAATCTTTTTGAATATTCTGTGACATTATCATCAAAAAAATATAAACCTGTAATAGCAAGGTTAGAAAAGTAATTTTTAGGTTTTTCTTTAATTTGAGTAACTTTTTTCTTTGAATTTATTTTTGCAACACCATATGACTCAGGTTTTAAAACTTTATACAATAAAATTCTAGCACCCTTATTTAGTTTTGAAAGATTAATTAAATTTTTAGTTAGATTTTGTCCATAAAAAAAATTATCTCCAAGAATTAACGCAACATTTTTTTTATTTATAAATTTTTCGCCAATAATAAATGCATCTGGTAATCCTTTTGGTTTATCTTGTTCTGCATAATTTATTTTAATTCCTAAATTATTACCATTCGGTAATATTTTTTTGTATTGACCTAATTGACCTTTGTTAACAATAATTAAAACATCTTTAATATTTGCTAACATTAATATTGACAGTGGATAAAAAATTAATGGTTTATCATGTATTGGTAATAATTGTTTGTTAACAGCTTTTGTCAATGGACTCATTCTTGTTCCTAAGCCTCCTGCTAAAATTATTCCCTTTTTTGTCATTTTGCTCCAAATCTCTTTATAATATCTTTTTTTTTTAAGTTTTTAAAATATTGCTGATTTTCAATAAACCATTTTACAGTTTGATTAAGCCCATCATCAATTTTAATTTTTCTTTTCCATTTTATCTGATTTATAATTTTATTACTGTTCAAAGCATATCTTCTATCATGACCTGGTCTATCTTTAACAAATTTAATTTTTGATTTTGTTTTAAAATTAATATTTTTAAAAGATTTAAACAATTTTGAACATATAGAAAGATTATCAATATTTTCATTAGATCCAATATTATAAAATTGACCTATTTTACCTTTTTTAAAAACTTGAAACAAAGCCTCACAATGATCTTTAACATAAATCCACTCTCTAGAATTTTTCCCATCACCATAAATTGGAAGATCTTTATTATTTATAATGTTGTAAATAATTTTAGGTATTAGCTTTTCAGGATGCTGTCTTGGTCCATAATTATTTGAACAATTTGTTATAATTACAGGTAATTTGTAAGTCGCAAAATAGGCATAAACCAAATGATCTGAGGATGCTTTACTTGCAGCATAAGGTGACGATGGTTTGTACGGATAATTTTCGCTTGTTCTGCCTTTTAAGATGTCACCATAAACTTCATCGGTTGAAATATGAATAAATTTAAAATTTTTATTTTTTTTAGAATAAATTTTCAAATTTTCTAAAAGATTAAATACTCCTAATATATTGTTTTTAACAAATGGGTAAGGTGATTCTATTGATCTATCTACATGAGATTCTGCAGCAAGATTGAATAGGGCTATAGGTTTTTCTTTTTTGAGGATATTAAAAATTTTTTTTTTATTTAAAATATCACATTTAATAAATTTATATTTTTTATTCTCATCGAATTCTTTGACATTATAAAAATTTGAAGAATAAGAAACTTTATCTATATTTATTACATTTAAATTTTTTTTTAATAATAATTCAATTAAATTACTACCTATAAAACCTAGACCACCTGTAACAATAACTTTATTATTATTTTTCATAATTTATAATTGATATATTAATAATAAAGTATTTTAAATCTTATCTTTTTTAAATTAAAAATTATTATTAAATTTGAAGAATTAATTAATAATAAAAATTAATTATTTGATGTTTTATTTATTTTTAAATCAATTATATATTCTCTATGAATGATAAGATAGTTTGTTATCTATTCACTGTTTTTGATAAAAAAGAATCATTAATAGATTTTGTTAAACATTATAAAAAATATAAATCTGGAATAAATCATGAATTAGTAATTTGTTTTAAATTATTTGATCCATTAGAAGTAAATAAGTTAAAGAATTATTTAGTCGATATAAATTATATAGAATTTATTGACACTAGTAATGAAAATGATTGGGATTTTGGTAGTTATATGAGGGTTGCAAAATTTTTTTACAATAAGGATATATTATTTTTAAGTAGCCATTCTTATCCTGTTTGTAATGAATGGTTAAAAAAATTGTTTATGTTTAAAAATGATAGCACTGTAATTGCACCAACAGCATCCTATGAAAGTTTAATTGACTCTATTAAACTTAAAAATAAATTTCATAAAATTATAAGATATTTATTTAGAAAATATAAATTTTCTAAAAATTTCAATAAATTTCCAAATCCTCATTTTAGAACTTCAAGTTTTTTAATAAATTCAAAAATTTTTTTAGATTTTATTAAAAACAAAAAATTAAGAAACAAAGAAGATACATTAAAAATTGAGAGTGGTAAAAATAGTTTAACTAACTATTTAAAAGAAAAAAAAATCAAAATTCTTGTAGTAAATTCTGATGGAGAAAAATTTGAAGAGGCTAATTGGAGATATAGCGAAACATATAATTTTATAAGACATGATAAATCAATAATATCTGATAAGCATAGTAGAAAATTTTTAAAACTTAATAATGACGAAAGAAGTGCTTCGCGTTTTAAAGTTTGGGGTATAAAGATATGATTAAAACATTTTTAAATCTTGGTTTACAACCTCTTGCAAATCAATATCTAAAAAAACCAAAAATTTTATCTATTAAAAAAGGACAATTATACAAACTAAAAGTTTGTTTTGACACAAGATCTAAGCTTGTTTCAATATCAAAAAAAATTCCCGTTAAAAAAATGTTTAATAACACTTATCCTTATAAATCTTCTATGTCTAAAACAATGCTTAATTCATTTAAAAAATTAGCAAATGAAATCCAAAAAAGATTTAAACCTAATTTATTTTTAGAGATAGGAAGTAATGATGGTGCTTTAATTAAAAATTTTAATTCAAATAATTCAATATGTGTTGAGCCATGCTCTAATTTAGCAGAAATTACAAAAAAAAGAGGTTATTATACTTATTCAAAATACTGGAATTACTCTTTATCAAAATTAATTAAGAAAAAATTTAAAAATGTTGATGCCATATATGCTGCTAATACATTAACTCATATAGCAAATTTAAATGATGTCTTTAAGTCAATATGTAATATTTTATCTAAAAATGGAGTTTTAATTATAGAAGACCCTTCTTTATTAGAATGTATTAAAAAAACATCTTATGATCAATTTTATAACGAACATATTTATGTTTTTTCTGCTCTGGCTGTAAGAAATATTATTGATAAATTTGATTTAGAAATATTTGACATACACAAAATTGATACTCATGGTGGTTCTTTAAGATATTTTATTAAAAGAAAAAAAAATAATAATTTAAAAATAACCAGCAGGGTATCAGCTCAAATTAATAAAGAAAATAAATTTGGTTTAAACAAACTTTCTACTTACATTAAGTTTGCTAAAAAAGCACTAGAATCAAAACAAAAATTAATAACTTTGTTAAATAAATTAAAAAAAAATAATAAAATTATAATAGGATATGGTGCTACTGCAAAAGCAAGTACTGTACTTAATTATTGCAACATTGATCATAATATTATTGATTTTTTTATTGATACAACTCCTGATAAAATAAATAAATTTATGCCAGGAAAAAAAATTATGATCAAAAAGTATGATAAAAATATTTATAAAAATGTAGATTTTTTCTTACTTGGGGCATGGAATTTTAAAAAAGAAATTTTTAATAAAGAAAAAAACTTTCTTAAAAAGGGGGGGAAATTTATAGTTCATGTTCCTTCACCTAAAATAATAAGTAAATAAAAAATTAAATTTTAATTTTATTTAGAGCATTATTTTTAAATAAATTTGCTTCTCTAATGTATCTTCTTACCATTTGTGTTGTTTTGTGTCCTGTCATTGCCATAATACTTCGTTCATCTGCTCCTGAGTCAGCCGCAACAGTGGCAAAACCTGATCTCAAACTATGACCTGCAAAGTTTTTATTTTCTATTCCTGCCAATCTTAAATGTTCCTTAATTATCAAGACTACAGATTGATCAGTTAATCGATTGTTTGTTAATACTGACCCTTTTGAAAATCTTCTAAAAATAGGACCAGATTTTATTTTAGAAATTTTTAACCACTTTCTAAGATTAATTACAGGGCAATAATTTTCATCATTAAAGTAGGGCAGTCCTTTAATCATTCCCTCTCCAAATTGATCAGTTTTTGATTTTCTAAGAGTTATTTTTAGTCCTTCAGGAACAAATTCTAAATCTTCATAGTCAATAGATATTAACTCGCTTCTTCTAAAACCACCTCCAAAACCAATTAGAATTATTGCTTTATCTCTGAGCTTCTTATTTTCATTTGTATTTTGCTCATTAATTGAATTAATTATTAATTTTAAATGATTGATTAATATAGGTTTTTTACCTTTTTGAATGCTTCCTTTAACCCTTCTAATACCCAT
>MDSW01162775.1_pt1 | contig 11353 bp, 7 predicted proteins | sample 811171 | NCBI WGS metagenome assembly MDSW01 (sample SAMN05326641, study PRJNA326480) | marine metagenome | isolation source: seawater | place: Atlantic Ocean: North West | collected 2012
ATGGATTATAGATCCAATTGATGGAACTAATAACTTTATTACTAAATATCCTTATTTTTGTATATCTATAGCTGGCTATGCCAATAATGAAATTGTATCGGGTTGCATTTTAAATCCCCTGACTAATGAGTTATTTTTAGCAGTTAAAGGACAAGGTGCTTATCTAAATAATAAAAAATACAAAGTTAGTGAGGAGAAGAAATTTTCAAATTTAATATATGGAACTGGCTTTGTGATTTCGGCACCTGAATCTGTAAAAAAGAATATGAAAAATCTTCAAAGTATAGTTGGTGAGATTAAATCTTTTAGAAGAACTGGTTCAGCTGCATTAGACTTAGCTTATGCATCTTGTGGAAGACAGCATGGATATTGGCAATTATTAGCTAGACCTTGGGATTATGCTGCTGGTGTTCTTTTAATACAAGAAGCAGGTGGGATAGTATCAGAAGTTAATGGAAATAAATTAAACCTGAAGTCTCAGTCATTATTAGCTAGTAATAATTCTAAAAATCATAAAAAAATGATAAGTAAGCTGATAGATTAACAACTTATATAAATTTCAAGAATTCTTTCTTTTCCTTTTCACTTATTTCAGGCGACATATTGTGGATTGGATTTGATTCCATTGATCCCTCTTTTGTAACCCTGCTTGTTATTTTAGGGAAGTATGTTTGAAGAGGATCTATAGGGACCAGGAAAACATTGGGCCCTGGCTTATTGAATGCTTTAAGAAAGTTTTTATTGTTTAAAAAGTTATTTTTTAATTTAATTGTTGAAACACCCCACGATTTAAAAAGAAGTTCCCAATTTGGTATCCCAAGCTTGGTCTTAATATCACAGCCCATATATGCACCATTGAAATAGTTTTTTTGTGTCATTCTAATCGATGCATACCCATCATCACAGAATAAAAAAGTTTTAATATTTAATTTATTAATTGCAACTGTACCGTACTCTTGAAGGTTTTGTGTAAATCCACCATCTCCTTCAAAATGAATTATCTTTTTATTTTTATTTGCAAAAGCTGCACCAATAGCACCAGATAATCCATATCCCATTGAAGCTAATGCTTTATTATTGATAATTTTTTGGCCTAATTTCTGCTCGAACGTTTGATTAAATGTTGTAAAAGCTCCGCCACTACTGCATGGAATTATAACATCTTTATTTTTTGCAATTTTAGATATGTCGAAATAAAAGTTATAAGGTGAAATAAAGCCTTTATTTGTTATATTGTTTTTTTCGACTAATGGAAAATGTTTTTTAATTCTTACACAGTAATTAATCCAATCTTCTTTTTCTTTAATTTTAAAATTTAAAAGATTTTTTAGTATTATATTCGCATCATAATTTATTTTAAAATCAGTCTTAGGATGGTGTTTTCTCAGTTCTTCTTTATCAATATCGACATGAATAATCTTTCCATTTTTAACAAACTCCTTCCAATTAAATCCAGTTTGCTGAAGCCCTAACCTAGTTCCCAGAGCTAATAGAACATCAGATTGTTGAATTATGATGTTTGAGTATCTTTGACCCCAAGTATTTGGTCTACCAAAGTAGTTCTTTGAGTCTGAACCTATTCTGTCGGAAGCATTCCATGTAAGCATAATAGGGATTTTTAATTTTTTTAATTTATCTTGTAATTTCAATGCAACATTTCTTTCAATGCCCGCACCAATAAGTATTGTGGGTCTGCTGGCATTGTTTATTAGTTTCAATATTTGTTTAGATTTCTGTATAGCTTTCTTATCTTCATTTAATCTCATAACCTTTTTTTTATTAAGTATTAATTTTTTATTTAACTTTGTTAGAGTGTATCCTTGAATGTCTAGTGGTAACTCCAAAAATATGGGTCCTTTTCTATCCTGCTTAGGTATTTCGACAATTTCCCTAAATTGATCGAAATTTATAGGTTTATCTAGCCTAACAGATTTATTAGTTATTGGCTCTACTATCTTAGCTCCATTTATTTCTTGAATTCCTCTCTGTCTTAAAGGTGAATTCGATAAATCTTCCCTTTTAACTTGACCACCGATTACTAAAAGCTCTCTACTTTCGAGGTATGCTCCACCAATAGCAGTAACTATATTCGTTAGTCCAGGCCCAGCAGTAACAAGTGCAAATGCTTTTTCCTTGTCACTAGTTGCATTAAAATATTCAGTTGCAATCCCTGCAGCTACCTCATGGACTATGGGGATACAATTAAATTTAGTTCTAAAGCTTTCTTGAGCATGCATTATATTTCCACCTGATAAGAAAAAACAATGTGTATAACCAAGATTTTTGAGCCATATTGCAAGCTGATCGCTATATTTGTATTTAGATTTCATAATAATTTAATTTAGTATATAATAAAAAAAAACTTATGAATACCAAAGAAAAAAAGATGTTTGATATTTTGATCGAACTCAAAGAAAGATATAACGTTTTTAGTGTAAAAGCTGAGTTCGAAGCTGAAGGGACTAGAACTGATGATTTATTAAGACTCTATGATATTGTTCGAAGATCTGGACTTGGTCTAACAATTAAAATCGGTGGCTGTGAAGCAATTCGTGACTTAATTGAATGTAAGCAATTAGGAGTTGATAGAATTGTTGCCCCCATGATAGAAACTGATTATTCTTTGAAAAAATTTATTGGAGCTATTAAACATGTGTACGATGAGAATGATATAAAAAATACATCATTTTATATGAATCTCGAAACAATTACTGCATATGAAAATATTAAAGACATCACAAAAGTTATAAAAGGATCTGTTGTTGGCGGATATGTTTTTGGTAGGGCAGATTTTTGTGGATCCCTTGGTCTTGGTTCAAATGACATTAATAATGATGAAGTTCTTGAATATGCCAAAAATGTTGCTCAAAGTTGTTTAGATGATGACTTGGAGTTTGTAGTTGGAGGAGGTGTGTCATTTGATTCTTTAAGTTTCTTTAAAGCACTATATCCAATAAGATTAACATCTTTTGAGACGAGAAAGATTTTATTTGATAAAGAAATTGTTAATCTGGATATGAGGAAGGGCATTCAATTAGCAGTTAGTTTTGAACTTTTATATTTAGAAAATAAAAGAGATTATTATCAAAATGTAGCAAGTGAAGATTTAACAAGAATCGAGATGCTTAAAAAAAGGATTAATCTTTAAATCCTTTTTCACAATAAAAACCTTCAAATCTTTTACTTTTATATTCAATCTTACAATCTTTAATAAGTTTAATGTTATTCCAGAATTCTTCGTAATGTCTGGCCCATTTATTATCAAAAATTACATACCCATCAAGCATTTTAAATTTAGGTGAACCATAAAGGATTTTTGCAGAGGTTTGCGGATTAATTGGAATTGCAAATAAATGAAAAGGCATGGGCATAAAATGAGGGTTTCCATCCGATCTGATAGCATTTTTACCAAAGTCTCCAAATGATAGAACTGTTATATTTTTATTTTTTGGTATTTTTTGCATATAAGAATTTAAGTCATCTGGAAAATCATTTGAAGTTACTTCATATTTCTCGATAATATTTTCATTGAAAGTAATCTTTGGTTTTAAATTTTCAACCTTTAAAACTTCACGATTTTTTAAAATTGATAACTGTGCAATTGAAATAATCAATAACATTGGAATAAGACAAATCCCAATTAATTTTTTATCTATATATGAAGTTATGATTCCAAAAATTAAGAAATATATTGGCCATAAAGCCAAAATATTATTTGGAACAGCTCTTCCAAAAAAGTAAGATAAAAGACCTAGCATAAGCAGAATATAAAAATTTAATTTAAAATCCTTTAAATTATTTATTTTATTAATTAATAAAAATATTGGTATTGCGATAACAAGCATTGGTGAAAACGGAGTTAAGCTAACTGTCATATACCCTTCCCCATATGCAAGTACACTTAAAAAATGCATTTTAAAATTAATTGAATTTAAATCATATGTAACTTTATAAATATATAAAATTAAAATTATAAATAATAAAAATGAAATTATAACTTTAAGTATATTAGTTAAAACTACGCTAAATTCTGAATTTTTAAAATTATTATAAATATTTAATAATATATAAATTACAAATGGAAAAATTACATAGCAAAAAGCCTCTATAGACCATAAGAAAGAAATTGAAAAAATAAATGATAATAAAAGTATTTTTAAATTAGAATATTTTTTAAAAGGGTTAACATCAAACATCTCATTTATAATAATTAATAAATAAACTGGAAAAAATCTTAATATTGATGATGATGGATAAGGATTTGGTCCTACCAGTGTAGGATCCGAGAGAAAAAATAAAATTGAAAAAAATACAAATAGGAATATTTTATTTATTTTTATATTACTTCTGGATACTATGAAAAAACTTAGTATGATTGTTAAAATCATTAAACCAGATTGAAAAATATGGAATGTATTCAAACCATTTTTAAAATTCAATAAACTGGGAAGTAAGATATTAAGAAAGCCATATTGTGAGGGCTGATCAAAAAGTAATCTATAACCATTCTGTTCTATTTGTGCGATAATAGGGGATACATAAAACGAAATATGAAAACCCTTTTCTGCTAAATATAAATAATCTGTTCTAAAAGCTAAAAAGCTTCCTAGAAATATAATAATAATGAAAAATAGGAAAAATAAGGCTTTTCGACTATATTCTAAATTTAATAAATAATAGTTAATTAAAATAAAAATATTGAATAAAATCAGGTCTTTTATATCAACTATGTTTTCGCTAAAAGATCTGAACTGAGTAAAGCCAAATCCAAGGAACAACCCAATAAAAATACAATGATTTCCGTAATTTAATTTTTTTAAAAAATAAATTATTAAAGGTAGAGTGGACAATAATAATATGAATTTTCTAGTTATTTCAAATTCTGTGCCTCTCCCCATATACCCATAATTGTAAAGAAAATTGTGAATCATGATGTAGGAAAATACTATGACTATTAAAGGAAAAAATTTTATATTAATGTTTTCTCTGATTTTTTTATAAAAAATTATAATAAACATCACAAGAGAACCATAGAAAAAATACCAATAATCTGATGAAAATTTTGGATAAATAAAATTAAAAAAGCCAAAAAATAAAATAAAGTAATATAGATATGCCACTTCGGATTTCATTGTAATAAAGTTTTGATATATTTTTTTATGATAAGTAAATTGTGTTTTTTTTACTATATAGACCAATGATGTAGCAAAAATTATAAGAAATATAAAAAACTTCATTATTTTTAAAGATAATTTTTTTAAAATAAATGAATTGTCAGAAACTATCATTAAATATTTATCATCTTTCTCATATAATCTGATTAGATTTTTCGTTATTACATAATATTTCTCTTTTCCTAGTTTCAATTTTTTTCTATTTTCTAAAGCTTCATAGAATTCAACATCATATGTTTTATAAAAGGTTTCTTTTTTTCCTATTGATATATATATATTGAACTTGTCAGTATTTGATCCATAAATTTTATTATTTTTAATAAGATATTCTTTTAGGTCATTAATTTCATTGATACTCTTCTCATGATATTTGATATCCCTTTCAAATTTAGATGAATAATACGAATTTATTTCTTCGGCAATTCTTTTACTAGAACTTTTAAAATTTTTGAAATCCGACTGAATGAGAGTTAGCATTATAATCGGTATAGCCAATATAGTTAACACTATTCTTATTTTTTTATTCACTTCAAAATTATTTTATATAATTTCACTATATGCAAATTTTTGTATATTCTTTGAATATATTTATGCTAGATTTTGCTAAAAGAATATTAAATATTAAATTTATAAGATTCTTATTAGTCGGTTCTATTAATACAGTATTGAGTTTTTTAATTTTTAGTTTTCTTTATTATATTGGATTTCATTACTTCATTGCTACTACTATGAATTTAGCAATAGGGATGTTTATTAGTTTTAATACACATAAGCACATAACATTTACGTCAAAATCTAATAAATATAATATTTATGTTGGTTTTGCACTTATTTTTTACCTAATTACAAATATTTTATTATATTTGGCTGATCAATCTAACTTTAATATTTATTTAAGTTATTTCTGTATATTATTACCGATTGCTTTATTCAACTTCTTGATTTTAAGGAGATATGTATTTAATTGAAAAAAATTATATTTATAAATAAAAATACTGAATTATTTTTTCTAATTTCAACATTTTTATTTTTCAATATTTTTATTATTTCCTGGAACTATACTTATTTACCTTTAACTGAGGGTTGGTTTCTGCTAGGAGGCAAGCTAATAGAACAAGGGCTTCTTCCATATACAGATTTCTATGCTTATTTAACTCCCTTTTATTATTGGTATTCGTATTTCATTTTACTCTTAGGAGAAGAAACAATTTTTATTTCACGAGTCTTAGGTCAAATTAATTTAAATATCCTTTTTTTTCTTACATATAAGGTTTTGAATATAAATTTTCCAAAAGCTCAATCCTTAATAACAGCACTTTTTTCGATGATATTTTATTTATCAATAAATGCAATTCTTTCATATGATTTTATTCATATTGTTAATATTTTTGCATTATCATCTTTTTATATTATTGCTACTAAAAAAAGTCCAAGATATCTTTTTTTGGCTGGTTTTTTAGCTGCGATGTGTTTTTTGACCAAGCAAAGTAATGGAGCTGTAATATTTATCACTTTAACAATAATATTTATTTATAAATTTTGGCATTATAAAAGATTTATATTTTATCCATTTTCTGGAGCAGTACTGGCTGTTATATTAAATTTTATTCCATATTATAATTTAGAGGCTCTTCATATTATTTATGAGAATATAGTTATAAATGCTGGTAGTGCTAAAGGTGGCATTATACATTCATTAACAACTCTAATCCCACCGAGATCTGATTTCTATAGTTTTCAAAAATTATTAAAATTTATATTGAAAATTTTTATACCCTTGTTGATAATTTTTAAATTTCATAAACTTTTTACCAAAAAGATTGATAATTTTTTAACATTTGATAACGTAGAAACCACAAATTTTGGAATAAAATACCTTATTATTTTTTTAGTTTTAACATTGATGATTTTATGTTTTTTTATTTTTGATATAAAAGATTTTTTTATTACCAAATCAATTTCTGATTTCTTTCTTAATAGGGTTTATTTATGGGCAGGCTATTGTCCGATTATATTTTTACTATTTATAAAAAATAAAAGTTTTGATAAAAGTCTTGGTATATTCCTAGCTGGCCTAACATTTGCGGCTGCTACCTCTGCAGGTCTTACATCGGTTTCAATTTTTTTACATGTTGCTTTTTTAATGTGTCTTCTTATTTCTTTTAAATCATTATTCAGTATTGGCTGTATTATTGCATTGACAGTAATGTTTTCATATTCAAGCATTTATATTTTAGAAAAAAAACATAAAACTTACCATTGGTGGGGTATAAACTCTTATAAGGGTAGCTTTGAATCTAAATCAATTCCCTTTATTTCAAAGATAAAAAATGATGGACTGAGTAATCATTTAAATATCATCAATTCAAAGCTTTCTAATTGTAAGAATAAGCCCTCAAGTCTAATTGCATTTCCACACGGAGCTATTATAAATTTATCTACAAATATTAATCCTCCAACTCCAACAATCTCATACTGGTTTGATTTTTTATCAAATAAGGATGCTAATTACGAACTAGTAAAATTAAAACAGAAAAGTCTTGATGTAGTAGTAATAATTAGTATTCAAGAGCTTGCATGGAAAACTCATGAGAATCTATTCAGACCTGAAGATAAATACTTAATGCAACGCGAAATAAATAAATACCTGTTGAATATAGTTAATACTGATAATTATCAAAATATATACAGTTTTTACCAAGATAAAACTAAAGTTGAAATTTTTACTGTAAAAAAACTATTATGTAATTAGTCTATTTTTTCATATACGCTTATTAGTTTTCCACGTTCAACCAGTTTGTAATTCCCATTATTTTTTAATTCTTTGAATAGTTTTCTTGCTTGATTGATAGCATTGATTTTAATTCTGAAATCGACAGCATGTTCATATATTTCATAATATGTATTGCTCTTTATATCATCAATATAGTTATCAACAAAAATAATTTTTTTGTCCTTAAAAGAATTATATGCATTATTCTTTATATCTTCATTTACCATATTTAGTATCAATTGATCATATTTTGCATTTGCTTTATTACATAAAAAGGGCAGAAAGCTATCATGAATAGAGATGAGATGAATCATTTTTTTATTGTTATGCTTATCAATAATCCTACATGAATCTTGAATATATACCGGATTGATTGTTGTACTCATATTTATTTTATTATCTATTTTCAACTCATAGTTTTTCAAATATCTTGTTAAAGAACCATAAAATAATTCTTTTTCAGTATAAAAATTATTTATAGCATAATAGGTAGTAAATATTGCGACAAAACTTAAAATTACTAAAGATGTAGTAAATTTTTTAAATATAATAAATCTATCTATAAAAAATAAAGTAATAAAACTAATGGGCCAAATAATAGGTGCTAGATGGTTGTAGGATGGGTTCCATACATAATAAAAAATTGATAGCATCGAATAACAAGAAATTATTTTTATAAAAATATGTGATTTAGAATCGCTTACAGACGATGATACTATGTACATTAAGATGCATAATAAAACTATGATGATACTTAGCTCCAGAAATTTAAGAGAGGGACCTAAAAAAATGAAATTGAAAGTAGAAAAATAATTATCATCATTGAAATTATTAAATAGAAAAATATATAATACTAAAAACAAAAATATAAAATTTAATAAGTTTTCTTTACTTGATAGTTTAATTTTCTTATCAATAAAAATTTGAAAAATTACACTAAAAATTATAAATAAACTCAGCTCAATAAATACAAAAGTTTGTAAAATCAAAAACAGATAAAAGTATTTTATAAAATTAGTTTTTCTTTCATAATATACTTTATATAGGAAGTAAAAAATAATTGGAATGAAAATTTGTCGTATTGGACTAACCGTAGGGGTTAAGTAAAAGTTCAAAAAATCAAGCAAGATATATGATAAAGTAAATACCAATACGAATAAAAATACTAAATATTTATTTTGATAAATTTTTAATCCCAAATACATTAAAACTAGAGGAAAAAGAATTAAAAACGAATGAATGATAGATAAATATGCATTAAATGAGATTTCATTAAAAATTTGAATTGAACAAAAATAAATTATGTATGTGGTTAATATTCCATATTGATGTATGTTTCTATCAATTCCAATGTCTATATAATACGCTGGTAGTAAAAAGGTCATATGGTGGTGAAAAAAGAATCCTTCTAGAATTTTAAATCCCCCTAGTATTTGTATGATTATGTTTTCTTCAATTGTTTTATCAGGAACTAATATTCTATTTTTGGCATCAAAATCCGGTATTGCTATGCTTTCATTTATTATAATAAATTCTGATGTAATTAATGGAAGAAAAATATAAAATAAAATTCCTATTGATGACAATGATAAAGTTATTGGTATTAGATTTGATATTTTGTTCATCTTCTTCCTTTTTGAATTTTTATTATTAGATCATTTAATAATTCCTTAACAATAGTCCCATATGATTTTTTCACTTTTAATTTATCCTTAAAGATGTAAAAAACTAGAAAACCTATTAAGCAAAAAATATATAAAATAAATTCATGAATTTTATACGGGTTCATTTTCCATAGAATCCAATGATATACTCCTTTAATTTCATATGGATCTAAGAATGATTTAATTAATAAAAAAAATACAACTAAGGCTAGCAGAAAAATAAAAAATTTTGTTGTAATTCTATCCCTACCACTATAGAAAAATGGACAGTCAACCTTGTCGGGAAAAAATCTAATATAAAAAAATAAAACTATAATTAATAAAATTAAATATAAACTTGATTTTATAAAAATAGGATATGCAAGATCTATTTGACTCATTGATCCTAATATGAATGAGTATCTTCCATTTCCATAGTCAAAGATTAAAGATGTAGTAGTATATGTCTCTAAAAATGTGTTTACACCTAGTAATTTATAATAATTATGAAAAGGAAGTTCATAGTTTTTATTAAAATCATTAAATAATCCTAAAGACTCAGCTGATTGATTATTTCGCATTTCAATTTTGCTTATATTGAGATAATTTGGAATATTGCCAAATAAATTTTCACGATTCTGTAAATAGCTATTTATTACTCCAGAAGCACAAATGGGGTCAAAATTCTTTTGAGGGCACTTACTTTTAACATAACTCGAAATAGCACTAACTTCTTTTTTTAGTAATCTTTTTCTATTTGATTTTTCTTGAAGAATTTCAACGAAAATAAATAGACCAATAAAAGTAACTATAAATAAGAATAGGTATAAGATATTTATGTAATTTGTTGTTTTCAACTTAATATTATCCAAATATTAATTTATATTATTTCTATATGTCAAAATTGAATTACAAACAATTGATTACCAAAATGACAAATGAAGGATATTGTAACACAGAATTTATGCTTGAAAGTGTTGGAAAATATACTCCTTTAGACTCAGATTGGAATTATAAGGATGTTCCTCACCTTAATATAGTTCATAAAAATGTAGATAGTATTCAAGCTATTGTTGATGATAATTTTGTTGGTTCAATTAATTTTCTTAAAATTCCTTTCATAGGTATAACTATTCCACTAATATTTGTAAATTATGAGGTATCCGAAGTAGAACAAATTTATTTTTCATCTTTTGGACCTTTTATGATTCTTGTTAAAACTTCAGCTATAAAAGAGGGAGAATCTACTGTTGTTAAATCCTATTTTACTATATTGTCCAAAAAAATATTTAAATTTTGTCATGGCTTTATAAAAAAAATGGTTATGAAAAATAATGAAATTCTGATGTCAGAGGATATACCCATGAGAGATAGAAGACATGCTTTAAGAGAAAGTGGGCATGATTTCTATAACCCTTATGATACATATTCGTTTAAATTTACTGAAGAAATATATAGAGCTAATGTATATAGTAACGATGAAAGTTTTGTTGATATTTCATATAAGCAAATTTTAGAATCAAGAGATGGTGACATAATAGGTAAGAGTTGTGGGATATTGTCTTTTTTCGTAAAGGTTGATGATAATATTAAATCAATTTGGCCCACAACTTGTCCTCATGAAGGTGCTAAGATGGATAAAAAATGTATTATTAAATCTAGAATATTATGTCCTTGGCATCATAGAAGAATTGATAGGATTTTAGATTTTGATACTAAAATAAGACATATCATACCCAGCATTGATTATTGTGTTGAAAAAT
>MDSW01137994.1_pt1 | contig 11352 bp, 12 predicted proteins | sample 811171 | NCBI WGS metagenome assembly MDSW01 (sample SAMN05326641, study PRJNA326480) | marine metagenome | isolation source: seawater | place: Atlantic Ocean: North West | collected 2012
ATCAAACGGACCAGGTTCGCCATTCATTTCTTCCATTTGAATAATCTCTGTTTTCTTTTCAAGGAAATCAACTGATATGTACGCATCTTTTTGAAAAAACCTTGATTTTCTCATGTTCTTCAAGGAAATTCTGCTTGCAGTTAAATTCGCCACACATCCGTTATCGAATTCTAATCTTGCGTTGGCTATGTCGTGGGTGTCACTTACCACGGCCACTCCGCTTGCTGAAACTTTTCGGATGTTTGATTTAACGACTTTAAGTACTATGTCGAGATCATGAATCATCAAGTCCAAGACCACCGGAACATCGGTTCCTCGAGGGTTAAATTGTGCTAAACGATGGGTTTCAATAAACATGGGGTGCTCAAAGTAGCTTTCAGCAGCTTTAAATGCAGGGTTGAACCGCTCAACGTGACCAACCTGAGCTTTAACGTTGGCCTCATGCGTGATTTCAAGCAATGACTTGGCCTCCTGGACAGTATTGGTTATCGGCTTTTCTATAAATATGTGTTTGAATGACTTTAGCGCCTTAATAGCAAGCTCGTAATGGGATAGAGTTGGAGTTACAATGTCCACCGCTTCCACTTGTTCGATCATTTCATCATAGCTGGTAAATGACCGAACGTTGTACTCATTCGCTACGTTTCTGCAATTTTCTTGGTTAACATCAAATATTCCAACTAATTCCAATTCGGGAATTTCTGAGATTAATTTGATGTGAATTTTGCCAAGATGTCCAGCCCCTGCTACTCCGATTTTCATAGTACAACCGTAATTGTTTGCTACAAAAATAGAGGAGGTAATGAAGATATTAAAGATTGCAAAATTTAATTATTAACAGTGTTACTCGCATATCTCTTTCATGTCAGATAAAATTACCATTAGCTCCACCTTATTTTTGTATTGTGATGGATACGATTAAACACCAGGGGATGCGCAAGAATTTGATCAATGCGCTTCGGAATAAAGAGTTGTATGAGGAGTCGGTTTTGGACGCTATGAATCTGGTTCCTAGGCATTTATTTATTGACAGTAGTGCGTTTTTGGAGTTTGCTTATCAGGATGCCGCTTTTCCTATAGGAGCAGGACAAACCATTTCCCATCCTTCAACTGTCGCTTGGCAAACCAGCTTGCTGAATGTTAAAAAGGGGGAAAGGGTGCTGGAGATTGGAACTGGCTGTGGTTTTCAAACTGCTGTTTTGTGTGAGCTGAAAGCGAAGGTATATACGATCGAAAGACAACGGGAGCTGTATATGAAGACTAAAAGGCTTCTGCCCGAAATGGGATATCGGGCACATTTGTATTATGGAGATGGATACAAAGGAATCCCTCAGTGGGCTCCTTATGATAAGGTGATCGTTACTTGTGGGGCTCCAAAAATACCTGAAGATTTGCTCGCCCAGCTGGTTGTCGGTGGAGTTATGGTTGTTCCTGTTGGAGAAGGAACACAAACTATGATGCTTATAGAGAAACGGGGTGAGGATGAATATGACATACAAGAATGTGGTGATTTTTCTTTTGTACCCATGCTGCCTGATCGTGATGGTCTATTGTGAAATTCATTGAAATGTACTGGCAAAGGGATGCTAATTTTGAAACCTTTTCGCTCACAGCTCGTACTTTGCACCGTTTGTTATATGATCAGTGAAGTGATATAGAAAGGTAGGATTGTGAACATGTTTGTGTTGAGAATCACAATAGGATAAGCACAAAACACCCTTGAAATTGAGCTATTTTTGATCGAAGTTTAAATAAATAAACTACACTAAATTAAATACTTAAGTTATGAAAAAGAAAGTGATTTTACTTGCTGCAATGTTTGTTGGAGTAAGTGCGTATGCTCAGGATTTGACCTCCAAAAAAGGAGAAACAATGCTTCCTGAAGCAGGAGATTGGGCAGTTCAGTTTGATGCTGCGCCATTCTTAAACTACGCAGGAAATTTATTCAATGCCGGTGCTACCGCACCTGGTGCTGATTTCGTAAATGCTGGGGCGATTGCGGGGAAGTATTTTAAAGATGCATCTACCGCTTATCGAGTGAAATTGAATATTGGAATGGGCTCCATGACGGATAAGGCTCTTGTTCCTGATGCTACTTCCACAGCTACTCCAGTTCCAATGGTAGAGGATTCTAGGAAAGATGGTTATACCAATGTGACGATCGGAGCAGGTATGGAAATGCGTCGAGGAAATGGAAGACTGCAAGGTTTTTACGGAGCAGAGCTGATGTTTATGATGGGAAGCACGAAAACAACGTATACCTACGGTAACGCGTATGATTTTACGAATCTTCCTTCACAAACTCATGGTACAGATGGAAGCAGTGATGTATTAGAAGTTAAGTCAGGTTCAACCATTGGCTTGGGTGTTAGAGGTTTTGTTGGTTGCGAATATTTCGTTGCAGCAAAGATCTCCATCGGTGCTGAATACGGTTGGGGCCTTGGATTGTCAAGCACAGGAAATGGTTCTCAAACTGTTAAGCAAGTGAATTCTGCGGGAACAGCTCTAGAAGATTATACTTCAGAATCTGCTGGGATGAGTGCATTTGGAATCGGTGCAGATATCAATGGTGGTAACAATTTAGGTACTGCATCTTTGGTAGCTACTTTCCACTTCTAAAAGAAGATTTATTTTTAGGAGAAGCCTTCCCTCGGGAAGGCTTTTTTTATTCCTTACTATTGAGAGTAAATTGTTACCCGAAATTTTTCTTAATCCGGTCCAAGGCTCTTTTGTTGTCCCGGTCTTTAATGCTGTCGCGTTTATCGTGTATCTTTTTTCCCTTCGCCAATCCGATTCTGACTTTTGCCAAACCTTTATCATTCACAAACAGATTGAGGGGAACCAGGGTGAACCCCTTAGTTTTCAATTTCTTGTGAATTTTGGTGATTTCTGCACGATTCAACAATAATTTTCGATCTCTTCGTACTTCGTGATTGAAGTGTCCACCATTGCTGTATTCTTCAATGTATGCATTTCGCAAAAAAACCTCGTTCTGTTGAATTACTGCGAAGGCTTCTGCAATACTTGCTTTGCTTTCTCGTATTGATTTGATCTCCGTTCCCAATAAACGGATGCCCGCAATAAACTCGTCGACGATCTCATACTCGAATCGAGCCTTTTTGTTTTTTATGTTGATGTTTTGGGAAGACATGAATTCAAAGGTAATAAACTCGATCATTAGCCGAGAACAACATCCAGAACCATCATAATTACAAAGCCAATTATAAAGCCCAGCGTTGCAATGTCTGTGTACTTATCTCTCTGAGTTTCAGGGATTACCTCTTCCACAACTACATAGATCATTGCGCCAGCTGCAAACGCAAGGGCATAGGGGAGTATGGGCTCGAAAGAGGTTACTGCCCAGGCGCCGCAAACGCCTGCAATGGGCTCAACTATTGCCGATAATTGTCCGTACCAGAAACTTTTTCTTCTGGATACACCTTGTCTTCTCAATGGCATGGCAACGGCGATACCTTCGGGGAAATTTTGAATTCCGATTCCAATAGCGATGACTACGGCGGCTGAAATGAGCTCAAGATCTCCGCCTGCAGCACCAAATATCACACCTACGGCAAGTCCTTCAGGAATATTGTGCAAGGTAATCGCCAGTACCAATAATGTTGTGCTGTGCCAGTCGGTTTGAATTCCTTCTTTTTCATCTTTGGAGAAATTGATGTGCAAATGAGGCAGAAATTTGTCCAATATGAATAGAAAAAGTGCACCCAATAAGAAACCAACGGATGCGGGCATTACTTCCCATCCTCCCGACATTCCCATTTCGGAGGCCTGATCTATCGCAGGAATCAGCAAGCCAAAACAACTTGCTGCAACCATAACACCTCCTGTGAAACCCAATAGACCGTCTAAAACTGATCGCCTTAATTCCTTAAAAAAGAATACAGTAGCGGCTCCGAAGGCAGTAAGCAGCCACGTAAAGGTCGTTGCGATCAAGGCGGCAAGCACAGGATCGATTCCCGAAAACCATTTGTAAACGGATTCGATCATTTGGGTTGAACAATTAAGTTGTCGGCCACACGCTGTGATATGTTTTGTTCCGATCCATTAACCAAAATGCTCAACGAACGGTCAAATTCGAAATGATTAACGATTTCAATAGTTGTGCCTAATTTCAGATTCCTTTTTTCCAAATGCTGAAGAAATAGGCTCGAGGAATCGGATACACCGACCAAAGTGCTTACAGCACCATCATTTAGCTCTGATAACGTTGTCTTTTTCCTATGATCTTCTATTTTTCCTTTGCTATTGGGGATGGGGTCTCCATGCGGATCAAATTTTGGATTACCCAAAAAATCATCTAACCGATTGGTCAGCTCTTCCGATTGAATATGTTCCAGTTGTTCGGCAATTTCATGCACTTCATCCCAGTTAAAATTTAGCTGGTCAACAAGAAATACTTCCCACAATCGATGTTTTCTAATTGTGGTCAAGGCAATAGTTCTGCCTTTGTTTGTTAGCTCTACGCCGTAATATTTTTTATAGGATACTAATTCTTTGTCTGACAATTTCTTCATCATTTCAGTTACGCTTGAAGCCTTGGTATTCAGTATTTTAGCGATTGAATTAGTGCTAACGCCCTTTTCAGATTGTTCCGTGAGTGCGTAGATGGCTTTCAGGTAATTTTCTTCAGTATGGTTGATGAAATGTCTCATGACGTGATCAAATTTACTCATTTATTTAGAATTCGTTTAAATATTTTTTAGATTAGCCTAAAAATTATTTTTTACGATCAGAATTGTCAGTTTTATAATTTGTCTTTTCCCGATCATCTGTTTTTCTCAGGTTCGTGTGAACTTGGTTGCTCATGACCAGTATGGTTTCTCAGTGCCTTATGCCGACTTACAATTGGATGATTCAATCCAAATAATTACTCGTGAGGATGGGGTGGTACCTGTAAATTTATCTCTGGGCAATCATGTAGTACGAATTGAATCAATAGGATTCAAACAGGAAACATATGAGTTTACTGTATCTGAAAAAACGAAGGAACAAATTATTCTATTTGAGACCCTTGATGACTTAGACGAAGTTGTGGTTTCCGGAACTCTCGCAGAAATTTCAAAATCCAAATCACCGGTAGCAATTACAGTTCTGACACCAAAATTTTTCTCCAAAAACCCTGAGCCGAGTATTTATGGAATGATCGATCAAGTCAACGGAATTCGATCCCAGCTGAACTGTAACGTGTGCAACACGGGCGATATCCATATCAACGGAATGGAAGGGGCGTATACTATGATTACTATTGACGGTATGCCAATTGTTGGTGGTTTATCTACCGTTTATGGGCTTCAGGGTATACCTAACTCTTTGATTGACCGTGTTGAAGTAATTAAAGGACCTGCATCTACACTATATGGTTCTGAAGCGGTCGGAGGCCTGATCAATGTGATTACTAAAAACCCGGGTAAGGGAAATAATCTGAGCGTCAATGCCAGCTATTCAACTTATCGTGAAGGAAATCTAGACTTGGGGTATACAACTACCCTAGGTAAAGTAAGTGTTCTTCTCGGATTGAACTACTTTAAATACGGTAACCCTGTAGATTTCAATGGAGATAATTTTACTGACGTTACGCTGCAGGATAGAATATCGGTATTCAATAAATGGAGTTTGAAAAGAAAGTACAATCGTATTGCGAATATTGCATTCCGATATGTGTATGAAGACAGGTGGGGAGGGGAGATGCAATGGACCCCAAGTTTTAGGGGAGGAGATGAGATTTATGGTGAATCGATATGGACAAATCGTTGCGAGCTGATTGGAAATTATCAGCTACCGGTTAAAGAAACCATAATATATCAGGCGTCAGCTTCGAAGCATTACCAAAATTCGGTTTATGGGAATATATCCTATATAGCAGATCAAACCATTGCATTCAATCAGATCAAATGGATAAAAGAAGTTGGAATAAACAACATTACTGCCGGCATGGCTCACCGGTTTACATACTTTGATGACAACACGGTTGCTACAATGCAGGAAAATGACACGATTGTTTCCAACAACCCATACCGGGTAGGTTTGCCGGGTCTGTTTTTACAGGATCTATTGATTTTCTCTGAGAAAAGTCAGCTTTTACTTGGGGCAAGATTGGATCTTCATCCACAACACGGAAATGTGTTTTCCCCAAGAGCCAATTTTAAACTATCACCTACCGAGAAGTTTGATCTCCGATTTGCATTAGGCAATGGGTTTCGCGTAGTGAACCTATTTGCAGAAGAGCATGCTGCGCTCACCGGAGCCAGAGAAGTAATTGTGAAAGAAAGGCTAGCACCTGAGACTAGCTACAATGCTTCAGTAAATCTGACGCGCAGGTTCTATGCATCAAAAGGTATGTTTACTATTGATGCCAATTTGTTCTATACGTATTTTGACAACAAAATCAATCCGGATTATGAGGAAAATGATAACGCCATCATTTACGAGAATTTAGATGGATATGCGATTTACAGAGGAATGAATCTGGATACACGATTTAAGTTTGAATTTCCATTAACCATTCATGCGGGAATGACATTTCTTGATGCATTCCAGATGAACCGAACGACTTATGGACAGCTAAACAAAGAAACTCCAATGCTGACGGAAAAGTTGTCAGGGACTCTATCTATTGGCTACAACTTTTCCAGGATAAAAGGTTCTGTTGACTATAGCGCAACAGGTTATGGTGCAATGCGTTTACCGGTGCTGGAAAATGATTTTCGACCGCCTAATTCTCAACCGTTTGCGATTCATAACATTAAGTTTACGAAGACAATAGGTCAACATATTGATCTATACCTGGGAGTAAAGAACATATTTAATTTTATGCCACCCTCCAATTCAATTATGCGTTCATTTGACCCCTTCGATCAAGATGTGGATGACCCGGTTAGCAATCCGAACGGTTACACGTTTGATCCTTCGTACGTTTATGCTCCCAATCAGGGAGTTCGAGGCTATTTTGGTATTAACGTGAAATTAAAATGATTCGCTTTTGCTTTATTCTTTTCGCGTGTTGTTTTGCCTTTACAGCTCGAGCTCAGGTTGAATGGATTTCCTTGGATGAGCTGTCCGATCGTATGGAAGGAAATCCAAAACCGGTTTTTGTTTTTATCCATGCTCCGTGGTGCGGCTATTGCCGAATGATGGAAAAAAATGTTTTTACAGATGGAGAAGTTGGAAGAGGTATCAATCAGGATTATTACAGCATTTCAATAGACGCTGAAAATAGCGATACCTTATTGTATCGAGGAGTGCTTTACCCACCGGATGTCCAACCCAATGGTAAAATGATCAATCGGCTAGCAAAACAAATAGGAGAGGTCGATGGTAAACTTACGTTTCCTACTTGCGTTTTTCTGGATACCAATCTCGTCGTTCGAGCTCAGTACAATTCTTACCTCAAAAAAAGTGAATTGACCCACATTTTGAAAACATTAACAAAGTAATTTCATACCTGCAATGAAATATGTAAACTTGTTCAATACCAATTGAAAAGAAACATGAAAGTTCGTAAATCAATCTTCATAGTGGTGGTTTGTACTTTTATTGTTGGTAGTTTTCTTTCCACTTTTAAGATTCTTTCGGAATCAGCTGAATTTGAAAAGAATAGAAAAAAATACACCGAGGCTGTGCTTTTTACAGAGGGCCTGCTTTCCCCATTGAGCTGGCTGCCAGTTGGAAGCTGGGAGGAAAAGCTGGAAAGGGCTGAAGTATTTAAAAAGAGGTCAAATCATTCTCACCAAGTGATTGTAGAAAATGGTTGGGCGCTAGGATTAGGAGCACTGCTGGTTGTTTTAATTACGGTATTGCTGTTTTACAATCAACCGATTCTTTGGAAGAACTTATCAATCTCGTTACTGATCATATCAGTGATAGCGCTTATTGTAGGGATCAGCACCCCCATGATGGAATTGGCTGCTTTCAATACCGACTTGACCATTCCATTTAACTTTTCAGAGGCATCGGAGTCTATCCCTGCTTTTGAAGGAATGCTAGAGTTTTTGAACTTTGAAGTTACGTTTGACGGAAGGATGTACTACTATTATCAGAGCAAATCTATTCTTGGATTGATCCGGTTGTTGTTTGATCAGGGAAACTACTTAGTAGGATTGGCGATACTTATATTTTCAATTATTCTTCCTGTGACAAAGTTGCTGTGCACGTTTGGTCAACTGTTTTCGCCCAAATTAGCACGGAATAAAGTGGTGAATTTTATCACAAACTATATGGGCAAATGGAGTATGGCTGATGTTTTTGTTGTGGCTTTGTTCCTAGGTTATTTTTCTTTTTCCAATATGAGTGTGGGGATAGAAACACAAACAGAGGCTTTGATCGGGCTTTATTGTTTTGGTTCGTATGTGCTACTGTCCATATTAACGACGCATTTTGTTTACCGTTCGCGTATCAAACGAGAGTCGGCATGAAAGAAATTACTGCACTTATATTGTCCGTTTTTGTGGTGTTTGGTTGCTCTGAAAGCAGCTCCGATATTTTGGAAGCTTCCGCTACAGAAAATTTAGCTTTCGATTCTATGGAAGTGATGGACACGATAGACGAGAGTCTTTATTATTCTTATCTGGGCAATTATAAGATTCAATTTCCGGATAGTGTCACTCAGTTGACAGAAGTTTTAGATACACCTTATGGCTCGTTGAATACGGTCACAGACCTTTGCACCGTTGGTGAGCAAAAAGTGTATTTGGTAAAATCCACGGAATATCCTGCAGACCTTCTTTTGGACCAGCCGGTAGAATTTAGAAAAGAGCTTCTTCAGAATGGCATCAGGGAAACAAAGTTAAGGCATTCGATCAGTGACGCCAGTATTGAAATGGAAATGACTCTAGGGGAACATATGGGCTATTATTATCAGATTGCTGACACGAATAGAGGAATCGCCTGTTGGCATATTTTGGCTGATAATCGATTGTATCAGGTTCTGATTTCTGCCTTGTCGGCAGAATTGAGCCAAGAAGAGATCGATTCCTTTGTAAAGTCTTTTAAGGTATTAGGTAATGAAGAGCAGAATTAATATCCCGTTAAAATATGTCATCGTATTTAACCTGATTCTTGTTTTAGTAGCTTGCGGACCTTCTGAGCAAATCAATGATTCTACAAGTAAATTTCAGAGATTCAAAGACGACAAAATAGAATCCACCTTCCCCGAACTTCCCGAGATGTTACCCATAGAGGATGTTTTTTTTGGAAACGGCACAGGGATAAAGCGAACCTATTTATCTGAACAGAACGATAGTCTGATGTACCTTGTTTGCAATATCACCATATCAGGATATAATGAAGACGACATAAAAGCGGCAATCACTGAATTCAAGGAGTCTTACATGATATCTGAAATACAACCTTTAGATATTGCAGTTGTAAATGATTCCGTCTATCAGGCTTATTCCGAATTATCAGGGTTTTATTATTTCGTGAAGTTTGGTCGGGGCGCGACATTGTATGATGTGTATTATGCAACTTGTGGGCAAAGCGGATCCTATCCCGATTCAGTTACTGCATTTTACTTTTTAGAGCATTCAATTGGCTCTCACTGATCTAATGATCAGCGTACAATATTTTTTCTCCCGCTTCAATTCGGGTGTCTATGAAATTCTCCTTTGGAGGAACCGGACAATTATACCCAGTAGAATAATGACAGTAAGGATTGAAGCATTGATTGAAATCCAACTTTAACAGCTCTCCTTTTTGTGGAATCCTTGCTTCGATGTACCTGCCTCCACCATACGTCTCAATGTGGTTTGTTAGATCGGTAAAAGGAATAAACAGATAATCTTTGTAATGTGGAATGGCCATTAATCTTATATTCTGGTAAATCGGAAGCTTGTGCTTTTTTCCATTCAACTTAAATTTTAAAATAGCGTATTGTCTAAATTCTTTTAATGCACCGGAGCTTGTAGGCATAAGAAATGTTGGGCCAGTATTTTTTTTCACCTTCACGAATAAGCAGTAGGATTCATCCGGCTCAAAGTAGTTTAACCCGCTGAAGTTAGGAATAGAATCTTTGTTCAATGGTGAATTTTCCAGATCGGTAAATGAGCTGTCTGTTTTAATCCTCCGCTCGAGCTCTGCTTGCACATAATCAGATTGTGCTGCAATTGGGCTACAGCAAAGAATGATTATAAGGGAAGCTATGATTTGAAAGGTGCGGATATTCATCGGCTTAAGTTGATTGTCAATTTCTAGCTACGGGATGTTTTGCAATTACAATTGTGAATCCATCCGGATCCGAAAAACAAAAACCATTTTTTTCCCAGTAGGGATTTTTTGGTTCTATTCCCACTATGCCTTGTCGAATAAGATCTTGCACAAGACCATCATATCTTTGATTTCCCGGGTAAAAGACAAGTAGATCATCAGGGTCAAAAGTGTGGTTTGCTTTTTCATCCGATTGTGTAAACTCTAATTGCCAGTCGTGATTATCAAATGCTAATATGGTTCCATCATAATTGGAGTGGTTCCGAAAAGAACCCAAATTGCACATTCCAAGAATCTGCTCATAAAAATCTACGATAGTGCTTAGCTGATTGGTATGCCTCGCTACACGCAACTTCAACTACCTGCCCAGTTTGGCTCCAACGGTTTGCTTCAGTATTCCCCGATCATCTAGTGTAGCAGTCCACTTGTAATGTTCTTTGTTGGCAATAGCCGTTTTGTCAGGCTGAACGGTGCCCGTCATGTTCAAGTGTTTGCCGTCTTCAGCAAGCGTGATCGTATTGCAGTGGCGGTGGTAATGGTTTTCTTTCTGCTCAAGGGCAATATCCCAAGAAATTTTACCGCTGTGATCAAATTTAACAACTCGCTCTCGCGTATCACTGTCTACCTTTTTGTCGTGGGTTTCCATAATGGCGTAGAAATGACCCGTACGATCTTCAATAACCGCCTGCGCTTCCAAGTTGTCTAGAAACGGACCGAAAAAGTGAGTAAAGACAATGTTGCCTTTATCATCCAACATTACAATTTTAACGCCTTCGGTATTCACCTCTTTGTAATCTCCGATGATGACAAGCCCTCCATCTCTCGATCTGACAATAGGTGCAGCATGACCCGCAACACCCATATCTACTTCAAATTTTGGGGACAACATGATTCCGTGCTCTTTCGCCCATTGCTCGCCATCTTTGATCGTCAGTTGTGTATGGCCAGTGCTACACATAATTGAGAGTAGTAATAATATCATGTATTTCATAATCGTATGGTTTTCCCTGTATCGCAAAATAGTAAAATCTGTTGAAAGTTGGGCTTAAATTAGTTTCAACTTAACTGCAAGTCCTAATTGATTAATTTCTGAATGTAATTTTGAGAGTTGTTGCAAATCGATTTGTTGGGCTG